>Ga0180007_10004266_pt1 | contig 15220 bp, 19 predicted proteins | sample MM_PC_MetaG_FD_121122 | JGI IMG/M metagenome (GOLD analysis project Ga0180007, IMG submission 121122) | Groundwater microbial communities from the Aspo Hard Rock Laboratory (HRL) deep subsurface site, Sweden - MM_PC_MetaG | ecosystem: Environmental > Aquatic > Deep subsurface > Groundwater... | reverse complement strand
TATTTTCCTCATAATTAGATAATAGAAAAGCTTTGAAAAAAAGAGACCTATTAATTCAATTTTTTTAATAACGTTAATCCTTCTTCAGACAAACTACCTTCTCTCAAAATTCGTAAATACCATTGAAAATTACCTTTCCCTATTTCAAAGAATTTTAAAAAATCATTTATTGATGGGCAGTTCTCTTTGAATTCTCCATTAAAGCAATCTTTAATTAAATAATAAAAATAAGTGCAAAAAAATCCTTTCCATTTTTTACTATATAGCTCATCTTTTTTTTCTTTATAAATTCCAAAAAAATAACTATGTGTTATTGCATTTTTTGGAGTATTATTGCGTAATTCTAAAATTTTCTCTTTTTTTAGGTTGTCATCATTACATTTTAAAAGGCTAAAAAATCTTTCTTCATCTTCAAATGATTTTAGAAAATGATAATCCATGTGTTTTATATGCTCGAGGTTATTCAATTCATTAAGTTCTATTCCTTTTGGAAAAGGAAGGATATTTTTAGAATATAAGTGATTCTTTAAACGATTAATTATTCTACCTACATTGGAATCAGATGTTTGCAAAAAAGAATTTTTCTTTTTGTAAGAGAATAACCAATATTTAGAATCATTTTTTGCGTCTTCAAATAATCCTTCTACTTCATCTATTTTTTCCATTTCATTTAAAATAATTTCTTTATTACCTTCTTGTAATTTCTGTAATAAAAGTTTTATTTTTTCTTCTAATTTTTTTAGTGATTCTTTAGAGAAATCATAATTATTAAATTGATTTTGGTTAAGAAAATGCAGAATTACTGCACAAATAGTTATTTTATTGTCTATACCATTTAATTGATTTCTTTCTCCGAAATGGTGGTTTTTATGCATTTTTAAAATAATGGGCTTAATTTCTTTTTGTAGATTAGGTGGAACATTGAACTCATCAAAACATTCTCTAATTGTTTTTTTTAATTCCACTTCACTAATTTCCCTTTGGTCTTCTTTTGTTTTTGTAGTTTTTATTTTATTGACCCTCCCTTTTAGATTACCATATTTTTTAATTTGTGAAAAATCTTCTCTCCCTCTTTTTGTTGGGATATCTATTTCTCCATCTTCTATAACCAACCCACAACCATTACAGACTACTTCTCCAAGATGTGCATCGTATGTAAGATGTATACTTTTACATTCAGGGCATTCTCTTTTTACCATAGTTCAAAAAGAAACAATAGTTTTATTAAGATTGTTATCATTAATAATTTAAGAGGATTTATAAAAAATTCTTTGAAATAATCTAAAAGACTTACGCCCTATCTCACTTCGGCGTGGGCGTACGAAAGAACCTGGCGGTTCTTTAGAATCTCCCTTTTTGTTCAGGTTGGCGATTTCTTCAAGAGCCTCCGATGGAAATCGCATAAACCAAAGGTTTTTGATAAAATATATTATAGAAATTTGTTTTTAAATCTTTTTGAGAGTTTTATCCCCATACAAAAACCTATAACCCTTTCTTTGCTTTAATTTTACCACAATTAGTTCTCAATTCACATCCATTGCAAATACCTGAATTTTCAGACCATTCTTTTGTTCCAAAACAGGTTTTTTCAGATTGTTGTTTTTTCGGTTGACTTTTAGCCATAAAAAATATCCTCTTTTATGCTTTATATAACCTTATATTTGTCAATTCTTTACAATCTCTTTTTCAATAAATTCGGTAGATTTTCTTCTTCAATTTTTCTTTTTTCTTCGTCGGTCTTTTTTCTACAACTTGCCCAGTATTCGTTTTTTTCTATGTTTGCTTTGAAATGGCTTTTACCTTTTATTCGAAGTTCCCAATAAATTATCTGACCTTGAACAGTATCTATTCTTCTCAAAACTTTTTTCATGGCCCTTTTAGCTGCACCTTTTTTTTGAGGAGAAGTATTCGGGTCTTTAAGATTGGCTTCTGTTTCTTTTTTCCATTCTAGAACTTCTTTCATTTCTTCTTGAATTTCTTGGTATTTTTCCTTGATTTCTTCTTCAGTCAAAGGCGGATTTTTATGTTGAGAATAATATTGTGTTGCCATGTTTATTTTAAGAGACGTTTGTTTAAATAATTATTGTGAATTTCTTAAGTAATAGAGATAATTGTTTTGATAATCATTCCAATTCCTAATAATAAGATAATTATCCCTGAGATTTTTTTAAGAGTGAATTCGTTAAGTTTATTTGCATAAATTGAGGTTATTGCACCTGAAACTAATGCGATTGTTCCCGCAATAAATAAATGAGAAATTGAGAAAGGGGTATTCATGTAATGAAATAATGAACCGAAAAATGCAATGAAAATCATCGCTAGAACAGATGTTCCTATTGCTTTATGCATTTTAAAATTAAATATTGAGATTAATAAAATTAAAATCATTAAGCCTCCTCCGCCTCCGAAGAATCCCGCGATTAATCCAATAATCATACTTCCTAAGAAGATAAAAAATGATTTGTGTTTAGAAATATAAGAATTCTTTTTGATTAAAGAAGTTTCTTTTTTTAATAATCCTTTTTTAGTTAAATCAAAACCAATGAAACTTATTCCAAGACCTACGAGTATTGTTAAATATTTAGAAGGAAAATAGGCTCCAAAAAAACTTCCTAGAAAGACTCCTATTAATGAAAATAGAATTATTATTGCAGCAGGTTTCCAAACCACGTTTCTTTTTTTCCAATAAACTATGCTTGAAGAAAATGATGCAAAAACATCTATTCCTAATGCAAGTCCGATTGCAACATAAATTGGATCTCCTAAAAATATTACTAATAATGGTGCAACAATATTGACGGCGCTTAATCCCATTAATCCTGTAACTATTCCTGCACCTAATCCAGAAAGTAATAAAATTATCAACTCATACATTTTATTTAAACTATTATTTAATTTAAATATCTTTTTAGGAAATCTAATAAACTCTTAATTCTTTAATTTGTTATGGCGACAAAACCAAAAATGCGTTTGGAGAAGAAGATGAAGAATCTTAAAAAACAGCGAGGTAAATTTCCTTTGTTATTGGAGAAAGTAATTGAGATTTCAGATATTGTGTTGGAGATTCTTGATGCGCGTTTTCCGAAAGAGATGCAAAATAAAGAGATTGAAAAATTAATTGATAAAAAAGGTAAGAAAATAATTTATGTTTTGAATAAGTCTGACCTTACGATGAAGCGTGATCAGAGCTTGAATCCACGAGTTTTTGTTTCGTGTAAGAGTCGAACAGGAATTAGTGAATTGAGAAATAAGATTAAGATAGAAGCAGCGAAGGTGAAGAAGGTTGGAGAGTATGGGCGTATTCAAGTTGGAGTTATTGGTTATCCGAATACAGGGAAGAGTTCTTTGATTAATCTTTTGATTGGGAAGAATTCTGCGAAGACAGGTTCGGAGGCGGGATTTACAAAAGGGATTCAGAAATTGAAGTTGACTGATAGTATACAATTATTAGATTCTCCGGGAGTGATTCCTGCGGCGGAATATTCTATGACTAACGAGGAGAAAATTGCTAAGCAAGCGAAAGTTGGAGGGAAGTCATATACTCAAGTTAAGAATCCAGATTTAGCACTTAATGAAATTGCGAAAAGTAATAAAAAAGATTTGGAGAAATTTTATGGGATTGAATTTAAGGATGCAGAAGATTTAATTGAAATTATTGGAAAGAAAAAAGGTTTTTTGAAAAAAGGTGGGAAGGTTGATTCGGATAGGGCAGCAAGGAATATTTTGAAAGATTGGCAGTTGGGAGAGATTAGGGTATGAGAGTGTTAATTGCTTTTATGCCCTCGAGAAAAATGAGAGATAATATTTCTAAAGTTAGAAAAATAATAGGAATAAAAGTCGAAAAAAATTCAGGATTAAAAACCCCCCACATGACAATAATTGATAATAGCTATTCTGATGTGAAAAAAGTAGATAAAGAACTTGGAAAAATTGCTAAGTTTACTAAACCGTTTGTTGCGAAAATAAAAGGACTTGATACTTTTGTGGTAAATAAAAAATTGAAAATTGAAAAATATAAACAAAATCCTTTAATTTATTTGATTAAGAATAATCCTGCAATGAATAAATTTAGAAGAGATCTTTTAATACAAATTGATTCATTAAAAACCAAAGAACGACTTAAACAATGGATGAAGGAAAATCCAGAGATGTCTAAAAAGGGCTTGGTGAATGTTGAAAAATATGGGACCGCATTTGGATTAAGAGAATGGAAATTTCATACTACAATTGGACTCATCCCAAAAATAAAACAAAAAGAAATATTGGAGAGGATCCATAAATTAAATATTCAAGATAACTGGGAGATTAATCATTTTGGCCTTTTTGTGAGGAAGAATGGTTGGGTTTTGTTTAAAAAATATTATTTTAAGAAAAAATGAAAAAGAAATGGTTTGTTTATATTCTTGAATGTCAAGATGGTTCTTATTATACTGGTGTTACAAATGATGTTGATAAAAGAATGAATGCGCATGCAGAGGGAAAGGGAAGCAAGTGTGTTTATGGAAAGGGTTTTAGAAAACTTCTTTTTGCAAAACCTTGTGAGAGCAAATCTGATGCGTGTAAGTGTGAGTGTGAAATTAAGAAATTGCCGAGGGAAAAGAAGTTGGATTGGTTTTCTTAATTATATCTTCGTTTGAATCCTTGTAGGGAAATTCTTTTTTTTAGAGGTTTTTTTGCGTCTTCATATAATTTTGCTCTTGCTTCTTCCCTATATTGAATACTCCTTTCTTGGTTTCTTTTTGTATCTCTTGCAATTCTATCTTCTCCTTGTTGAAGAAATTTTTGTAACATAATATTAATTTGATTTTAAACTACTTAAAGATAATTATTGTAAAAAATAGTAGTTTAAGGATTAGTTTTATAAATAAGAGTTATAATTTAATTATATGGCAAGAAAGAGACCAAAGAAAAATAAGAAACGTGGAATGGAAAAACGATTGAAGAGCGGGCGAAAGGTTAAGGTTAAATAATTATCTCCTTCTTCTTGTGTCTCTTCGCGGTTTTTTAGTATCTTTTTTACGAGTGTTTGGTCTTGCTCTACTATAACTTTTTGAATCATTTCTTCTTCTTGTATCAGAAGTAGACTTTCTATTGTTCCTTGAATTATTATTTCTTCTTCTGCTAAATCCTTTGTTTTCTCGTGGACTATCTCTTCTTCCTTTACTAAAATTATTTCCTCCTCTTGGACTATTACTTTGTCCTCTACTTGAACTTCCGCGTTGAAATCCTCTTCCAGAATCTCTTCCGCTCCTTCTTCCAAAATTTTTTCTTTCCTCAATAATTATATTGACTCTTTCACAATAAGGAGTTTTGGCTTCTGCAATGTGTAATTTTTCGTCTCTTAAGATATTACTAAAATTATCATAATCTCTACTGCATAAAATATTAATTGCAATTCCTTCTTTTCCAGCTCTGGCGGTTCTGCCGATTCTGTGAATATATTCTGAACTTGTTTTTGGTAAGTCGTAATTATATATATGACTTACTCCTTTGATATCAAGACCTCTTGCTGCGACGTCGGTACAGACTAAAACATTCACGCCTGTATTTGAATTAAATTCACTCATCACTTTATTTCTTTTATTTTGGAGCATGCCTCCATGAATTGCTTTTGCTTTGATTCCAAGGTGATTCAAATTATTCGCAACAAAGTCAACATTGTTTCTTGTGCCACAAAATACCATTACTAATTTGGATGTTTCTTTTTTTAACAAATGAGCAAATAATGAAAACTTTAATCCGTCTGGAACATTATAATAAATTTGTTTAAGTTTAGAGGGGTCAATATATGAGTCCACAGAAATTTCTGTTGGATTTTTTGTGTGCTTTTTAGAAAGATGGTCCATTTCTGGAGATATGGTCGCTGAAAAAAGCATTGTCTGTCTTTTTTTTGGGCATTCTTCAAGAATTTTCTCAACATCTTTTTGAAAACCCATATCAAACATTCTGTCAACTTCATCTAAAACAAGAAATTTAACTTGTCCTAAGTTTAAAGTATTTCTTTGAAGATGGTCTAAAATTCTTCCGGGAGTTCCAACAACAATGTCGGTGTCGCGTATTTTTCTAATTTGAGTCTCAATACTGATTCCCCCGTAAATTGGAAGAACGTTTAGTTTTTTATATTTTGAAAATTTTTTAATTGACTCTGCAACTTGTTCTGCTAATTCTCTGGTTGGAGTTAAAACTAATGCTTGCACTCTTCCGTTCTTTTCAAGATTTTCAATTATGCCTGAAGCAAAAGCTAATGTTTTCCCTGAGCCTGTTGCAGAACCGCCGATGACATCTTTTCCAGCCAAGACTAAAGGAATTGTTTTCTCTTGGATTTCTGACGGGGTTTTGATTCCCATGTCGGACAAAGTTCCTAACAATTCATAACTTAAACCTAGTTCTTCAAATGTTTTCATTTTCTAATTATTTTATTATTTTCAATCAAGAAACAATTCTTGAAGCGAGTCTTTGTGAGCATGCTCCAAGACTCTAACAGCTTATAATATTATTTGAGACAATTGGAGGTTTATAAGATTATTGGTGAAGAGAAAATAAAAATGTTTATAAATCCGTATTCGTTTTATATTTTGAAAATGAAAAAGAGTTGCATTGTATTTTTGTTTGTGTTGCTATTGGTAACTCCGATGATGATTGCAGAGAGTACTGAAGTTAAAATAAAAACTGTTCCTTTGGCTGAAGTTCAGATGGTTGTTTACGATGCGGATATAGAAGAGTTTACTCTTACTGAACGATACACAGGGAATTCAGATGTATATGGTGATATTAATCATAACTTTGATATTGCAGATGAAACATTTCATTTGAAAATTTTTGTGAAAAAAGATGGGGAATCACTTATCTCTAATGAAAAATTTTTAGACAATCCTTCTGGGGAACTTGTTTATTTGGAGGCTCCTTATGGTAATCTTGAATTGATTTCAACTCCTGGGTTTGAAAATGGTGTAGCAATTGTTGAAGAGGTGATTGAAACTGTTAATGAAACTGAAATAGTTAATGAAACAGAAGAAGAATCTTCTAAAATTGTTGGGAAAGTTTTTTCTGTTTTTGGGGATGAGGGTGTTTTATCAAAAAAGAGAATTTATTATATTGGAGGGTTTTTGTTTTTGATTGTTATTGTTGGATTTGTTGTGGCAGGAATTAAACATAAAATTAGTGCTGGTCCAAAAGAGATTCAAGTTAAGAAACTGAGTGAATTACAAAGAGAACAGAAAGAAAATTTAGACGATAAGAAAGAAGATATTGAAGATTATCGGCAGGAGATAGAAGATGCAGAGAAGAAAATTGCCGAGGCTCAGGCAGATATTAAAAAGATTAGGAATAGTGAGAAGATAAAAGAGATGAGGAAGAAAATTGCAGAGGATGAAGATGAGTTGAATAGGTTGAGAGAAGGAAGAGACTAAGTCTCAACCTCGAAGGAGACTTTTCTATACAAATTAAAATTTGCATAGTTCGCTTTGCTCTCAACTTCGTTGAATACAAATTCTGTTAGAATTTGCATAAAGGAAGAGAATAAATTATCACAACAATTTTTAAAAGCAAATCAAAATATTTTTCTTGATGATAACTTGGTTTGAAGAGCATAATAAACTTTCGTGGGCAATCACAATTTTTGGAGCAGTGATGATTTTTTATTTATCTTCTATTACTTTTGATGTTCCTAGTTTAGGTCCAAATGAAATGAATTTAATTTCCATGATTTATCATGTTTCTGCTTTTTTTTGTTTAGCTTGGTTTTTGTTTATTTCTGTTCGGAGAATAAATTATGTTTTCGGATTATCCCTTGTTATGGCAATGTTTTATGGGTTTTTAGATGAAGTTCACCAGTTGTATGTCGTCGGAAGATTTTGTACTTTTGCTGATTTTGCCCTCGATACAGCAGGAATTTTATTTGCTTCTATGCTTTATTTCATCTTTGTGAAGTATAGACAAATCAAAATTCAAAACCTTTAAAAAAGAAGTTTGCTTTTTTATTTTACTTAAATTAAATACGAGGTCAAAATGGAAGACGAAACAAACGAAACAATCGAATCTCCTCAAGAAGAGACTAGTGCTCCTGAAGTGAGTGAAGATTCTGAAGAAACTTCAGAAGAGACGAATGAAAATTCTGAAGAACCTATTGAAGATTCTAATGAGGATTCAGATGTGCCAGAAGCTCCTGAAGAATCATCTGAAGATTCAGAATAATTAGGTTAATTAAATTTTTATTTTTTTATTTTACAACAAATTTATATAGTGTTTTGAAATAAACACTATATGGGGCTGAAAATATTTTTAAGTTTTATGTTTTGTGTTGGAATTCTTGCTGTTTATTGGTTTATTCCTTTTGGGACAATAGAGTTTGGAACTAAGTCAAATGATTTTAATTTGATAAACCAATCAGGAGACATGCAGTTTTATCAGAACATGAGGTATTCTGATTCTAAAATTTCTTACAGAATTTTTGATTGTCCTTTGCAAAAAAAGAATGATATGGAAGAAGCATTTAGAATGATTTCTGATTTAAGTATTTTAGATTTTTATCCGATTAATTCTAATGAGGAAATTTCTGTAACGTGCGATAGCAAGAATAAATTGGAGGGCGGACTTTTTATTGCAGGAGAAGGTGGACCGGAGAATATAACGAAGGGAGATAAATTTAATGTTATTTTGAAAGGGAAGATTTTGTTGATTAGAGATTCTAATTGTGAGAATCCAAATATTGCATTGCACGAACTTTTGCATGCATTAGGTTTTAACCATTCTGAAAATTCAAATAATATAATGTATCCGATTAGTAAATGTAAGCAAACAATTGGAGAAGAAATTTTTATTTTGTTAAATGAACTTTATTCAATTCCAAGTCAATCTGATCTTACTTTGGAAAATGTTTCTGCATCTATGCGAGGAAAATATCTAGATGTTAATATGAGTATAAAAAATAATGGACTTAGAGATTCTGAGGAATCTAAGATTTCAATTTATGCTGATGAATCATTTGTTAAAGAAATTAAACTTGATGCGTTGGAAATAGGATATGGACGGATAATAAGTTTGAATAATCTTTGGATTGGACAAATTAATGTTAATAAGTTGGATTTTGTTATTGATTATAATCTTCCTGAATTAGAAAAAAATAATAACAGAATTAGTTTGGAAGTTAATTAGTCCTCGTCGAGACCTAACTCTTCAATATCTGACAAGAATTGATCTTCATCAGAAATTTCGTCGAAATTTTTTTCCATTGTTTTACAATGTTACCTCGTTTTATATTTTTGTAATATAATTGTTACTTTTAAATATTTCTATATTTTTGTTCTGGAAGTTACATCGTAATTCCAGTCGTAAAATCTGTATTTATCTTTGTAGATATTTTTATATATGAATTTTTTTGATTCTTTTGCTTTAATGTAATAAGTTATTGTTTCTGTTTTTATATTGCCGTAGTAGTCTGTGAAATAATAATTTACTCTGAAATAACCTGGTTTGTAATCTTGGTTCTTGACGTAGACTATGTAATTTTCGACGTCGTTTCCTAAAACGCCTTTTACTGTTTTTTTGTAGGCGTCATAATTGTAATCTAAATAATTGTAATTTGTTTCTGTGTAATCTGCTTTTGCATAAGAAGGAGAGTATTTTTGCTGAGTGTTGTAATAATTATTTGTGTTGAAAGAATCTGTGATTGTGGTGGTTGAAACGGCACCAGAGGAAGTCTCCTCGGTGGATGAAGATATAAATCCCGAGGGCAAAGTAAATAGGAAAATCATTATGACAAGTAGAATAATAAGTATTACACCTAAAAGTGCTTCGAGGATTCTTTGTTCTTGTTTTTCCATGTTAGGGAGATTAACATTTATTATTTAAGTATTATTGAGATACGAAGTGTATTTTGAAAAGAAGCTTAAATTTATAAATATCTTTTATCTTAAAAAAGTATGTCTCGATATAAAATGTTTTGGTTTTATTTCTTTTAGTTGAGACTTTTTCTAATTAAATTTTAGGAGGTCAAAAATGGATGTTAAATGTGATTACTATTGCTGTCATGGGAAATGTCAGGGAGATAACGAGAGAGATTCCTCTAAGGTGATGAAAGATTGTCATCTTACAGAGATATCTAAAGAACTTCAAGAATTATATGTTCGGGGTTGCAAGAGTAGAAAAAATGATTCGAGAAACCAATATGTTTAAAAATAATTTATATTTTGTTGTTGTATCCCTTATTCCAAATATATAGGGTTATTGGAGTACAGGGATAATCCCTTCGTAGCTCAGTGGCTAGAGCGCCTGGCTGTAGATCAAAAGTACACCTAACGGTTTCTTTTGTAAGCTTCCCTTGAGATAGCTTCAAGAGTGATAAGATCTAAGGTGGATATTCCATAAGGAAATTAAATGAAACCCCAAAAGCCAATTCGGTTACAAGCAGTACCCGGGAGATCCCCAGTTCGACTCTGGGCGAAGGGATCCATTTTTTCAAAATGGATACCTGCGAAAATTATAAAAATTTTCGGAGAGATTTTTGTTTAGAAAATGAGAAAGCGAGGATAAGGCAAGTAAGTTCTGTAAATTTGAAAAATAATTAATACCTTCTTTTATCTTCAATCTCTTCCCTCTTCTGCTCCGCTACAAAATACGCTTTGTTAGATTGAGTTTCTTTTATCTTACCCTCTTTTTCGTAAATGGCTGTTGCTGAAGGTAAAGCAAATTTTCCAACAACTCCAATTTTAGAATAAATCACATAAGATAAAGTTCGTGCTTCTCCTGCGTCTAATTTTTCAAACACCCACTCAATTCTTTTGTTTTTCTCGTCGATTCGTGTGGGTTGTTCTCCTCCAAATCTTTCATAAATTCTTGTCAGAGCAGGAAGCCTGTCCACAACACTGACTCGTTCAACATATTTTTTGGCTTTTGTAAATATTGTAATCTTCAATGCAAATTCTCCTCCTTTGGCTCGGACGAAAGATACTTTTTTTCTCAAGAGTAAATCTGTTCCTGAATATCTTTTTGAAATGATGACTATTGAAAGAATAAAAAATATTGCGAGAAAAGGAAATAACCAGTTTGTTTTGACAATGATTTCCAGGCTTTCTGCGGGTTTTATTTCTCTGCTCCAAGTGTAATATATGATTGAACCTTGTCTTTCAACAGCATCTGGTTCAGGACTGAAACTTGTGAATAGCCTCGATATAATGTTTTTTTCTAATGTTGTTTGGGAATTTTCAACAACATTTCCTTCATTTGTTTTGGTTATGATTTTTGTGCTGACAACAAGCCCGTAATCTTTTGTTGTTGTTGTTAAAAGATTTGATTCTGTGAATTTGATTGGTTCTTCTAATTCTGTTTTTTCATTTTCTACATTTATCTCTGCTTTTAGAGTGTAAAATCCAGCAGTTAGTTTTTTGAAATCTTCTTTATTTAATTGAATAGTAAAATCCTCTCTTTTGTTTGGTCCTAAATCCAATGTTTCCTCAAAATCAAAAAAAGCAGAAGTAAATTTTATGTTAATTTCTTTAAAATCAAAGCTTACTTTATTATGTAAATAAATTTTAACTGAGTTTGATTCTAAATCAATTTCCCCTGCTCCAATTTCGAAGGCGTCTTTTAAATCAATTATTTTGAATGAGAGTTCTTGCATTGTTTCTGAAGAGTCCTGTGCTTTGATAAAATAATTAAATGTGTAAGCTCCTCTTGAGGATAGTTCCCCGATTGGCGAAATTTTTAATTCAATGTTTGTTGTTTGTCCTTGATTTATCTGTGTTGTTCCCACGGGAAACATTTCAAATCCTAAAAGATTATAAAATCCAAAATTATCTGTTGCACCGAGATTAGTTATTTTCAAATCAAAAACCGTCGGGTCTTTTAATCCAATAATCATGACTTCATTTGAACTTTGTTTTTCAACTTTTAGATTTATTGCTAAAACAGAAGGAAGGATTAGCAACAACATTAAGAGTGTGAATATTTTTTTCATAGTGAAATCACAAGTGAATTGTATTTAAGGATTTTGGTGTTGTAAAAGATATCTTCAATATCTTTTATGAGACTGTCCAAGCGTGGTCAGCCTGAAGATTCCCCTGATAAATTATCTTTTGCCTTCAAGAGCTAAAAAAGCTTTTGCTTGATTTAGAAATTCGTCGCAATCATTAGATAGTTTTCCTTCAAATTGGTCTATTCTTGAGCGTATAATCCATTTTTCATAAATGCTCCTTAAGAATTTCCTGAAAGCATCTTTCTCAAATTTTCCATCATAATCTCGGATTAAAGTTCCCTTAACAATTACTTTTACTTTACCTTTATTTGCTTTTACTTTTGCACCATGTTTTTCTACTTCAACATCAACTAGTCCTAATATTTCGAACTTAACCTTTATTTCTTCTTTAAAATAATCTGTGAATTTTTTAAAACCAGTCCATTTGATTTCTATATCTTTTGCATTTCCAACTAACTTTTCTGCATATTTGTCTTCGCTAAATGGTGATAAATCTGTTTCTTGTGTGAGCCAGTCATAACAAAATTGATAAAAATCAGAAAATGAAAAAACTCCTTTCCAACTTATGTTACTTGAAACTAATTGATCTTTTTCTGCCACTTTAATTCCTCTTTCTAAAAAGAATGAAATTCTATTTAAATAGTTTACTAAATAAAAGAAGCAAACTAAAGTTTCCATTCGTCCGCCCAATGAAAACTTCGTGGAAGCGTCCACGTCGTGTGGTCGAACGAAACCAAGGTTCTCCTTATCAACCTTTCCTTCTTGTTCTGGTGGGCGACTTTTTCAAATCACTCGACGAAAGTCGCATATCTTTGGAACCAAGTTTTCTTAAGAAGAATTTTTGCAAGTTTCGCATATTAGGATTCCGTTGAATTTTTGGAGGATGTCGTAGTTCCCGCATTCCTCGCAAATGCCTTCGCTTATTTGGTCTCTTTTTTTAATTCTTTTTAGTTTGTTTGACTCTTCTCTAATTTTTGCGAATTCTTCAAGTTCAGGGTAAAATTCTGGATTGAAGTTTAAAATATCTCTGACGGTAATTAAACCAACAAGATTATTTTCGTGAATTACTGGAAGTTTTTTGAATTTTAGTTTTTTCATTTTGTTAATGGCGTCTTCAATTGTGCTTGTTGGGCTTATTTTAGCAATTTTTTTTGGGGAGATGTCTATTGCTTTAATTGTGGATAAATCTTTTTTTGATTTTTTTATTAATGCCCATAAAATGTCTCTATGAGAAATAAATCCTACAAGTCTTTTTTTTTCTACAAGTAAAAGGCTTCCAACTTTTTTTTGCACCATTTTTTTGGCGCAGTCTAATAAATTAGAATTCGGTTTAGTAGTTATTGGGTCTCTTGTCATAATGTCAGAAACTAATCCTCTTCCCATGGTTTTATTATGATTAACCTCCTTATAAATTTTGCCTGATAGAAACCTATTTGTTTGATTACAATAATGTTTAAATAAGAGGTTTTGGATTTTTAGTGATGGATGATGAGTATATAGTATTTACGAAATACGCAAGAACTCCTTTAACTTCAGAAGATTTTTTAGAATTTAAACAAAAATATTCTTTCGAGGAAATTCCTGGAGAAGAAGGGGAGGAAAGAATTTTTTTAGGGTTAGAAGGAGTTACTGCAGATTTAGTTTGTTCTAATAACTCAGTTATGATTGAATTTCAAGGGAGAACAATCAAAAAAAATCGGAAAGCTTTGGCAGAAAAATGGGGGTGGACATTCAAGTGACAGATAAACCAGTTGTGTTAATGCCCGAGGATGTTCAGAGACTTTTAGGGAAAGATGCGCAGAGAAATAATATTCTTGCGGCGAAAATGGTTTCTGATATTGTGAAGACGACTTTGGGACCGAAGGGCATGGATAAAATGTTGGTTTCTCCGACGAATGAGATTGTTATTACTAACGACGGTGTGACAATTTTACAGGAAATGCAAATAGAGCATCCGGCTGCGAAAATGATTGTTGAGATTTCTAAAACACAGGACACAGAAGTTGGGGATGGGACTACGACGGTGGTTATGCTTGCGGGGAAACTTTTGGAAAATGCTGAGAAATTATTGGATAAAAAAATTCATCCAACGGTTATTGTGAAAGGTTATCAAATGGCTGCTGAGAAATGTCAGCAAATTTTGCAAGAAATTTCTTTGAAGATTGTTCCTGAAGATAAAGAGGTGTTGAAGCAGATTGCCATGACTTCTATGAATGGCAAGGGGGCAGAAGGTTTGAAAGAAAAGTTTGCGGAGATTATTGTTAATGCTGTAACGCAAATCCAAGAAAATGGGAAAATTGATTTGAATGATATTAAAATTGAAAAATCAAAAGGCGAGGGAACGAAGAATACCGAGTTGATTGCGGGGATTGTTTTGGATAAGGAGAAAGTTTCTGGGGACATGCCTGTTGTTGTTAGGAATGCAAAGATTGCTTTGGTTGATTTTCCATTGGAGTTGAAGAATCCTGAAATAGATACAAAAGTTTCTATTTCTTCGCCAGAGCAGTTACAGAGTTTTATTAATCAAGAAGAAGGGGCGATTAAAAATATGGTTAATGTTGTGAGTGAATCCGGGGCAAATGTTATTTTTTGTCAGAAAGGAATTGATGATTTTGCGCAGTATTTATTGTCGAAGAAAGGAATTTATGCATGCAGGAGAGTTGCTAGGAATGATATGGAAAAATTATCAAAGGCAATTGGGGGGAAGATTGTAAGTAATTTGGGCGAGTTGAGTTCTTCAGAATTAGGGAATTCAGAAATTGTCGAAGAGATTAAACATGGGGAAGATACTTTGACTTATGTTCGTGGTTGTCAGAATCCAAAGGCGTTGACTATTTTGATTCATGGTGGGACAGAACAAGTTATTGATGAAATTGAAAGGGCGATTAAAGACGGGTTGGGGGTGGTTGCGTCGTCGTTGAAAACGGGTTTGATTGTTCCTGGAGGAGGAGCAATTGAAATCGAACTTGCTAGAAGACTTAGGCATTTTGGGCAATCTCTTACTGGAAGAGAGCAACTTGCTATTGAAGAGTTTGCATCAGCATTGGAAGTTATTCCTACGACGCTGGCAGAAAATGCAGGGATGGATCCTATTGATGTTTTAACAGAATTAAGGTCGAGACACGATGCGGGTGAAAAAAATGCGGGCTTGAATTTATTTACTAATAAAGTTGATAATGTTTTAGAAGCGAGAATTATTGAGCCTTACAAAATTAAAAGTCAAGCAATTAATTCTGCATCAGAAGTTGC
>Ga0180007_10004265_pt1 | contig 15222 bp, 15 predicted proteins | sample MM_PC_MetaG_FD_121122 | JGI IMG/M metagenome (GOLD analysis project Ga0180007, IMG submission 121122) | Groundwater microbial communities from the Aspo Hard Rock Laboratory (HRL) deep subsurface site, Sweden - MM_PC_MetaG | ecosystem: Environmental > Aquatic > Deep subsurface > Groundwater... | reverse complement strand
GCGAGGACCGCCACGATGAGGTCTGTCTGCGCCCTCTGGCCGTTCTCGTCGATGAACACGACCCTGTCCGAGTCGCCGTCGAAGGCGATGCCCAGGTCATATCCCGACTTGATCTTCTCCTGCAGCTCTGTAGTGTTCGCTGGCTTGAGCGGGTCTGCCTCGTGGTTCGGGAACGTGCCGTCGAGTTCAGAGAAGATGGCATCGACTTCGCAGTTCAGCTTCTTGAACACCGGAAGGTCGAGGCTCGACATGCCGTTGGCGCAGTCTACCGCAACCTTGAATGGCAGCTTCTCGCCTATCAACTTGATGATGAACGCGTGGTATTCATTGAGCGCATCCTGCTTCCTGACCGTTCCCTTCTTCTCAGGGTCGACGAATTCGCCTTTCTCGAACAGCTCCTTGATTTCTGGCATGCCTAATTTGGCGTGCAGGTTTATTGCCATCTCCTTGCACAGCTTCAGCCCGTTGTATTCTTTGGGATTGTGCGAAGCGGTTATCATGATGCCTGACTGCCTCTTGTAGTTGGCTATGGCCCAGTAATACATCGGAGTGGTGCTCAGCCCGATGTCCACGACGTCTGCGCCCTGGTCAGTGATGCCCTTGATGATGGATTTTTTCAATCCCACCGACGACGGCCGGCAGTCCATGGCCACAACAACTTCGGTGACCTTGAGATGACTGACAAAAGCCCTGGCTATCTTATAGGCTATCTCTTCGTCCAGCTCCGTGGGATAGATCCCCCGTATGTCATATGCCTTGAATATCCCCATGATCCTCACCCCAGTTTTTCCAGCAGCTCTGCTGCTCCGGCAGAGTGCTTTTTCTTCGCGAATATTGAGTTCAGCTTCCTCATCTCATCCAACAATTCTTTATCGTCACTGTTCACTACACCGACTTTCCCTCCGTTTTCAGAGAGCCATTTCGCGGCATCGAGGTCGCCCCATGAGTCCACAAGGAACATTACCTCAGATGGCTTAATCCTGAAATGGTCCAACACCATCTTCATCCCGGTCGCCTTGGACACGCCTCTCTTCAATATGTCGACACCGCTTGGAGTCGCGAGCACATCTTCCTCAGGCAGTATCATTCTGACCTTTTCAGCCAGCGCCCTATATTCTGATAGGACATTAAGAGGATGACCTTCCAAGTACAGGGTGACCATGTATAGCTTGGCCTTGTCTATGCATGCCAGCTTCTCGACTTTTTTCCAGATTTCAGCTTTTCTCTTAGCATCATATCCGTTGATTATGCCGAGATAGTCATCCTTTTCAGGCTCAACAAGGACATGAGAGCCGTGCTCTGCCACTACCAGGCCGTTCAGGTCTAGGACCCTGTATATCCCTAGGCAGGAGCTGGCATCCCTCCCGCTAATCAGCCCCACACGACTGCTTTTCATCACTTTACGCAGCGCTGGGATAAGATTGTCATCTATTCCGCCGTGATGATTCACTAAAGTTCCGTCGATGTCGCACAGGATGAGTCTCATGCTATGTCCTTCCATTCCTTGATTGCCTTCTCATAGTCCTTGATATTGCCGGTGTTGTACCACTGCCCTGAGAACGGGTAGCCATACAGCTTCCCTTCTGCTGCCAGCTTCGGGAACACATCTTTTTCGAACATGGCGAACCCCTTCGGGATGTAGTCGATGACCTCGGGCTCCAGGATATAGAATCCGGAGTTTATCAGCTTAGAGGGTTCCTTGCCCGGCTTAGGCTTCTCCACGAACTCCAAGATCCTAGGGCCGTCCAGCCTCGCCACCCCGTAGATGTTGGGATTCGCTACAGTTGTCAGCGCTATCGTCGCCAGTGCGTTGTGCTCGCGGTGGAACTGGAACATCTCAGTCACATTTATGTTCTTCAGCTCATCGCCGTTCTGAACGATGAAGGTCTCGTTGAGGAACTGTTTCGCCAATCTTATCGGCCCGGCAGTGCCCAATGGCTGTTTCTCTTCCACGTATCTTATCCTCACACCATACTTGCTGCCGTCGCCGTAATGCTGCTTGATCTTGTCCTTCATATGGCCGACTGCCAAAATCACTTCGCGCATGTCATACTTCTTCATCAGGTCGAAGAGGTGCTCTGTCAGCGTCCTGCCGTGCACGGGAATCAATGCCTTGGGTATCTCGTAGGTTATCGGCCTCATCCTGGTGCCCTGACCGCCTGCTAGGATCACATTCAGCTTGGGCGCATGCTCGTTCAAGGCCTTCATGATGAGCATCTCGACTGCGTGCGACCTGTTCTTCACCGTCTTCCCGTTCACCAGGGAATCAACCTTGTTCAATAGGCTTTCCTCTATCGTAAGCGTTGCTCTGATTTTCATTTTAATAAGCAGAAAAACAGGGGATATTTAAATATTTTGATTTTGTATGATAAAGTATGATAATCACAAATTTTATATACCTCCAGGGGTTTCCCGGAGCGCATGGTAACCTTCCCAGAACACCTGAAAAGAGAGGGCGTCGACAAGGACATGGCCAAGGTCATGATGCTACTGGCTGATCTTGCCAAACCGATCTCCAAGGCCTTCCTGACCCAGAGGCACATGTCCAACAAACGCAACGTCTACGGCGAGAAGCAGCACCAGCTCGAGGTCTGGGCTGACCAACAGTTCATCAACGAGCTGAAGAAGAGCCGCCTCGTCCGCACCATCGCCTCAGAGGAGCAGGATAATATCATCGAGGTCATGAAGACCGAAGGCGAGTTCGGCATCACCCTGGATCCCTTGGACGGCTCGTCACTGCTCGGCATCAACCTCACCGTGGGCAGCATCATCGGCATATTCAACGAGGGCAACGTCATGGAGAAGGGCAAGCTGATGGACGCTGCCATGTACATCCTCTACGGACCTGTCACGACGCTGGTTTATACTGCTAAGAAGGGTGTGCACGAATTTTTCCTAGATAAAGACGGCATGTTCCACTTATATGAGGAGAACCTCAAGATGCCTGAGGGCAAGATCTATGCTCCCGGAGCGTTGAGGAAGGACTGGCTGCCCTGGCACCGGAGATTCATTGAGGGGCTGGAGCAAGAGGGCTATAAGATGCGGTACAGCGGCGCCTTGGTTGCAGACTTCCACCAGATACTGCACAAGGGCGGTTTCTATTGCTACCCCTCAACTAAGGAAAAGCCGCAAGGCAAGCTCAGGCTGCTGTTCGAGGGCAACCCCCTCACCCTGATAGCTAAGGAGGCCGGCGGGGGCGGCTCTGACGGCCAGCAGGACGTGCATCAGATCAAGCCTGAGGTTTTGAGCCACAGGATACCGCTGTACATCGGCAACAGGTCGATAATGGACAGGGTAGAATCTTTGGATAAAAGGTGATCGGAATGATAAAGGTCGGCATCGTCGGATTTGGTACGATAGGCAAGAGGATTGCGGATGCTGTGCTCCTCCAGAAGGACATGAAGCTTGCCGGGGTTACGGCGCATTCGTACAACTACCGCATCGTCAACGCACACAAGCGGGGCATCAGCATATTCAGCCACACGGACAAGGACAACCTGATAACCCATGGCATCCCTGTTGCAGGGGACATCAATGCGCTGTGCGAGGAGGCTGACATAATCGTGGACTGCGCTCCAAAACCTTATGGCATGGAGAACAGGGAGAAGATCTATGAGCCGAACAATATCAAGGCCATCCTGCAGGGAGGAGAGAAGGCTCATGCGGCAGAGGTATCATTCGTCGCGCAGTGCAACTACCAGGACGCAATCGACAAGGACTATGTCCGCGTCGTCAGCTGCAACACGACCGGTCTTGCCAGGACGATAAAGGCATTGGACGCCGCTTTCGGAGTAGACTTTGTCAGGGCCACCCTGATAAGGCGTGCAGCAGACCCTGGACAGACCAAGAAAGGCCCGATCAATTCCATAATACCGTCGCTCGAGCTACCCTCGCATCACGGACCTGACGTGAGGACTGTCCTGCCGCATATCGAGGTTTTCACCACGGCTGTCATCGTACCCACTACCTTGATGCACATGCACAACCTCTCTGTGGTATTGAAGAACGGCACCCGCGGCGTAGAGGCAGAGGACGTGCTGAAGCTCTTCGAGAAGACTCCCAGGGTGAGGGTCGTCCATGCTGACCAGGGCATACTCGGCACAGCTGAGGTCATGGAGTACGCCCGTGACCTTGGAGGCAAGCGCTCTGACATGATGGACATCTGTGTCTGGGACAAAGGCTTAGGTATGCATCACGGCGAGCTGTTTTTCGTGCAGGCTGTCCACCAGGAGAGCGATGTCGTGCCTGAGAATATCGACTGCATTAGGGCCATGCTGGGCGAGGAAGACGCTGAGAAGTCCATGGCTCTCACCAACAAAAGCCTGGGGATGAAACACTGATGGCAAAGAGCACCCAGATCGAAGACCTTGAGCTGATTGAGGAATACCTCAAGGCCCCAGACAAAAAAAGAGGCAAGTACAAGGAGTTCGCGAAGAAGGTAAAGAAGTGATGCTTTCTCCGTGCGTTATTTATAGGTGGACCTCCCCACTCTTTATAAAATCGTAGGCAGAATACCCACAAATTCAACAAAAATCGAAGATTTTTGAGTGCCAGAAATCAATGATTTCTGAGCATATCTGTGGGATGAATGCCGTATCTATTCATTATCTGTGCAAGAGGCAGAAGCTGATTTAAGAAGAACATTTATATATCCACTCCGTTCTTAATATGCAGATGGTTTTAAGAAAATTATCTAAACAAGAAGCGAAAGAGGAAGTTAAAAAACTCGTTGATAAATATAATAGAATACTTGAATCTGGCTCTATTAAAAGATACAAGGAAGAAGATACAAAAGCTGAATTTATCGAGCCACTTTTTGAGGCTTTAGGTTGGGATGTTAGAAATACTGAAAATGATGACGAAGTAGTAAGAGAAGAAAAAATCTCTAAAGGCAGGGTTGATTATTCTTTTAGGATTAACGGAATACCTAAGTTTTTCTTGGAAGCAAAAGCACTCAAAGAAGATTTAGATAATATTAAATTTGTTGAGCAGGCGGTAAACTATTCTTGGCATAAAGGCTGCACATGGGCTGTTCTTACAGATTTTGAAGCTATCAAGATATTTAACGCTGAATGGAAAAGCGCAAATCCGTTACAGGCACAATTTGGGCAGACTTTGCCTTGTCAATTATTCTTAGAGAAATTTGATTCTTTATGGCTCTTATCCAGAGAAAGTTTTGAGAATAAACTTCTTGATACTGAGGCAGAAAAATGGGGTAAGAAGATTAAGAAAATCCCTGTTGATAAACAGCTTTTAAGTGATTTGACAAGATTTAGGGATTTGCTTAATAAGAATATTCTCAAAAACAACGCATCTAAAAATATTTCTGGAGATGAATTAGATGAAGCTGTCCAGCGAATAATTGACAGATTAATCTTTATCAGGACTCTTGAAGATAAGGAATTAGAAGCTCCAATGTTGCAGTCAGTTGTCAGGGAAGATTTAAACAAAAGAATCTACAAAAAGCTTAATCTTGTTTTCAGAAAGATTGACGACATTTACAACAGCAAACTTTTTACTCCCCATTTATGCGAGGATTTAAACATAGATGATGAAGTTTTAGTCAAAGTCATAAATGGATTATTCCATTCAAGCGATAACTCAGTTCATTATGACTTTTCTGCTATTGATGCGGATGTTTTAGGCAACATTTACGAGCAATATTTAGGACATATCCTAAAGAAAACTGATAAAAGAGCCAAATTAGCAGAAGGAAAAGCACACAGAAAAGAGCAGGGAATATATTATACTCCTACTTATGTAGTGGATTATATTGTTAAAAACACTGTTGGAGAATTAGCCAAAGATAAAAAGTTTGACTTAAAGAATATCAAGATTTTAGACCCTGCTTGTGGCTCTGGCTCTTTCTTGATGAAAGCGTTTGACTATCTTGTTACGCTTGATAAAAAGAAGAACGGAGAAGCAGACCAGACAAAGCTTGACCTAACAGGGGCTTCTGCCACTTATGGCAGAAAAGTTGAAATCCTAAAAGACAACATTTTTGGAGTAGACTTAGACCCAAAAGCTGTCGAGATAGCACAATTAAACTTATTATTGAAAGCTGCTGAGAAAAAGCACAGGCTGCCAACACTCCAAGAGAATATCAAAGTCGGAAATTCACTAATTGATGATTCTAACATTGCAGGAAACAGGGCTTTCAAATGGGAAGAACAATTCAATGAGATAATGCAGAATGGCGGTTTTGATGTGGTGATTGGAAATCCGCCTTATATAAGGATACAAACCTTGGATAAGAATCAAGTTGATTATTTCAATAGGCAATATGAATCTCCAACCAAAAATTATGATATTTATATTTTATTTATCGAGAAGGGATTTAAATTATTAAAGAACGATGGGATTTTAGGTTTAATTCTGCCGCATAAGTTTTTTCAAGGAGAAAGCGGAGAAAGAATAAGAAAGTATATCCATGATAATCGTGCCCTTCATAAAATTGTTGATTTTGGTACAAATCAGATTTTCGATGGTGCAACGACATATACTTGTCTTTTATTTCTACAGAAGAAGAAGAATAAAGAATTTTACTATAAAGAGTTTAAACTTGGCGATAACTTCAAAGACCTCGCTAAATTAAAGTTTGAGAAAAAAGATTCAAGTTTACTTAAAGAAGATAAATGCAATTTTTCTGGTGGGGATATACAAAAAGTACTGTCCAAGATAAAATCTCAAAAGAAGAACTTTAGACAAATTACTAAAAAGATATTCAAGGGCTCTTCGACAGGTAACGACAAAATATTCTTACTTGATTTAATTGAAAAAGATAAAATTTATTCAAAATTATTTTCCCATGCTATTAATCAAGAAGTGCTTTTGGAGAATGCACTTTTACATCCGTTTGTATATGGACAAGATGTTAGAAAATATGCCCTCCTAAATAGTAAAAAAGTATTGTTATTTCCTTATTCAACAAACGGGAAAAAAGTAGAACTTATCCCTATAGAACAATTAAAAAATAATTATCCTAAAACATTCGATTATTTAAACAATCTGAAGGATGAACTCTTGAAAAGAAAGGTTGAGTTGGATAAATCAAATTTCTATAAATATTCTGCCGCAAGAAGCTTATCTGAATATGAACAACCTAAAATAATGATACCTGATATGCTAGTAAGTAATAGGATTGGTTTTGATGAAGAAGGATTATTCTATCATGGACCTGCTATTCACAGCGTAGTTTTTACTGAAGAGGTAAAAGGAGATACTCAGTACTTATATTTAGGAATACTTAACTCTTCACTTTTCTGGTTTTTTATCTCTAATACAAGTACTGCATTAAGAGGGGATACATATAGGCTTACTCCTGAGTTTCTATCTCCTTTCTGCTTTCCTGAGTTAGATAAAAATAATAAAACTCTTTATGAAAAAATTATGGGGTATGTTAAAGAACTACTAAACTTAAATGAGTCTCTATCAAAAATCAAAGACAAGCAAACCGACTCTAAAGCCCGTCTTGAAAAGGAAATCCAGAAATTAGATTCTGAAATTGACGAAGAAGTCTATAAGTTATATGGGATAACTGCTGAAGAGAAGAAGATTATAGAAGATAGCCTAAAATGAAAAAAATTAAGCTATTTCCTGGAAAGCATTGTTGTGGAAAAGAATTTGATATGCGGATAATGGATGCTAAAGATGATAACAACGAATCCGCAGCATGGATAGTATATGGAGTTTGCCGGAGATGCAAGGTTGTTATGGTAAGCAGTATGTTCTTGCAGGCAGAAAAGCCGAAATTAGGCGTTGATTTTATAGTCGATTATGATAAAAAATCCGGGAAAGGAAAAAAGTGGGAATAACATGGAAAACAAGCAAATTGATGATGAAAGAATTGCCATAATTGAGTTTGATAAGGCATGGGAAGAATTCTTTAAAAAGAAGCTAAGACCAAGAAGCGAAAAAGAAGATAGGAAACAGCAGGAAGAATTCCATATTTGGTACAATAATGTCAGGAAACAGTCTGACACAGGAAAAACACCCAAAGAGATGGGAAAACGGATTATGGAGTTTTCATGGGACGATTCAGAAGAGTGTGATTATTATATTCCTTTAAACGAGCTGTTAGTTACAGAAACTGCAAAAGTGATGAAGCTAAAGGCAATTATTGGGAAAAAAGTGGAGGAGTATAGTGATGTCATTTTTCCAATTGAATCCAATATTGCAGAATACTTCTTAGAAAACCAGCAAATAAAAGATGCTGATGTAAAGAAAGCCTTTATTAATTTCATCAAAAACCCATTTGGTGAATTTGACTACTCTAAGTTCCCAATAGAATATGAAATTCAATTTGGAGCAAGTATAGGTGCCCAAAACAAAAAGATAGCTCTTCACGAATTGAAGTTAATTGTTGATTTTCTGATTCTTTCAATAGAAAATAGAGATTATATTCCTGGTGAACGAGGCTATCTGACGTGGGTATGTGCTTTTTTAGGATATTTAGATGAAAAAAGCGTCAAAACACTTGAAAACAAATATCGTCTTATGGGGCATCTTGCCAACATTCCGGATGATCAAATAGAGAAGATGATAGAAAGTTTACACCAAGAAAAGATGTGAGCAAAGAATAGAAGATTATCAAGGACAATACAAAATGAGCACATTCACTAATCAAACAGGACTGCAAATTTTAGAGTTTATTAATAGTCTGAAGATTAATTATGGCAAGAATAATCTATCCAGGATGATATGGTAAGAGATAAAAGGTTTTTCCATACAACAGGTAAAAGATTTAATCTCGCAGCTTACTGAAGGAGGGTATTTAATAGAAATAAATATGGGAATTTTGCTTGTATAGTTAAGGGGTTCTCGTTTAGCGAACCATACATTAAACTTATAGCTGATAAGCGACTTCTGAAAAAGGGAAAAGTTTAAGTTAAATGGTCTGCGTGAGAAACCCTCAGCTTTAGCTGGATTTATTTTGGGAATATGTCATTTTATGAAGGAGGTAAAGACCGCTGACGGTTCTGCGACCTGCTTCAGCGATATTCATGGTGAATATTACCACTCCCTCTCCGGCGCTGAGACAGAGGCCAAGGAGAAGTATGTCAAGCCCTGCGGTATCAGGCCAGGGATGATCATTCTTGACATCTGCTTCGGTCTGGGCTATAACTCTGCAGCCGCTATCGATGCTGTTGAAGGTGGAGAGCTGGAGATATTTGCCCTAGAGCAGGATACGGAGATACTTAAAAAAATATTAGAAATTAACACTAATTTTAAAAAATATGCAATAATCCAGGGGGCAGTTGAGCAGGCACTTTCAGGCGGAAAGATCTTCAAACAGGGGAATGTCACCTTAAGATTCATGTTGGGAGACGCCCGCACTACAATAAAGGAAGTCGACAGGAAAGTCGATGCTGTCTTCCTGGATCCCTTCTCGCCGAAGAAGAACCCTGAGCTGTGGACGACAGGGTTCTTCAGGAATATCAGGAGAGTTATGAAGCCGGATGCGAGATTGGCCACTTACAGCTGCGCCAGGCAGGTCAGGGAGAACATGAAGGATGCCGGCTTCAGCGTCGAGGACACACCCCCTTGGGGCAGGCGCGGGCCGGGAACCTTAGCTACCAATATAACATAATTTGTAACTACTATCAAGATACGATAATAGAAAGGTTTAAAAAGAGATGGTCATTCCACTGATGCCATGGATGGACAAACAGACCTCAACGAATGGCTAGCTGGTTTCTATAGCAATGCCGAATCCTTGCCTGAACCTCACAGGACCTCATTCCTGAAGAGAGCGGATGAGGCCAGGACGCTATTTGAGGAACTCGAGGAGCAGACCTTGGTAGATCGTATGACCGGACTGTTCAACGAAAGGAAGCTCGACCTTGATGTTGAGGCTGCCAAGGCCAAGGCTAAAAGGTACGACAACCCATTCACTTACTACGTCATCGACGTGGACAGGTTCAAGGAGATCAACGACACCCACGGCCACCCGACCGGCGATGTGGTGCTCCGTTCGATCGCCAATCTGCTCAAGAATGAGCTCAGGGAGCACGAGCGCCAGCAGGTCTATCGTAAAGGAGGTGACGAATTCGTCCTGGTGCATGAGAAGACTAACAAGGCCCAGGCCGAGGGCTTCGTCAGCAGGCTGCTCGAATTCTTCAGCCGGTTCCAAGGGATAGACACCTATTCCCACAAGGAGGATAAGAGGGTGAACATCAGGCCCGGTCTGAGCATCGGCTTCGCCACCTATCCCATTGACACGACAGATTTATCACAGCTCTACGGCATCGCCGACAAGAACATGTACAGGGCCAAAGAAGGCAAAGGCGATAGGTAACTTTATAAATAATGCCAGACCACGTTTCTTAACGCCCCGTTGGTGTAGTCCGGCCAATCATCCGGCACTTTCGATGCGGGATCCATGGATTTCGTAAAGGATATGCCGGGACTCGGGTTCAAACAGACTCACTGGCGTTCGTAGCTTCCAACGTCTGAGTCGTTGAAAGTCCCGGACGGGGCAGTCTTTTCTTTTCTTCTTAGCCCAACAAATCCAATTTTCGCGTCTTTGAAAACAGTAGATGAACGCGATGTGGGACTTTACGTCCCACCATCCCGACCCGCCCTGATAAGGGCGGCCCAGACGGGGCAGTTTTCATAATCTTTAAATAATACATGTCCGCTCCGATCAGGCAACCTTGCCATCTGGACAGAAAAAGCCGCAAGGACAGCCACGTTTCCCAGATTGATGACACAATGACAAGACTGGACCAATTGGAAGCCCATAGAGCATCACAGAGGGTGATAAAGGACATTGAGGCTGCTCCTGGAAAAAAACAGGATGCATACCAAGTTCTTGAAGAGATAGCTGGCCAGAAAAAGGACATGAGTAATGATTACCTTCTCGGAATTGCCATATGCCACAGGGTCTATGGATCGTGCACAAGGAATGCCACAATTGAAGAATTGCAGCGCTCCATCGAGGATTATGTCTGTACGCCTTTGGATTTCTGTGTGGTGCCGCGCTCTTACTGGAGCTTCATGGTCGGCTATGTTGGTGAGCATCTCAAGATACAATATTGGAAGGAGCACAGTCCTATTCCTGCCCGCGAATCACGGTAGGTCATGGCGGATGTGCCTGGTGGGAAGCATCAGCCAGCATTCCCCAAGAGGATTCAGTTAATTATTAATACTAACCCCAATAAACCAATCCGGGGTGATAGGTTATGGGTATCGAGCCGTACGAAGTAGAGGCAGGTGACAAGGATCTGTTCCAACAGCTTTCTGGCAAGGACTTTGATCCCGACGAGTACATAGGATGTGAAGACACCAGATTCAAGGCCATAAAGCCTGATAAGGTGGACAAGATGAATTATATGGGACTGGAGCTAATGGTCGGTTTCAGCGATGACGTAGCAGTCTTCCTGATGCACACCCAGGGGGATGTCGTTGCCAGAGGTACCATCATAGACCTTAAGAAAAAGTTCGCTGTGCCCTCCATCGAGGCTACGTCTGATACTTCGATGCACCACGTCAAGACAGCCCTCGGCCATTATTCTGCTGCCAAGCTCTACAGCTGCCTGATGCTGCCGCAGGAAGGTCCGCCAGATGGAACATGACCCTGTCCGGCGTTCGCTGCTGAAGTACCTGCTTGTCTTAGCTATCCCCAGCTGCGGCTACGCTGAAAGGTTAAATGACGCTGTCTTCGGCAACCCACCCCTCGAGGAGCAGGTCGTCACCTACCTGGAGGAGGCCAAAGGCTACACCGACCGCAAGCATCTTAAGGTATTCTATGATGATCATGGGCCAAAGCTCGACATCATCATTTCGAAGTTCAAGCAGCACCTTCCATTGCTTGAAAACTCTTTCCAGAGCCTTGAGCAGGACAGCCTTCCTGAAAGCTATTGGTCGCCCGTGGCTTTGGATGAGATCGACCCTTTGTATGAGAAGATAAGGGATGACCTGGATAATTCGTTCGATGCCTTGCAGTTCAAAGGCAAAGATGCAAGACAGGACCTCAGGGATGCCCGACGCAGCTATCGCTTGATCACTTTAGAAATAATGACCTCCCGCATCCTGATGCATGAGCTGATGTTCGCCGAGGCTGAGCTGCTGTTCAACTATGCCTTGAAGCAGGAGAAGACTCCCGAGACCGAGGCCCTTGCCTCGACTGCTCTCACATGGATGCATCCGATGGAGGATTATGCAGGTAAGTCTCGGCACGCGGAGTTCCGCCCATACGGGGGTCGCCTCAGGCGGTACAGGCGCCGATTCGATTTTGAGTTCGGCACAAAACATTTAAATAGCCCCTCTGAACCTCCAGCTTGAAGATGAAGAGAAGTTCTCGCCGTTGGAAGAAGAAGCGTCAGATGCGCTGGAAGTGGCAGCGCAAGAAGATGAAGAAAGAGAAACGTAGAAGAGCGAAGAAGTAGTTCTGGAAACATTTATATCCCACATAGGATTTGCTCCTGGCATGAAGCTGAGGAGGGAAATCATTTACTTCGTTGCCGCTGTCCTGCTATTCCTCTTCCTCCACCACACAGCGCATGACGGCCTCAAGCCCACAGATGTCCTCGGAGTGAACGACCAGGCTTGCGTCGAGAGGATGAGGCAGGGCTTGATCTATAAGGACGACCTGTTCTGCATGGAGAGCCCGATGTCCTTCCTCCTGCCGATGCTCTTCGGGTTCCCATTCTCGACGGATTCGGTTCCAGTGATCACTCTCGCGCTCCTCATTATCGTCAATGCCGCAACAGTCCTCCTGCTCAACGCATTGATCAAGAGAAATACGAAGAAGGACTTGTTCTTCCTGACCCTGTCAGTCTATGCCTTCACCGTCTATGCTTACACGTCCTATGAGTGGAGCATCGCCCTCACCACATTTTTCCTCATCCTCGGCTATTATCTTCTGGCAGCCTGCAGGTTCCGCATGCATGAGGTCGCAGCCGGCGCAATCTTCGGCCTGGCCCTCGCTACCAAAGGCATCTCTCTTGCCATTGTAGCTTCCCTTTTCGCCTTCCTCGCGCTGAAGGCCCTCTGGTTCTGGTTCGTCAAGAAAAGACTCCCTCGCAAGGCCGCGATGAAGCTCTGCTATTCTGCGATCTCGGCCTTGGCTGTAGTGGGTTTGCTCCTGCTGGTCTTCGGCAACTGGCTGGTCCATGGCTATTGGGTGCATGCCATGATCCTCACCCCTCCCTTTGATTTCATCCTCAAGTCTTTGGCCACACACCATCTGCATTCCTTGAACCTGTTCAATATGCAGCATGCAATGATCTTTCTCCTCGGTCTTGTCCTCACGATATGGCGTCGCAAAGGCATAGGCATATTCGGATTGTATGCCTTCATCGTCACATTTTTCACTACAGCCAGCAAGGGGATGTATGACATGAGGTTCCTCGCACCGTCCTTCGCCTTCCTCCTCTTGGTCATGATCCCGGAGCTGAGATGGGACAATATCAGGAGGATAATATTCTCATCAGCCATCTTGCTCCTGCTCATCGGCCCTTCATTGATCATCACTGGATTCGAGCTGGAGCGGAACAGGATTCACGGTTTAGTAAATGATGCATACCATCTGGTTCCTGAACAGGAGCTCGCCCTGGTCGAGGCCAACAGCCGAGTGCATTACCTTGATTGGTACGGCCGATACGACCAGATAAAGTCTTTTGACGTCCTGTACATACCAGTCTTCCCTGACCAGGATCATCTTGCAGGCATCATCAAATTCAACCTGACCGGCAACCTGAGCGGCGTGTATGATGATATCAAGGCTGCGACCGAAGAACAATGGGATGATGCCGCCGAAAAGATCTTGGAGAAGAGATATTCTTTGATAGTCTTCGGCGAGCCCGAGTATCAGCAGATGACACGGTTCACGACTAACTACACGCTGTATTCTGGATACTGCACAATAATGATACCTTACTACTACAGCCTGCACGGCAGCCAGTACAACTACAAATACCTTTTCTTCAGGGACCCGGAGGACTGCACATCGCTGAACAGCTCCCTGGAAAGATATTTCACCGAGAATCTCGACAGGATCTGCCGTAGCTCAGAGGCCATGGCCAACGATGTCTCTTCAACGCTCGCTGAGGACGGCATCCTCCTGCCCGGATGCGTTGACGGGGGCTCCCTGCTCGAGACTTATCATGCCATCCGCAGGATGAGGAGCACCATGCCAGAGATATATTTCTACAGAATCTACAACGTCACCTTTAGCCAGGATTTCACCGCACACCTCGGGGAGGAGAACGTCATGATCATTTGATGAAAAAATTTCCACCCCATAAATATAGACATCTCCATACCAAAATCCATTTTAAAGGCTCTCGACCCTGGAAATATACTCCAAAGAAGCGAAACGCTTAAATATAACCATCAGACCACTAAATAATCCCCAGAAATGGGAAATCTCCTCCAATATTCTAGCTGACCCCAAGGGGTCATACGCGAATATGCTTGTTTGAAATATGTATACTTGAATCAATCTCAAGTATGAAGTGGTTTTTGGAACGATAACCCAAAAATTCCTATAGCGGCCAATAATACCCGTTGATCCTGCGGGAGGCTGCTGCTATGGGGATCCGACTTAGCCATGCAAGTTTTGGTAGCAATACCGGCAAATTGCTCAGTAACACGTCGCTAACCTGACCTCAGGCCCGGGATAACCTTGGGAAACTGAGGCTAATACCGGATAAGGGAGAGAGTCTGGAATGAACTTTCCTTTAAAGGTAACACCTGAGGATGGGGCGGCGGTCGATTAGGTTGTTGGCGGGGTAATGGCCCACCAAGCCGGAGATCGATAGGGGCCCTGAGAGGGGTAGCCCCGAGAAGGGAACTGAGACACTGTCCCTAGCCCTACGGGGTGCAGCAGGCGCGAAACCTTTACAATGCACGAAAGTGTGATAAGGGGATCCCCAGTGCTTATGCTTTGCATAGGCTTTTGCCAAGAGCAAAAATCTTGGCGAATAAGTGGTGGGCAAGACTGGTGCCAGCCGCCGCGGTAACACCAGCGCCACGAGTGGTAGCCGCTTTTATTGGGCCTAAAGCGTTCGTAGCCGGCCTGCTACATCTCCTGTGAAATCGTTCGGCTCAACCGAACGGATTGCAAGAGACACCAGCAGGCTTGGGACCGGAAGGAGTCAGAGGTATGCAAGGGGGAGCGGTAAAACACGCTCACTAACGTTCGCAAACGTTAGAGCGTTTACAGTGCTATAATCCCTTGTGGACCACCTGTGGCGAAGGCGTCTGACTAGTACGGAT
>Ga0180007_10004264_pt1 | contig 15228 bp, 9 predicted proteins | sample MM_PC_MetaG_FD_121122 | JGI IMG/M metagenome (GOLD analysis project Ga0180007, IMG submission 121122) | Groundwater microbial communities from the Aspo Hard Rock Laboratory (HRL) deep subsurface site, Sweden - MM_PC_MetaG | ecosystem: Environmental > Aquatic > Deep subsurface > Groundwater... | reverse complement strand
CAATTATGCTAAACAGCTATCTGCTCGTGTAAAACTTGAGAATGCCGTAACTGGCGAAGTACGAGAAAATGTCGTACTCATGTGTGAAATCCCATTCATGACACCATCGGGGACTTTTGTCATTAATGGTGCTGAACGTGTTGTTGTTTCACAAATTATTCGTTCTGCTGGCGCTTATTTTACAAGCGAATTAGACAAGAAGTTAAACCAAGTTAAATTTATGGCGCAAGTCATTCCAACACGTGGTGCTTGGATTGAATATGAACTTGGATCGAAAAATATTATGTATGCTAAGCTTGACCGCTCCAAGAAAGTTCCAATGACAACCATGATGCGTGCTTTAGGCTTATCCAAGAAAAAAGATATTTATGAAGTGTTCGGTAAATCAGTTTACATGGATGCTACATTTGATAAAGACGAAACGAAGAATGCCGATGAAGCGATCGTTGATTTATATTCAAAATTAAGACAAGGTGAAAAAGTACCTGCTGACGCAGCAAGAGAATTTATTAGAATGCGTCTTTTTGAACGTCGTCGTTATGACCTAGCTGCAGTTGGACGTTACAAGTTTAATAAAAAGCTTGATGTTTTAACACGTATTTTAGGTACTTATACAGCAACAGATATCATTAACCCTGAAACTGGTGAAGTTGTCGTTCCTGAAAAGACTAAGATTACGAAACAAATCATTCAAACGTTAAGAGAAAACCGTCACATCCTAAGAAAAGAAATTATTTCTAAAGAAGATTCATTGCAAAATGAAACTCCAGGCGAAATTTTGGCTCAAAGACTTCCAGATGGTGGAGATGGATTATTTACAAAAGATAATATCGTCAACTTACGTACTGGTGAAGTCCTTATTTCTAAAAATACAGAAGTCACTGATGAAGTTCTTGCTATTTTAAGAAGAAACCGTCAATCACTAGATGAAAAAGTTATTAAATATTTCTTTGGTAAAGATGTTTACGAAAAAGAAAGAGAACGCGAAGGCGTTATCGTTGAAATGCTTGAAGTTACTGTCAAGGACAAAGAAACTGATCGTATTTATCCAGTTAAGGTTCTTGGTAATGACCAAAGAGAAAATAAAGAACATATTACATTATCGGATGTTGTTGCAAGTATGAGTTATTATTTAAACTTATATGATGGTTTAGGATCAACTGATGATATTGACCATTTGGGTAATCGTAGATTACGTCTTATTGGAGAATTATTAAAGAATCAATTTAGAATTGGTCTAGCTAGAGCAGAAAAGAATATTAAAGACAAGATGTCAACAACAACATTTGCTGATGCTACACCTTCGAATATTATCAATATGACACCACTTGCTGGTGCAATTAAAACCTTCTTTGGTAGTTCACAGTTGTCACAGTTCATGGATCAAATCAATCCACTAGCTGAGCTAACACAAAAGAGAAGAGTTTCTGCATTAGGTACTGGTGGTTTAGCAAGAGATAGAGCAGGCGTTGAAGTACGTGACGTTCATAACTCCCATTATGGCAGAATCTGTCCTATTGAAACTCCTGAAGGACCTTCAATTGGGTTAATCAGTTCACTTGCTACCTATGGTAAGGTTGACCAATATGGGTTTATCCAAACTCCATATTTAGTTGTCGATCGTTCCTCTGGCAAGCATATTGTTACTCCAGAATTTAAATATTTAACAGCAGATGAAGAATACGATGAAGTTATCGCATCAGCAGCTACTGAACTCCATGAAGATGGAACCATTATTTCTGAAAGTGTTATTGGACGTTTCCGTGGTGAAACATCCATGTTTGATCCTGAAGAAGTTACGTTCATGGACGTATCGCCTAAGCAAATTGTATCTGTAGCAACATCAACTATTCCTTTCTTGGAACACGATGATGCTTCACGTGCCCTAATGGGTGCGAACATGCAGCGCCAGGCAGTACCATTATTAAAACCAGAATCACCAATTGTTGGTACCGGTATTGAATATCGTGCAGCAAAAGACTCAGGTAGTGTTGTTGTGAGTGATGTTTCTGGATATGTAACATATGCAGATAGCACCAAAGTCATCATCACATCAGAACCTGAACAAAAGATTATGGTTGGCAACAACGTTTTATATGATCCAAATAAACCATTCACTTTCGAAATGGCTAAAACCCTTCGTGATTACGGTATGGGTGACAGCAAAACATTTAACTTAATTCGCTTTTTCAGATCAAACCAGGATACTTGTATCTTACAACGTCCTATTGTTGAAACTGGAGAGTTTGTGGATAAGGGTGATATTCTTGCTGATGGTCCATCAACTGATAAAGGCGAACTAGCTTTAGGTAGAAACGTTACCGTGGCATTTATGACATGGGAAGGTTACAACTATGAAGATGCTATTATCATGAGTGAAGATTTAGTTAAAGAAGATGTCTACACATCAATTCATATTGATGAGTATGAAATAGAAACAAGAGAATTAAAAACCGGATCAGGACGTGAAGAAATTACACGCGAAGTTCCAAATGCTGGTTTAGAAGCATTAAAGAATCTTGATGAACGTGGTATTATCATTGCCGGTTCAGAAGTTAAAGAAGGCGACATTCTTGTCGGTAAGATTACACCAAAAGGTGTATTTGAACCAAGTCCTTCTGAAAAACTGATTCATGCAGTCATTGGTGAAAAATCAAGAGAATACAGAGACTCATCATTACGCGTACCTCATGGTGGCGGTGGTGTTGTTCAATCAATTCAATATTTCTCAAAGAAGAATGGTGATGCACTACCTAGTGGAGTGAACGAATCTATCCGTGTTTATGTTGCTAAGAAGAGAAAAATCTCTGAAGGTGACAAAATGGCTGGTCGTCATGGTAACAAGGGTGTTATTTCCAAGATTTTACCAAGAGAAGATATGCCATATATGGAAGATGGAACACCTGTTGACATCATGTTAAACCCACTTGGGGTTCCTTCACGTATGAACATCGGACAGATTTTAGAAATCCATTTAGGTATTGCAGCTAAAAACTTAAACGTTAAAATTGCTACACCAGTATTTGATGGTGTTGATGATGCTGACTTAATTAAGATTATGGCTGAAGGTGGTATCGATCCTGATGGAAAACGTGTCTTATATGATGGACGTACTGGTGAACCTTATGAAAATAGAATATCTGTTGGCGTCATGTATATGATTAAACTTTCTCACATGGTTGATGATAAACTCCATGCAAGAAGCGTTGGACCATACACACTCGTTACACAACAACCAATGGGTGGTAAAGCTCAAAATGGTGGACAGAGATTCGGGGAAATGGAAGTTTGGGCACTATACGCTTATGGCGCTGCACATACACTTCAAGAAATGCTCACCGTTAAATCGGATGATATGTTAGGAAGAAATAAGGTTTATAGTGCGATTACGCATGATAAACCAATTCCTGAAGCAAGCATTCCTGAATCATTTAGAGTATTAACAAGAGAACTACAAGCTCTAGGGCTTTATGTTGAGTTGATTGATGCGAAAACAGGCGAAAATGAAGCTGAAAAATCACTTGTGGATAATAATCCAAGCAAGTTTAGAGGAGGATTTCGTTGATGGCTAAAGAAAAGTTAACATTACATGTCGAATCTTTGAAGTTATCTGAAGAAGCCCTCAAACAGCTTAAACTATCTGGTATAGATCAACTTGAAGACTTCAATACGTTCAATTTAAAAGAATTGAATATGTTGTTAGGCGAAAGCTTTGAAGAAATTAAAACGATCCTACGTCGTTATGCACTACCAAGAAATTTAGAAAACTTAAATTTAAGTAGTGAAAGTGTTGAGATTTTAAGAAATGCTAATATGCAAGACTTAAAAGAATTTTTAGAATTCGATAGACACGCACTTTATCATCTATTTGAAGAAGATGCAATTTTGCGTCAAGAAATTAATAGTATCCTTGAACTTTACGGATTTGATTCTCTTAAAGAACATGTCCATGAAGTTGAAGCTGAACTTGTACCTGAGGAAGAAGTTGAAGCATTTTTAGATATTGATTTATCTGAACGTATTCATCGTCATGTTCAACCTGTTCGCAAAGGATATGGTAGTCGTACGTATAGCCATTTAAAGATTAGACTTGCATCTCCTGATGAAATTAGACAATGGTCTTATGGCGAAGTTAAAACACATGAAACAATTAACTATAGAACATCAAAACCTGAAGAAGGTGGATTGTTCTGTGAACGTATTTTTGGACCTACAAGAGACTATCAATGTGCTTGTGGTAAAAAACAAAGTGGCAATAAAGGCCAAATTTGTCAGAAGTGCGGTATTGAAATTACTGAATCTAAAGTACGTAGAGAACGTATGGGGCATATTGAATTAGAGGCTCCTGTTGTTCATACTTGGTATTTGAAGAATTCTCCATCCCGTTTAGCTATCCTTTTAGGAATTAAAGCTAAACAGCTTGAAGAAGTTGTTTATCATGCATCTTATATCGTTACGGATCCAGGCACTGCACCGCTATCTAAGAAACAAATTTTATCAGAACAAGATTACAGTGCACTCACTGAAGAGTACGGTAGCAGATTTACAGCACTCACTGGTGCTGAAGCCGTTAAAAAATTACTTCAAGAATTAGATTTGGATAAAGAAGTTAAATCGCTTCGCAAGAAGTTGAAGACAAGTTCTAAACAAAAAAGAGATAGAATCATTAAGCGTCTTGAAGTTGTTGAAGCATTCAACAATTCAGATAACAAACCTGAGTGGATGGTTATGGATGTTATTCCAGTTATTCCACCAGATTTAAGACCAATGGTTGCTCTTGATGGTGGCAGATTTGCGACAACTGACTTAAATGATTTATATCGTCGTATTCTAAACCGTAACAATCGTTTGAAGAAACAAAAAGAACAAATGGCTCCTCGTTTGATTACAAAGAATGAAAAACGTATGCTTCAAGAAGCTGTTGATGCACTCTTTGACAATGCTAAGCGTGGTAAGAAAGCCGCAGTTGAAAGAAACAGACACTTAAAATCACTATCTGATATGTTGCGTGGTAAACAAGGTCGTTTCAGACAAAATCTACTTGGTAAACGTGTTGACTATTCAGGCCGTTCAGTTATTATCGTTGGACCAGACCTTGAAATGTATCAATGTGGTATTCCAAGAGAAATGGCAATCACATTATTTAAACCATTCGTTTTAAGAGAATTACAAAAATTAACTGGTAATGATGCAAATGCTAAGAAAAATGCAAATAGCAAATACGAAAGAATGGACGATGATGTTTGGGCAGCTTTAGAAAAGGTTGTTAGAGAACATCCAGTACTTCTTAACCGTGCTCCTACACTTCATAGACTTGGTATTCAAGCATTCGAACCTAAATTAATTGATGGTAAAGCGATTCGCCTACATCCACTTGTTACACCAGCGTTCAACGCTGACTTTGACGGTGACCAAATGGCTGTCCACGTACCTCTATCAAATGAAGCACAAGCAGAAGCAAGATTATTAATGCTTGCATCCAATAACATTTTGAACCCAAAAGATGGTAAACCAGTTGTTACGCCATCACAGGACATGGTTCTTGGTAACTATTACTTAACGATTGAAGAAAGATTGGAACGCAAGTTCTCAGGATATCGCGCACAAGAAAGACAAGAAGAACATGACTTCAAGAATCGCAATGAAGGACATTTCTTCGCACATTATGATGAAGCATATCTTGCATATCAACATAAAGAAATTGGATTACACACGAGAATCATTATTGATCCAAAATCAATCAATCAAAAATTTTCTGAAGAACAAAAACATAAGTATTTAGTAACTACTTTAGGAAAATTGATCTTCAACCGTATTCTTCCTCCAACTTTCCCTTATTTGAATGAACCAACTTTGGATAATTTGGAAAATTATACACCAGATAAGTATTTCATGGTTAAAGGAACAAACCCTAAAGATATTCTTAAAGGTATGGCTATTCCTGGACCATTTAAGAAGAAATTCTTATCACAAATTATTGCTCAAGTCTTCAAGGATCTACAAATTAGTGAAACATCTAAGATGCTTGACAGATTGAAAGATCTTGGGTTTAAGTATTCAACAGTCGCAGGTATTACCGTATCATTTGCTGACATCAATGTTTACTCTGGTAAGCATGATCGCATCGATATTACGAAAAAGAATATTGAAGAGATTTCAGGTTGGTATGAAGATGGTATGCTTACAGATAAAGAACGTCGTGACCTTGTTATTAAACAATGGCAAGAAGCACGTGACGATATTCAAAAAGGCTTAATGGCTGAATTTGATAAGGATAATAACATCTATATGATGTCTGATTCCGGTGCTCGTGGTAATGCATCAAACTTTGCTCAGCTTGCTGGTATGCGCGGTCTGATGAATAATCCTAAGGGTGAAATTATTGAAGTTCCAGTCCAAGCATCCTTTAGAGAAGGCTTGACCGTATCAGAATTCTTCATCTCCACCCATGGTGCGAGAAAAGGTTCTACCGATACAGCGTTAAAGACTGCCGAATCAGGATACTTGACGCGTCGTTTAGTTGACGTCAGCCAAGATGTTATCGTTGTTGATGAAGATTGCGGAACTGAACGTGGTGTCTATATGGAGCCAGTTATGGATGACACAAAGGAAGTTGTTCCATTATATGACCGTATCGTCGGACGTTACGCAAGTAAGGATGTTACACATCCAAAAACTAAGCAAGTTATCGTTAAACGTAATGAATTAATCACTGAAGAAATTGGCCAATTAATTCTTAAGGCTGATATCACCGGTGTTGAAATCAGAAGCAATCTAACATGTAATTCCGAAAATGGTGTATGTGCTAAGTGTTACGGACGTAACCTAGCAACAAATACTAGAGTAGAAGTCGGTGAAGCTGTTGGGGTTGTCGCAGCACAATCTATTGGTGAACCAGGAACTCAGTTAACTATGAGAACCTTCCATACCGGTGGAGTTGCCTCCGCATCAGATATTACACAAGGTCTTCCACGTATTCAAGAATTATTTGAAGCTAGAAACCCTAAAGGGAAAGCCGTTATTAGTGAAGTTGATGGTAAGATTAAATCGATTGATCGCCAACGTGGTGGTATTTCGGTTGTTACAATTACCGATGTTCATGAAAAGGACTACAAGTATACGATGGATCCAAATGTTGAAGCTTTATTCCGTAAAGGTGCAACCGTTAAAGCGGGTCAAAGATTAACATTAGGTTCAATCAATCCTAAAGAATTACTCCGTGTTGTTTCAACTGAAGCAGCTGAAATGTATATCTTAGAAGAAGTTCAAAAGGTATATCGTGCTCAAGGGGTAGAAATTAGTGATAAGCATATCGAATTAATCATTCGTCAAATGCTTAGAAGAATCACCATCGTCACCGAAGGTGATACAGAATTGTTACCAGGTACAGAAGTATCCGTTTCTGAATTCAAGAGAGCGAATAAAGCAGCTTTCAGAGCAATGAAGAGACCAGCTGTTGGCCGTCCAATTCTATTAGGTATTACAAGAGCATCACTTAGAAGTGATTCCTTCTTATCTGCAGCATCCTTCCAGGAAACAACTAGAATCTTGACAGATGCAGCAATTAAAGGTAAGACCGATGAACTACATGGCTTGAAAGAAAATGTCATCATTGGCGGACTCATTCCAGCTGGAACAGGTATCTTAAGAGAAGCAACTTTTGAATATGACAGATCAAATACCTACAATGATGAAGAAGAATTAGAATATTAATTAATTAATAATCAATAAAAGGTACCTCGCAAAAGCTAGGTACCTTTTTTGTTTATTCTATGATCAGATAGTTAATTATTTGCTGTTCTTAAGAGAAAGAGCAAAGAATAAGATGAAAAATACTGGAATGGGGATTAAAAAGAAAAGCCAGGTATTTGGAATTTGGATTGATAGGAACAAAATCAGAGAAATACTAAAAGATAACAGCTCTGAAAATAGCATGATCAATATTCTTTTTCTAGAAAATATTGAAAATAGCAAAAAAGCAATAAAAGTAAAAGGTATAGCATAGATCAGTGATAACCAAGCATTATTACTGTCTGGATTTACAAGTGTTAGGACAACAAAGATGATAACAGTTATGAGCAGTATCCCAGAAATCGATAGAGAAGTAAGCTTTAAATTAAATATATTTTTCTTATGTGTTTCTTCAACTTGAAGTTCGGGAATATCCATGTTGTAGTGATGTTCACTAATAAGTTTATCAATGGTTAAATTGAAAATTTTAGCAATTTCAGCGAGTGTAATGACATCAGGTAGCGATTCACCCCTTTCCCACTTTGATATTGCCTTATCTGAATAATTGATACGGTTGGCTAACTCCAATTGTGTTAAACCCAAAGTTTTACGATAATGCATTAAGTTTTTGGCAAAAATATCTTTTATATTGTTCATACTCATATTATATCACGATAAAAAAAGATGAGTTTGATAAAAATCTACTCTGGGTAGAGTTTAAAAAATAGATTCTACCACAGGATATATAAGTGTAGATAAGTTTTTGTATGAGTAGAGTTTAAAGTCAAATTAAACAATTATACTTTACTTAAAGGAAGTGATTTTATGCATACTGTAGTTTTTGGTGATTCTATTGCTAAAGGCATTGTAACTATGAATGGGAAATTAGAAACAATTGAAAATAACGCCGTGAAGCTTATATCAGATTTTTATCACCAGACAATTGATAATGTATCTTTTTATGGACAAACATTAAAGCGAATATTTGATAAAAATATCATTGATCAATATTTAGGTTCCTTAGAACATCGTGAAGAATTATATGTGGTCTTTGCATTAGGTGGGAATGACTCAGACTATGATTGGAATAAAGTCTCACAAAATCCACATATTCATCATGACCCTAAAACTCCAATTAGAGCGTTTGAGGAAATGCTTATTCAGATGATTAAACAATTGCAGTCAAAGGGTATTTCAGTTATTTTAACAACAATTATTCCGTTAGATTCACAACTCTATTTCGATCAGGTCATTTCTAAAATGGGGGATCCAGAACAAATCATGATTTTTTTGAATCAAGATGTAGAAAACATTGCAAGACAGCAAAAAGAATATAGTTCAGCAATTATGAGATGCGCTGAAGAAACTCAGAGTTTGCTTATAGATGTGAGAAGTAAGATGGAACTAAACGCTGAAACTTTAAAATATATGTGTAAAGATGGTGTTCATCCAAATGAGAATGGATACAAATTTTTAGCTGATTCAATTATCGAACTCATTAATCAAAATGATTCATTTGAAAAATGGAGAAATGTTAATCAGTTGAGTAATAAACAAAGTTTAATTGCTAGAGTTGATTAGGTTGTCATCAATTCAAGATAAGTTTTTTTCATATCCATTAGACAATTTAGAGCATTGAAACATGCTCTTTTTTTATTCTTGTTATGGTATAATATGGTTACTTAAAAAGAAAAAAGGTGTTAGATTGAAAGTAAAAAAGATCTTCATTTGGATTGCAATAATGGTAGTGCTCATCGCAGGAGCAACCATCGGCTATATATTAATCTTGGATCTTTCTTTTATTGATGCACTCTATATGACTATTATTACTATATCAACTGTTGGCTACCGAGAGGTTGCTGAAATGAACACATTAGCCAAATGGTTTTCCATTGGGTTCACTTTAGTGAGTGTCGGCATGGTAGGGTATTTATTAACCACAGTATTTAGATTCTTAAGTGAAGGAAATATCAATGAAGCTTGGAGGAAGAATAAAATGAAAAAAGAAATCGATAAGTTAGAAAATCATATCATTATATGTGGTGCAGGTGAAACCGGTATTCACGTGATTAAGCAACTTAAAAGAAGAGAAGTTGAATTTGTAGTTATTGAAAATAATTTAGAAGCAATTGAACATTTGAAAGAAATGAATGTCAAATATATACATGATGATGCAACAAAGGAAGAAGTTTTGGTAGAAGCTAGAGTAAAACAAGCTAAAGGATTAATTGCTTGTCTAGCTAAAGATGCAGATAATGTTTTTGTTGTCCTAACGGCAAGAGAATTTAATACCAAGATGCACATTGTTGCGCGTTCACATGAAGAAAGATCAGATAAAAAACTAAAACGTGCTGGTGCAAATAATACAGTTAGTCCTGATGAAATTGGTGGTAAGAAAATGGCGGCGATGATGCTAAGTCCTAATGTCCAATTTTTTGTTGATAATATCATCGATACAAAAAACATGTCAATAGACATGGAAGAGGTTGTTATTAAAGAAAATTCAGAACTTGTAGATAAAAGACTTAGAGAAGCTAAAATATCTGAAAAAGCTGGGTTGATCGTTTTAGCTATTAGAAGAGAAGACGATGTATTTATCTTCAATCCCAAAGCAGATGAAGTTTTAAGACTGGAAGATAAGATGATTGTTGTTGGATCTAAAGAACAAATTAAACTACTTAAAAAAATGTCTTTAGACATAGACCTTTAAAATGAAAAAAATTGTAGTTATTGGCGGAACCAATCACGATATTTTCGCATATACATATCAACAAGCTAAAATGAATGATTCGAATCCTGGATATCTTAAGGATTCTTTTGGTGGTGTCGGAAGAAATATAGCTGAGAATCTAGCTAGATTGGATTTATCACCAACCTTTATAACTGCAATTGGAAAAGACATTGTCGGCCAAGATATCATTGATTCAGGAAGTAAATTAGGGATTCATTTTGATGTGATTGAAGTTGAAACAACACCAACTTATGTTGCTGTTGTTGATCAAAACAAGGACATGTTAGTTGCTGTAGCTGCAATGGATGAACTTGAACAAATGACAGTTGATCAAATCAAAGGAAAAATAGATTTTGTGAATCAAGCAGATTTACTCATCTTAGATACAAATTTCAATCAAACTGTTTTGTCATATATATTTAATGAAGTTAAAATACCTATTTGTGTTGATGCTATTTCAACACATAAGGCACAAAAGATTGTTCACTTTTACTCTCAAATGAAAATGTTAAAGCTTAACTTGTTTGAAGCAAAAACTCTTTCTGGATTGGACTGTCAAACCAAAGAAGATATTGAAAAGATTGGTTTTTATTTTTGTAATCAAGGTGTTGGTGAAATTTATATCACACTGGGTGATCAAGGCGCATATCGCTTTGATGGAAAAAGTCATCAATTCATTTCTGGAAGAAAAATCTCAATCGTTAATACAACAGGTGCAGGTGATGCTTTCTTTGCAGGTGTCATTTATGCGTTTGAGCATCAGATGGATGCATTATCTTGTGGCATGGCAGCAGCTCTGATCACACTTCAAGATTCAAAAGCAGTGTCATCTAATCTCAATCAAGAACAACTACTAAAAACAATAAAGGAGTATCAATTATGAATTCATATTTATCGATTCATCCGGATGTTCAAAATGCCCGGAATAACAATTTACCTATCGTTGCTTTAGAATCAACCATTATATCTCATGGGATGCCATATCCTGAAAATATTAAAATGGCACTTCATGTCGAAGAAATTATTAGAGCTGAAGGTGCAGTACCTGCAACTATCGCTATTTTAGATGGACAAATTAAAGTGGGACTGACAAGAGAAGAATTAGAGCAACTTGCAAAATCAAAAGATGTTCTTAAAGTCAGCAAAAGAGATTTTGGTTATGTTTTATCACAAAAGAAAACAGGAGCTACAACAGTTTCAGCAACCATGTTGATTGCTGAAATGGCGGGTATTAAAGTGTTTGCTACTGGTGGCATTGGTGGTGTGCATCGTGGCGCAGAAAAAACTTTTGATATTTCTAGAGATTTAGAAGAGTTAGCAAATGTAAATGTTGCCGTTGTTTGTGCTGGTGCCAAATCAATTCTTGATCTAGGACTCACACTTGAATTTTTAGAAACCAAAGGTGTTGAAGTTCTTGGATATCAAACCAAAGAGCTCCCCGCTTTCTATAGTAGAGAGTCAGGATTTGACTTGGATTATTCTATGGAAACACCTGAAGATATCGCTAAATTAATCCATGCTAAATGGTCTTTAGGTTTATCTGGTGGTGTCGTTATTGCCAACCCAATCCCAAAATCTTTTAGCTTAGATTCAAAGATGATTAACAAGGTCATAGACCAAGCATTAGAAGATGCTCAATCGGACGGGATCAAAGGAAAAGATACAACACCTTACTTATTATCTAAAGTAAAAGATATAACAAAAGGTGAAAGCTTGGATGCCAACCTTGAGCTCGTATTCAATAATGCAAAATTAGCAGCACAAATTGCTAAGTTTTATGTTATGATATAGTAGTATTTGCTTAATTTGGAATAAGGATATTATATATCCTTTTCAAAATCGTAAATATATAAAAACACATTGAAGAATAATATAATATATCTAAACGCTTTTTAAGAGGAGATACAAATATGGATTTATTTAAAAAATGTTATCAATATGATACTGCAAAAAAAGCTCGTGAAGCTGGCTACTATCCATATTTTCACGAACTAACTAGTAAGCAAGATACAGTCGTTCATATGGAAGGTAAGGAAATGATCATGATTGGTTCCAATAACTATTTGGGACTTACATCACATCCAGAAGTCATTCAAGCTTCAATAGAAGCAACCCTTAAATATGGAACAGGAGTATCCGGTTCACGCTTCTTAAATGGCACACTCAACTTACACAGAGAATTAGAAGAAGAATTGGCGGCTTTCTTAAACAAAGAAGATGTTTCCATATTCGGCACAGGATTCCAAAGCAATCTCGCTATTATTTCTGGTATTGCAGGAAGAAACGACATTATTTTTTCTGATAAAGAAAATCATGCGAGTATCTATGATGGTACACGTTTAAGTTATGCTGAAGTTATTCGCTTTGAACATAGCGACATGGCTGACCTTGAAGATAAATTAGCAAAAGCACCTGAAAATAAAGGAAAACTTATCATTACAGATGGCGTTTTCTCGATGAGTGGTGATATTGCTAAACTACCTGAAATTGTTGCTTTAGCTAGAAAATATGGCGCACGTGTTATGGTTGATGATGCACATGGTCTTGGCGTCATGGGTGAAGGTGGTCGCGGAACAGCTGAACACTTTGGTTTAGAAAATGAAGTTGATATCATTATGGGAACTTTCTCAAAATCACTTGCAAGTTTGGGTGGTTATATGGCTGCAGAACGTGATGTCATTGAATACATTAGACATAATTCTCGTCCATATATTTTCTCAGCAGCACTTCCACCAGCAAATACTGCTGCAGCACTTGCTGCACTACGTATTTTAAAAAGAGAACCAGAACGTGTGAAAGCTTTAGCTGATATCGCTGAATATATGAGACAAGGTCTTAAAGCTCGCGGATTAAAAATAAGAGATTCAAGAACACCAATTATTCCAATATTCACTTACATGCCACTTAGAACAATGCTTGCATGTAATCAATTATTTGAACAAGGCGTTTATGTCAATCCAGTTATTCCACCAGCAACACCAATTGGCGAATGCTTGATACGTACAAGCTACACGGCCACTCATACAAAAGAACAAATGGACACTGCAATTGATAAAATAGCAAATGTCTTAAAGAGCTTAGAAGGATTTGAGGAGTAAAAATGAAGGTTATCGTAGTTACAGGTGCATCCTCTGGCATTGGATTGTCAATTGCACAATTCCTAGGTCAAAAAGGCCATAGTATTTATGGCGTTTCAAGAAGTAAAATTCATGAAAAGAATATTAAGAGTATTCAAGCGGATGTTACCGATTTTGATCAATTGAAAGCAGCATATCAAGAAATCTTTGAACTTGAAGGTCATATTGATGTTTTAATTAATAATGCTGGTATGGGTATTTCAGGAACGATTGAAGATACGTCTTCTGAAGATGCTACCTATTTATTCAATGTCAATTTAATGGGTGTTTTTAACTCTACAAAAGCAGTTTTACCATTCATGCGTGAAAGTGGTGGAGGTAAGATATTAAATATTAGCTCAGTAGCTTCAAAGCTATCGATTCCTTTTCAAGCATTTTACAGCAGCTCAAAAGCAGCTGTAAACTCATTTTCGGAAGCATTAGCGAATGAAGTTGCACCATTTAATATTCAAGTATGTTCAGTTATGCCTGGAGATATTAGAACAGGTTTCACTAAAAACCGCAAAAAGAATGCAGTTGATAGTCCAGAATATAAAAACCGTGTTGATCAATCTGTCAGTGTCATGGAAAAAGATGAAATAAACGGTATGGATCCAATTTCAGCAGCTAAAGTTATCCATAGACTTGTTCAAAAAAGAAGAATTCCGCTTTATATAACAATAGGGTTCAAATATAAAGTCATTGTTTTACTTGCTAAATTATTACCAGCTAAACTTGCAAATTATATTGTAGGCTCAATATATGCATTCAAAAAAGGGAAATAGATGAAGCAGACAAAAGAAAATGTCATTTTAAAATCAATCATGGCTGGTGTTTATATCGGCGTTGCTGGACTCGTTTATTTGAGTCTAGATAACCATGTTATAGGTGCTTTTTTGTTTAGTTTTGGGCTTTTGGTTGTCGTTACAAGAGGATACTTCTTATATACAGGTAAAGTTGGGTATTTGTTACCATATACAAAAGGATACTTAGTTGTCCTACTCAAAACTATATTAGGCAATATGATTGGTATTGCTGCTGTTGCATTTCTTTTTAGATTGACGGGCACATCTTCAGTTGTCACAACCAGCAGTGATTTATTTGCCTTAAAGTTAGACCATTTATGGTATGAAACTTTAGCGTTAGCAATCTTTTGCGGTATGATGATGTATATTGCAGTTGATAGTTTTAAAAATGTTAAACATGACCTATCAAAAGCTTTAATTTTAGTTTTTGCAGTGATGATCTTTATACTATCCAAGTTTGAACATAGCATTGCTAACATGCTATATTTCTTCTTAAGTGATATGTACACATTAAAAGCTATTTTATATCTCATTTTGATGATTTTAGGGAATGCAATTGGTGCAGTAGCATTAAATTTAGTTGAAACAAAATTAGCAAAAAATTAAACCAAATAAATTGCATATGTCTATCGATAGGTATTTAGAACTCATTCTAGATGCCTTTTTTTATAAAAACTGATATAATTAATGTATCTAATATGTTTTAAATAGATGTTTGATTTGGTAGTGTCAAAAGTTTAATGGAAGATATGGAAGATTCGAGTTAAGAGACGTATTTAGCCTCTTCAAATAAAGTGCCGGTATAGTCAATTAATTTAAGCCATTGATTTGGCATCAAATCATT
>Ga0180007_10004263_pt1 | contig 15232 bp, 19 predicted proteins | sample MM_PC_MetaG_FD_121122 | JGI IMG/M metagenome (GOLD analysis project Ga0180007, IMG submission 121122) | Groundwater microbial communities from the Aspo Hard Rock Laboratory (HRL) deep subsurface site, Sweden - MM_PC_MetaG | ecosystem: Environmental > Aquatic > Deep subsurface > Groundwater... | reverse complement strand
TGGACCCCATGTTAAGAACACGAGGGAGTTGGGAAAGTTCAAAATTTTGAAAGAAGAATCTGCGTCGGCAGGAGTTAGAAGGATTAGGTCAGTCGTAGAATAACGACTGACTCATTCGTCACTATGTACCAAATGAGAAGTGTTGCCGAGTAAATTAAAAAGGAAAGCAATCAAGTTTGTGGGTTTTTATTATTCGGATTATGTCCAAGTCTCGGATTATTGAAGAGAACTTTTGTTTTATTTCGTTCAATATTGAGTAAAGCTCGTCTTCACTCTGGGTTTCAAATTCTATTTCCAAGTCGTAAGAGCCGATAAGTTTTAGGAGCTGGGTTGAATGTTTGTGTTTTGCAGTGTACTCTCTTATTTTCTGCTCTTCAACTGGGGAAAAGTTTTTCATTCTGAAGATGACTTTGTAATGTTTTATGTTCAGGTTTTCTAAATTAAGATAGCACTTGTATTGCGCGATAATTCCTTCATTTGTCAGCTTTTTTATTCTATACATTACAGTGTCTCTGGAAAGAGCGGTTTTTTCTGCAAGTTCAACAACTGAAATTCTCGCATTGTTTGAAATCTGCTTCAGGATTTTTTTGTCTGTTTCGTTGAGTTCAATGATTTCTGAAGGAATGCCGTAGGTAAATTCTTTTTTTGTTGTTTCGCTTAGATGAGCACGTGAGTAGAACGGCGAATATTCTGTAAGCAAGACATCTTTTTGCAGAATGAATTTGGAAAATTTTTCCATAAACCTTGAGAGAATTCTGCCAAATTCATAATTGTTTTTTGCAAGAATTGAAACTGCCATGTCCCAATGGCCGCGAAGCTCTGCGACCCAGATGGAATTAGAATCTTTTTTCCAGTAAGTGACAATCTTTTGTTCATCTTCTAATGAAGTGTTTTGGAATTTGAAGTAAAGTTTGTATTGGCTGTAGCCGAGTTTTGTGAAATCAATCATTGTGTAAAATGAAAAAATTGCTTTGTTTTTTATCAATCTTTGGATGCGATATTCAACTGCCGGCTTGCTTAGAGAAACTTTTTTTGCGAGCTGGGAATTGGAAAGCCGGGAGTTTTCATCTAAGAGAGTGAGGAGTTTGCGGTCTTTGAGGTCGAGTTTTATCATGGCAATTTTTCTTTTAGAATCAATTTTAGTTTAGAAATTATCCTAAGAATTTCCAGCCTGTTATTTTCTAAGTATACTTGCTTGGTCTGCTTCCCTTCATAGATACTTTGATTTCTTCTTATGCGCAAATCTTGTAAGAGCGTTATCTCTGCTTGACTGAAATTATAATGTGTAAGATAGTCTAACATTTCTTTGTGGGCATTTTCGCCAACTGTTTTTATTCCACCCAGCAGAAGGATGGCTGTGGTGAGTTCTTTTGCAATTTCGTAATAATCTTCAATTATAAAAGTAGCATTTGTCTTGAGTTCTATGTCGCTCACTAATTTTTCTCTTTCCTCTGCTAATTCAATTATTGATTTTACTTTTTCTTTGTCAGGGTAAACTTTTATCATCATACTGCTTCAAAGTATCCTTTAAGGACTATCCCGTTTACAAGATTATTTTTTAATTCTTTAGGAATTTTTTCCGGATTTGGATCAAACACGAGGTGTATCTCTTTGTCAAGGATTTTTTGAAATTTGGCTAGACTTGGCCTTTTTTCTTTCCCGATTATAAAAAGATCAATATCGGAGTTTTCTGTTGCTTCCCCTTTGGCATGACTTCCGTATAATATTATTGCTTTTGGTGCGGTTTCATCCCAGAGGTAATCAATCAGGCCAGAACTGTGCAGTTCATACAATGTTGATAATTTTTGATAGAAAATAAAATCAGGGTTTTCTCTCTGAGATTGATAGAAAGGAATAGTTCTTTTCACATAGGATTTTATTAATTTTTCTTTTTCAAATTCTTTAAGGTAGTTTTGGATTGATATCGGTGCGAGTTCAGCTATTCGTGAGAGCTCTCTTAACCTAAAACTTTCAGTAGGATTATTGAGAAAAACCTTCAGTAGCTTGTATCTGTTATATTTTTGTAACATTTGTTATAATATTATAACGTTTGTTTATATTTCTTTCGGTTTACTTATTTCTGTTAATATTTGTTTAATATTTATAAATCTTCCGCAAAAGTAAGGTTTTTCTAAAAAAAGGTTTAATTATGGGTTATCAGTTTCATTGAAGAGTAACAAAACGACTGCGAAGCAGGAGTTTTGTGATGGAGATGAAGAAAATGGAAAACAAAACCAAAAAAACACTGATTACGAGCGGCGTAGGACTTGCATTTGTAGCGGGTGCTGTAATCGGCGGCTGTATTGGAAATTATGTTGGAAGGGTTAACGAACGCGAAAGGGTAGTTGAAACCTTGCAAAAGACTTATGGTAATTTGCATGCAACACTTGAAGTCTTAGATTTAACAAATAAACAAAAAACAAGATTAGAAGATTTCGGGAGAGCAATCTTTTACGCAAAGTGGGATATTAGGGAAGGAGGAGATGATTATGTAGCAAATTCTATTATTGGGGTCTTTAGGAAAAAACAGGGGGAAGGAAAATGAATAATGAAGAAAATGTGAGGCGAATGGAAGCAAATAAAAGGAGAATGAAAGAAGTAGATGTCTTAGATTCTGATTTGAAAAGATATAAAGTTTTTGGAAAGAGTGGCGATGCTCAGGATATGGATCATGACGAGGGTGAGTTTATAATCTGGATGAGAAGAATTGCCCATGAAGAAGGCGTTGATTTCGGTTTGACTCAGACTAGCGATGGCATGACTGGATGGGTTTCACGAGGAGTTATTCCAACTTTTTCAAGACTTGTTTTACGTAAGGGAAAGAAAACAAATTTTAGAGATCCATTTGAGAAAACCGAAGAATGTTTTTTGTCTCCTTGGTGCATTCACTATACTCACGTTAGGGGATATACTGATAGCAGAGTTGAGAAAAAAGATATGCCCGAAGGAGTGCAGTTATTGGGTGGGGGGGAAAGACAAGACATTGCATATCTTGGAAATGATTCTTTTCACATAATTGATCATCCTATATGGGATGGACTGGAAACTAAGCTGAGGGAATTTTATAAAATTGGCGGGGTGATTGCAAGAGTTAAGGATAAAGGGCAGGCAGAGTGGCATAAATTATTCAACGAACAAATGGAGGCTAATAAGCAATTTTGTGTTCCTAAAAAACTTTTGAGAAAGGCAGTAGATAAACATTATCAAGATCTTATTCAGATTATTGAATCTGATCCAGATAAGTTGTTGACTTTAGAACAAGCAGACAATTGGGTTGGAAGAAGACCTTATTTTGGGAGTGTGTTTGAAGAGGAGTTTGAGCCTATTCGTAAAGATTATCATGAGAGGAAGAATCGCGCTGAAAATGCAATTTATGTTCCAACCGAGAAGGAAGTAGCGGCTTTGGAAAGATGTTTGAGAACTGGGGGGAAGGAAAATGAAAAATAAAAATCGCGGGTTCTCTATTTCTCATTCTGGAAAAATAGACAAGGTAAACAAGAGTTTTTCTGATAAAGGACTTCATAGGTATACGTCCTTGGGTTTCGCTGATGGGGCGTATATTGATACTCCATGTGATGTGCCGTTTGAATGGGTAGGGCGGGAAGTGAAGGTATTCGAACATGGCGACTCTTTCTTAGGAAGATTATTTTGGTGTAAATTTTATTCAGTAGATGCAAGGGATAATTCGGGGAGACGTCTTTCTTCGCTCTATGCGGCAGGACGTTCATTCAGAAAATACCTTAGTTATAATAACAAATTAACACATAACCAGAAATTGGAGAGAGAAAAGGGCGAGGAAGATCAAAGGTGGAAAGATCTTTGTTCTGGTCGGGAGGAAGGAAAATGAAACTTAAGGAATTAGCGAAGGACATCTCATATGTTTTATTTGGTGCAGTAGCAATTGCTGCGGGTCCACTGATAGCTATACGAGAATGTTCTCAACTGAGCCATGAAAAATATCGGGCGATTGTTGATATGTCTACGAAACCGCAAATCCGCGACGTAAACTCCGATGGAATTCAAGATATTGTTTTGAAACAAAGAGGCGGAGAAGAATTGGTTTTGTATGGCACTCCGCGGGGGGATTATATTTTTGGAGAAAAAAGAAAGATAAAAAATCAAACCTTTTCATCTGTCCAGAAATCATAAACTCTTGGTGTGACCTTTTTTTCTTTTAGATAACTGCTTATCTTTTGTGCGTGTTCAATCGGCACAAGAACTGCGCCCTTGCCGATTTTCACTGCGTTGATTTTTTCTATCATGCCAGGGTAATTTTTTTTGTTTTGTGTGAAGCCGAATAATTTTCTGAAGACAGAAATTCTTTTTGAGTGCGGCTTGATGTTTTCAAAAGAAAACAGCGTGTAATGGTTCACTTTTTCAGCCTGTGCTTTGTATTTACCGTAGAGAATGATGCCGGTGTTGAGCATCGCTCTTTTGAGATTTTTCCACTCTCCGCTGTCTAACCTGCCGATGATTAAAGAAAATTCTTTGTCAAGGCCCTTTAGTTTCCAGTTTTTGTATTTCTCAGTTTTGTAATAACTTTCCGCGATTTTCTGGATTTTTTTTTGAGAAAGATTTGTGTCAATAAACAAATCAATGTCTGACTCTTCGTCAAAGTCGCCGCGGGCAATTGAACCATGAAGGATAATCTTATCTATGCCGTCGGTTTTTGATACTAAGTAAGATGCCATATCCATTGCGCCGCTTATTAGTTCATTTTTAGTGAGCATTTTTTAATTCTCCGTTTATTATTTTTCTTAGTTCATGAAAGTGATTTATAACTGCCTCAATTCTTTTTTGTGGTTTTCTGTTGCCATAACAAAGAGCATTTCTCTCTATTTCAATATTTTTCATCAGGTTAAGTACTTTTTCTTTTGACGGAAAGTCAGGCGGCAGCTTGTTCTCGACGAGGTTTTTGCTCTTAAAGATTCTGTGATCTATCTGGTCTCCCGAACTATGAATCAGGTTTAGTCTGTGCAGGAATATTGAAAATAATTCAACAGAACCCTGAGAAATATTGTATGCAATGTTTCTTTGGTTTTCTTCCAGACTTTCTTCTACGAGCCTCTTTATGTTTTTTAGATGTTCCTGATACGCTGCTTCATGTTCTTCAATCTTCATTGTTACTTTTGTAATCCTATATTGTTACTAATGTAATAAATATATTTAAACGTTTTGGTTGCAGGCGTGATGAAATTTCATTACTTTTGTAATCATTCAGTCATTGCAGATTCCAGCCATTCTTTGACTTCTTGCTCTCGCCACGATTTTCCCTGCCCTTCCCAAAATTCATAAGCTTGGTCTTTTCCGCCGACAGTAATATAACCGGGCATATTAGACTTAGGTTTTTTCGGATTTTTTTCTAATAATATTTTCCCGCATAATGGAAATTTTTTAATGCTTTTTTTTAATTCTTTAGTGGCTTCCTCTTTTTTTCCAAGTTTAAACAATGTTAAAGAAAAGCCAAAATTCATGTTAGGGTCATAGTCGTTTGGGTATTTTTTAGATAGCTCGATCATTTTATCCCACATTCTGTTATTTGTGTAAATATCGGCCAGCAGCATTCGAACACCCTGGTTATCATTCGGATTCCAAGAAATAATTTGATTGAATATCTTTATCGCTTCTTCTGTTTTACCTCCGTCTAAAGCAATCAGGCCTTTACTATTATACGCCCTAAGGAATGGCCTATTTTCTGTCCAGCCCCACTCTAACCTGCTTGTCTCATTGAATTTTTTTGGGAAGGCATTCAAACCAATGTTTACTGCTTTTTCATTTAATTCTATTTCTTCTTTTTTATTCCCAGCTGTAATTGACAGATGGTGAAGGGCATCTATATGTTCAGGAAATAACGCAAGAGCTTTTTCAAATAATTGTTTGGCTTTAGTTGTTTTTCCTTCATCAAGACAGTCCAACCCATTAAAAAAGATATCATTTGCTTCGTCTGTTATTCTTGGCCAAACAAAAAACCATTCATTTTCTCCAACACTTTCCAGTTTCAGCTTTCCCATTCATTAACTGACAAATAGCATTTTATATACTTTATGACACAAAACTATTTATTCCTAAAAAGTCTGTTTTTATTATGGGCTATGAAGAAACCTTAATTATTGATGAATTTGATGCTCTGCAAAAGGAAAAATTAAGAGTTGAAGAGAAAATTAAAGGACTCAGAGGAAGAATTATTGCGTTGGCAAAAGAGGAAAACAAGAATTTCTTTTTTGGCTCAAGCAAAGTTTGTTCTGTAAAAGAATTCATAAAGATTGTCTATCCGGAAGACAAAGAACTCTTGATTAGATTGATAAAACAAAAAGGCCTTTATGATAGCCTCTCTTCATTGAATTATTTTAAGCTTGGCCCGAAAATTTTAAGAAATGAGATTGATAAGGAAATAATTGATATGACAAGAAGAGAGAAAAACTATCGGGTTTCTTTGAAAGACAAAACTGAAATCGTCGTTGGCTAGAAATTAATTCAGAAAAATCGTGCTGTTAATTTTTCTTATGGTGTTTGTCGCTCCTACGATGAGTTGGCCGGTGGCGTTTTGGGATTGAATGGCCATGGCGTGTTTGCCGTCGGTGGTGTTTAGGTACAAGTAGCCTTCGTTTAGGCTGATAGAATATTCTGCGCCGGCGATTTTTCCTGGGATGTTAAACTTTCTTAGGTAACCATCGGTAGATTTTGCGGCGATGTTGATTTCATTTTGGACGCTGCGTGCGAGTTCCTGCATTTCGAATTCTCTTTTCTCCAGACTTTTTTTTGCGATTGATTGCTGGAAGATGCTCATGAAACCGAGGGTGAAAAATAAAACAGCCCCTATTAAGAGAAATAGTTCTATTGCAGATTGTGCCTTATTTTTTTTCATATTTAATCTGAGACTATGACTGCATTAGAGGTGGCGTTTAGGTAGATTATCCGCATGCCTGATTGTGTGTTAAAGCCGCCGGTGAGGTTCACGTTACTTTTGTATGCAATTACTGAGTCGCCGGAGCTTGTTGAGATGTTGTAGATAATATAGTAGTCGTCAATTGTCACGGTGTTTACGCTTTCTGGGAAGTAGCCTCTGATGCTTGTTCGGGCAGGCTCTCCGGAGTAGAGGATGGTTTCAGCCTGAGTCACGATTTTTGTTGAAAAACTTTCGAGTTGGTTGAATTTCAGAGTGTCTTTGATTTGTGAGGAATATGTGAGTGCGATTCCCAACGCAGTTAGGACTATGAAGAGTACGAATGAGATGACTATAAGATATTCTGTGCTGATTTGGCCTCTTTTCATATTTTGCATTAATAAAAGATGTACAGTTAAGGTTTTAAAGGTTCTTGCTTATATATCTGGATGAAAAGTAGGCCCACTTTCTTAGGTGTATTTATAGTTGTTTTAGTAATTGTTGCTATAGTTCATATGTTTATTCAGCTTGCGTTTTACGGGACAGGTTATAAGGGTTTTGCTGAAAAAGGCATAACCGGTTTGGCGGTTGAGGGTAGCCAGAGTGATGGGGGGTTCCCGATTTCCGAAGTCATACTTTTTTTGGAGTGGGGGCTAATCTTTTTGGGGATGGTTTTTGTTTATGCTAAGCACAAGATTGACTTGAAGAAAGAGTTGGTGTATTTGAATTTACTGAAGGATAAAAAACATTTTCATGGCGGTACAGAGTTGGATAATTTTTATGAACTTTTGAAGGAGATGAAACATTTTAGGCTTTCAAATGCCGCTAAGGTGTTTAATGTTGACGCGGATGTTATCGAGGACTGGGCTCAGAGCCTTGAGACTGCAAGAGTTGCGGAGCTGACTTATCCGCGAATTGGGGGGCCAGAGATTCATTTTATTGAAGGAGTTTCTCCGAGATTGGGTAGTGGTGACGAGGAAGAAGAATCTGCTGAATCCGACTCTGTTGAAGTTAAAGAAACTAAACCTGTTGAAAAGGAGGCGCCTAAAAATTCGTCTTAGGGGTGATTTATCGTGATAGACTTGTTTGATAAAAGGGGTGAAGCGCAGATGCCTGAGCTGCCGCAGTTGCCTTCTTTGCCGAAGCAGAGTGATAGTGAGACTGTAAGGGAGGTGAAGAGCGCAGTGGCTAAGGGATTTCATCACGGTTTATCTAAGAAAAGTAAGAAGGTTAGGTTGAAAAAAGATTCAAAACGTTCTCATCGTGGTCATGAGAAAAAGAAAAAGGTGAAAGTTTCTAAGGGGCGTTCTGTTAGTCATTTATTGCATCATCCTATGAAGGCGGTTGTCAAGGAAGTTGACTCTGGGAAAAAGAAGAACGTGACGCAGAAGTATCGTCTTGATGTTGATGGTGCATATGCGAATGTTGAAATCGTGAAGGATGAAGAGGGTTTGACTTACACTCTTTCGATTCCTGAAGTCAGCCCGGTAACTTCAATTTTTTTGGATGAGATTAGAAATGAGCTTATTAGCGCGACTACAGTGAGCATGAAGGAGCTGACAGATTCGACTTTGTTTTACAGGATAAAAAAGAGATTTATAGGTGATGCACGGAGGATGCTGCAGGAGAAGCTGCCGCACACTCAAAAACCTGTCGAGGATTTTCTTGTTGGGACTTTGATGCAGGAAATGCTGGGGCTGGGGAAGATAGAATATTTGATTGCGGATCCAAATTTGGAGGAAATTGTTATTCCGTCGGCAAAGGAGCCAATTAGGGTTTATTTCAAGAAGTTCGGCTGGCTGATTACTAACATCAAAGTTGAGAGAGAAGAGGAGATTGTTAATTATTCGAATATTATTGCGCGTAGAATTGGCAGGCAGATTACTGTTTTGAATCCTTTGCTTGATGCGCACCTTGTTACTGGAGACAGAATTAATGCGGTGCTTTACCCAGTTAGTACGAAAGGAAATACCATCACGATTAGGAAGTTCGCACGAGATCCGTTTACGATGATTGACATGATTACGAATGAAACGTGCAGTTTGGATGTTGCGGCGTTGCTGTGGCTGGCTATTGAGTATGAGATGAATGTTTTGATTTCAGGCGGAACTGGAAGCGGCAAGACTTCTTTCTTGAACGCTTGCATGCCGTTCATTCCGCCGAACCAGAGAATTATCAGCATCGAGGACACTCGGGAGCTGATGCTGCCTGAGTTTTTGTATTGGGCTCCGCTTGTCACAAGGACGGCTAATCCGGAGGGGAAGGGTGCTGTTACAATGCTGGATCTGCTTGTTAACAGTCTGAGAATGAGGCCGGACAGGATTGTTTTGGGAGAGATGAGAAAACAGCAGGAGGCAATGGTTCTATTTGAGGCGATGCATACGGGGCATAGTGTCTATTCCACGGTACACGCTGACTCAGCTCCAGAGACTATCTCTAGGTTGGTGAATCCTCCGTTGAGTGTTCCGCCCAATCTTTTGAAGTCCGTAAATTTGAATGTTGTTATGTTCCGGGACAGGAAAAAGAATCGCAGGAGGGTTTTGCAGGTTGCGGAGTTCGAGACGGACAAGATGGGCGCAAGGGCAAATATTCTTTATCGACTGGCTGCGGACAGAGATGAGATTGTGAAACATTCCGAGAGTTCGAGGTTTTTCGAGGAGATGACGAGAAACACCGGAATGTCGGACAGCGAGCTTGACGCGTCGCTGAAAGAGAAGAAGCAGATTTTGCAATGGATGATTGATAATAAACTTAGGAATCTTGAGGAGATGGGGAAGGTAACGAATCTTTATTATCGGAACAGAGAGCTTTTGATGAAAGCTATTCGGGAAAATAACGCGCATTTGATTATGAAGAAGACAGTTAAAAAAGAGTCGAATCTGAATAAAGTTATTGCAATTGAGCGGGAGGATAAGATGGTTTTGGAGGGTCATAAGAAAGAGATGCCGAAGAAAAAAGAGGGAGTTGAGCTAAAGCCTTTGGAGCAGAGGCCGGAGATTAAGAAGCTTGATGAGCAAAAAGCTGTTGATAAGGTGTTAGGTTCAAAGTCGGATCAAAAACCTGTGTGGAAGTAAAATGAAAAGAAGTCAGAGTTCTCAGTCCTTTTGGACGAAAAAGAAGCCCAAGAAGGTTCAGTTTAGGGTGCCCTTTTCTTTTTCTCCGATTGACAAGCTGAAGAAACGCTCAGTGATTTTCAGGAGGTTTGTCAGATACAGGAGAGATACGGCGCTTTCAAGCCATTTAAGAAATTCTGGAGTCCCGATAACAAGGGAGGAATATCTTTCTATTTGTTATGGGGGATTCATTACTTCGTCCCTTTTACTTTTTGTTTTAGCCTCGACATTTTTGATTATGTTGAGGATTGAGCGGGCTTTGGTGCTTTCTCTTGGTCTTGCTATTTTATTCGGGGGCTTTGTTTATTTCAGCAGAGTTATGTACCCTCAAGTTTACAACAATCGAAAGCAGAGAAACATCGAAAGAAATTTGATACCGGCACTGCAGGACATGCTTGTGCAGCTGCATTCGGGAGTGCCCTTGTTTACTATTTTGATAAATCTGTCTTTGGCAGACTACGAGGAGTTGAGCGAGCAGTTCAAGAAGGCGGTTAAGGGAATAAATGCTGGAAGGCCGCAGGTGGAGGTTTTGGAAGACCTTGGGAAGGACAATCCGTCGGAGTTCTTTAGGAAGACGCTTTGGCAGTTAAGCAATGGCATGAGGGCGGGGAGCGATATTTCAATTGTAATCCAGGACAGTATTCACTCTTTGAGCGAAGAACAGTTTATCCAGATCCAGGAGTATGGGAATAAACTGAATCCAGTGATTATGTTTTACATGTTGTCTTCAGTGATTCTTCCGGCGCTGGCGATTACTTTTCTTACGATAATTACCTCGATGATTGGTCTTTCAGGGAAGACAACTCAAATGATGTTTCTTGGATTATTTGTTGCAGTGTTAGTCCTTCAGGTAATGTTTCTGGGGGTTATTAAATCGGTGAGGCCGAGTTTGTTGTAATGGCTGGCGCGAATATTTTTAAGAAGGAGAAGGCAGATGTTACGAAAAAGGCATCTGAAGAAAGAAAGCCGTCTGAGAAGCCGGATTCTAAACGCGAAGGCTTTAAGGAGCCGAAGGCAATTCAACAGAGTCAGAGCGATTTAAGCAAGGTTTCTAAAGTGAAGAAGATTGCTAGGAAAGATGCTGGTCCACTTAGGTCTTTTATTCGATTTTTGATGATTTTGCTTTTGCTTTCTGCTTTATATTATTTTATTACGAAGAATGCCACGAACGCCTTTGTGATTTTTTCTGGCGCTATTTTGTTGTTTAGCGCTTATCTCGTGATGCGGAAGAGATTGAAGAGGCATTATGAAATAAAGAAGATGGAGGAGGTTTTTCCGGATTTTATTTCGTTGATGTCTTCGAATCTTAGAGCGGGCATGACGGTTGACCGGGCGCTGGTGTTGAGTGCTCGAAAGGAGTTTGCACCACTCGATGCTGAAATTATGAAGGTCGGGAAGGATATTTTGACAGCTAGGGAGATTAATGTAGCTTTGTATGACATGGGCCAGCGTATAGGCTCTGATGATATAAAGAAGACTATTCAGTTGATTATTTCTGGACTGCGTTCTGGAGGAAATCTTTCCATTTTGCTTGAGCAGACTGCGACTCATATGAGGGAGAGGAATTTTGTTAAGAAAAGAGCGGCTTCGAATGTTTTGATGTATGTTATCTTCATTTTTTTTGCTGTGGCCGTCGGGGCTCCCTTGTTGTTTGCACTGTCTTCAGTTTTAGTTCAGATAATGTCAAGTATTTTTGCGCAGGTGCCCACTACTGATGTTAACGTGAACTTGCCGTTTACTCTAAGCTCAATTAACATTTCGCTGAGTTTTATCATTTATTTTTCAACCTCTTTTATAGTTGCTTCTGCGATTTTGGCTTCGCTGATTCTTGGGCTGGTGGGCAGTGGCAATGAGAAAGACGGGTTGAAGTACACTATTCCTTTAATAGTAATTGCACTTATTGTTTATTTTGCCGCGCGGTGGTTTCTGGGAATATATTTCGGGAATGTGTTTGTTAGTTAGGTTTTTATATTGGTTTTTGCTTGTGTAGGTATGAAGAAAAAGGTGAAAAAGAAGGTTGTGAAGCGGGCGGTTCATCACAAGCGGAAAGGGGCGGCGCGAAAGGTTCTCAAGAGCAGACGGAAAGGGGCAGTGCATAAAGCGTTTAAGAGCGGTCGTGTTCCGATGTGGATTAAGAATTTTGATAGGTTGATTGGCGGGGGGTTTGTGAAGGATTCTACAAATTTGCTTGTGGGAGGAAGCGGAAGCGGGAAGTCAATTTTTGCGACGCAGTTTCTTGTTGAGGCGATGAATCGAGGCGAGCATTGCCTGTATGTTACTTTTGAGGAGAAGAAGACGCAGTTTTATGAAAACATGATGTCTTTGGGCTGGGATTTGGAAAAGTACGAGCAGGAAGGGTTGTTTACTTTTCTTGAATATACGCCTATAAAAGTTAAAACGATGCTTGAGGAGGGTGGCGGCACTATCGAGAGTGTAATTTTAAGTAAGAAGGTCAGTCGAATGGTTATTGACAGCATCACTTCGTTTGCTTTGCTGTTCAACGATGAGCTGTCGCAGAGAGAGGCGGCGCTTTCTTTATTCGGTATGATACGGGATTGGGATTGCACATCTTTATTGACTTTGGAAGAAGACCCTATGGATCAGGACAAGGCGACTTCGCGAGCTTTGGAATTTGAGGTTGATTCTATCATCGCGATTTATTTTGTTCGAGACGCGAGAGAGCGGCGGCGATATCTTGAGGTGATAAAGATGAGGGGCACCAATCATTCGAATAAAATTTATCCGTTTAGCATTGGCAAAAAGGGTCTGATTATAAAAAATTCTGCGGCTTCTAAGATTTTTTGATTAAAGAAAAAAGAAAAAATAAAAATAAATGTTTTTAGATGCAGGGCGTGGTACTCTTGTATAACGCACCTTGTTCATTGATACAGGCATATCCTGTTCCGTTGCCCATGAAACCGTACATTCTGATAGGGTATTCAACTCTTGGGTCGATGTATACTTCTGCGCCGATACCGTTTGGGTCCATCAATTTTAAATATCCGCCTACTTCTACTCCTTCGCCAACGCCCAAACTTCCTCCAATACTAACTGCCTTTTCTATTGCGACATTTCCGCTAGAATTTTCTGGAAAACTTCCCACTGAATCCCCTATCTGCAAATTATCTCTCACGTTAAAATTTCCAAGTAACCTAGTAAATCCTGCAGAAATAGAAAGGTCATAATCAGGGCCATGTGAAATTTTAACCTGGTTAGGATCGTTTCCCAAGTAGACCGCTCCGCCAATGTCAGCATTGTTCATCTCACAAGTCCCATCGGCCTGACATCTATTCGCATTTATTTCTGATGTACCTCCGCCTTCTCCACCGACTTGTGCATTAGTTGTTGGCCATGCATTGATATAAGGCGCAAACATCACCTGCCCAAAAGCAAAATACAGCACAAAGAATACCACTACAGAAGTTAATGCGGCAATTCCGACAATTGTCCAGATTTCATTGCTCTTCATCTTCTCACCCCCTTTCATTAGCTGTTGATTATGCTAAAACAAAAGAAACAAGGTATATATATATTGTTTTTCTAAGTGATAATATGAAAAAAGAGGGGCAGGCATGGGGATTTGATTTAGTTGTGGGCATGGTCATTTTTATAGTGGGCATTGTTTCTTTTTATTTATACACCACAAACTTATCTGGAGCGAGCCAAGAAGTTATCGGGCAGCTTCAGCAGGAGGGGGAGATGATTGCAGACAGTTTGATGTCTGAAGGGAGTCCGATTGATTGGGATGCCAGTAATGTTGCGAGGATAGGTGTTTTGTCGGATGCAAGGATAAATGAAACTAAATGGGCTGAATTTAAGAGTTTGACGTATGGAAGGACAAAGGCACTTTTTAGGGTAAGGAACGAGTATTTTGTTTACATAGGAAACGATGTCGCTAATGGGGTTGGTTTGGATGCAAGCGGTGCGACGAATCTTGTGAAAATTACCCGGGTGGTTGTTTATAATCAAAGTGTGGCGACTTTGAATATTTATTCATGGAACTAAGGAAGGTATTTTTTAATAGAAGGGCAGCGTTTTTTAGTACGGACGCTCTTATTGCGCTGGTTATAATTTTATTTGTTATTATTGCAGTGAGGCCGTTGAGCGATTATGTTCAGCCGGATACGGAAATTCATTCAGACATTTTAACTGCTTTGTCGACTCTGAAGGTTTCTGAGTTGGATGACGTTACAGTGCAATCTATGATTTCCAGCGGAGTAATTCGGAATCCTGATAAAACTCTTCTTGAACAGATTGGCGAGTTTTACGTCTATAACGCTAGCAATGCCAAGCTTTTGGCGAACATTGCTCTTAAGAATCTGAACACTACGGAGAATGTGGGAATTTGGTATGGGGATGAGCTGATTTTTTCAAGCAATCAGACGCCTTATGAGGAAGCCCACGAGGTCGATGTAGCACGGCAGGTTATTTCAGGAATTGAGGCTGGTCAGAACATTAGCGGCTATGCTGCACGGGCTTTTCTTTCGAGCGATTGGGTAACAAATTATTATTACTTCGGAGGATATGTGGGAGATGGCAATCTTTCGATTATGATTTACTATCAGGGCAACATTTCTGACGAGGTCGAAATCGAGATGGCTATTAGCGAGGATTTTGATTTGTACATCAATGGGGCTTATTATGATCACTTCGTTAAAAACCGGCCGTCGCCATATGAACCGGAGCATTATACTATAGAGAACGCTTCAGACTATTTTTCCGAGGGAGATAACATTTTGGAATTTGGGGGGCAGGGTTTATTTATTGCAGGGGGATTTGTAAAGGTAAACTACCGGGGCGATGCTCAACTTTCTGGAAAGAACAAGACTTATTACTTTCCAGGCGTGGATGGGTTGATTAATGTTTATGATGGATTTTTTGTTCCGAATAATTTAACTCAAATGGAAATCTCGCTTCATATGAACAGCAATTATACGGCGTTTTTAAATATTGGCAACGTTAGTGTTTATCAGGGTGCGACTGACGGAGAAGAAACGATATTTCTTGATAACGGTCTACTCTCAGGTTTAATTGATTATGGCTCCTTGGAAGGCAAAACAACGCCGTTGAGACTTGGTTTAGAAAATGCTTCTTATCTTGGAATCGCTCAGGATATTGATGTTTTTTCTGTCACAGATCTTTCCGGTAGTATGAGGTGTTCTGAAACTGGATCAGTTCCAGGTCATTCTTCTTGGGGATGTTATGAGAGTCAAAGCTATTGTACATCATGCGGCGG
>Ga0180007_10004262_pt1 | contig 15235 bp, 11 predicted proteins | sample MM_PC_MetaG_FD_121122 | JGI IMG/M metagenome (GOLD analysis project Ga0180007, IMG submission 121122) | Groundwater microbial communities from the Aspo Hard Rock Laboratory (HRL) deep subsurface site, Sweden - MM_PC_MetaG | ecosystem: Environmental > Aquatic > Deep subsurface > Groundwater... | reverse complement strand
ACTACCTGATGGATCATGAGAAGAAGCCTCTGTACGAAGCAGTGGTCCAGGGTTCGTTGGAGCGGTTGAGTCCGATCCTCATGACAGCGATGACCACTGGGCTGGCGTTGGTGCCACTTGCACTCGCGGCCGATAAGCCAGGCTCAGAGCTGCAATCTCCGATGGCCGTCGTGATTCTGGGTGGACTCATCACCGCGACGTTCCTGAATCTGGTCGTCGTTCCGGTGCTTTTCATGAAGTGGGGTAGACCGGACAACCAATAGTCACACCTTGCCAGGATCAACCTCTGGTAGGTGAACCGTCCGCGGTCATCGTCATTACTACTGCTGTGGCGACGGTGGCCGTTGGACTTTTAGCCGGAGGAATGGGCTGGTAAGATGTACTCGATTGGGGCATGCGCTGCTTCGAAGGTGATACATAGAGCGAGGGCGACTAGGACGGCGAAGTAGATCGATGGACGAAACATGATAACTCTCCCAGGTTGGAAAACGGCTGTCAGCTGTCGTCCTGCCCACTCACACTTCGGACATGAATAACAACCCCAAGCATAGCTTCCTGCCAGAGGCCGGTAGGCCCCCGCCAGTGTTCATCCCTGATGTTTCTCGATGGGCCAGTCTAATCCCACCACATTGGTGGGTGTTTGCAAATCGATTGTCAGCTGGGCGAATATTCAGAAGATGGGACAAGTAACCTGGATCCATCACGTTGTTTCGATTCAATGCTTGTGACCCCTCCCTACTTAACTGAAGATAGGTGCAGCACCCTACTGTTCATGTTCTTCGGCCCTCCTCTCAGAGGATGAAGACTTGCTGGACAAATACACTAGCATCGACTGGGGTCAGCTAGGCTGGCGGGAGCTCTCACCCCTCATTCTCTTGTTGAGTCTCACCATTCTCGCTCTCACCGCCCGTCTGAGCCGTGGCCGCTTGCATCTGCCCGGTTACCTGACCTACCTCTGGGCCTTCACCTTCGTCTTGGCCGTCGCGGATTTCATCTCTTTCACACCAGCCGTCTGGCTGCTGGCGTTCATCTCCTTCCGCGCTCTGCGCGAATACTTCTCGCTCGTAGACCTCCGCCTTGAAGATCGCCTGGGCGTGCTGGGAGCATACCTCTCGATCCCCTTCATGATCATCCTGGTGCAAACCGACTGGTACGGTTTATTCATCATCTCGATCCCGGTCTACGCCTTCGTGGTGATCCCCTACTTGGTGACGGTCTTCGACGAAAACGGCCGCGGCAGCCTGCTCTCGATCGGCATCATCGACTTCGGATTGTTCTTCTTCGTCTACTGCCTCGGCCACCTGGCGTATCTCGCCTTCTATTCGACCTGGCTTGTGCTGTTGCTGTTGCTCTCGGTCACGGTCTGCAAGCTCGTGGCGACCTGGTGCTCGCGCTGGGGTTGGCTGGCGGCGTTTCTGCTGAGCCTAGCCGCCGTCATCGGTCTCTCGGTGCTGCTGCGGCCTTGGACCGGTGTTCCCTTCGGCCCCGCGATCTTTATCGGCGTGCTGATCCCGTTGCTCGTGCAGATGGGAGAACGCACCATCGCAATGATCGAGCGGGACCTGGGTATCACCGCGGCCGATCTGGAGCCCGGCCGCGGCCGTGTGTTGGACTCGATGGCGACCTACCTCTTCGCGGCACCCATCGTGTTCCACTACCTGCGCTGGATCATGAAATTCGGTGAAGAGGTTTTGGGCCATGGCACCTAGGTTGCACAGACTCCCTCGGCAACTCTTCCACGTACTGCTTCTGCGACCGGTGCTTCATCTGATCTTCGGTCTCAGCGTACGCGGAAAGGACAACCTGCCCGAGAGCGGCCCCTTCGTGCTGGCTGCGAACCACAACAGCCACCTGGATATCCTGATGCTCTGCAGCGTGTTGCCGTTGTGTCTACTTCGAGATGTGCACGTAGTCGCCGCCAGCGATTACTTCGCACAACACAAGCGGCTCTTCGCTTTTCTGGACTGGCTCCTGCAACCCGTATGGGTCGATCGCGAAGCCGCCGGCGACGATGTGATCGGGCGTATGGGCGAGATCGTGGATGCGGGCGAGAGCTTGCTCATCTTTCCCGAGGGCACTCGGGGTGAGGCTGGCGTACTGGGCCATTTCCACACAGGTGCCGGACGGCTCATCGCCGAGCGGCCGAACGTTCCGTTGCTGCCGGCTTTCATCCGGGGGAGCGAGCGCGCCATGCCGCGCCGGACGGCATGGCCCATGCCCGTCTGGCAGCATGTGAGCATCGGGCCGCCCCAGGCCGTGGGCGGCGGTGGCGGGGACATCACGGTCGACTTGCGTGCGAGCATCGCCACCCTGGGGCAGTCGGCTGTCGCGTCGCGTCATCAACGTCGGATCAAGAAACGACAGGCCTTCGTCGTCGCGCTGCTGGGCATCGACGGGTCGGGAAAGAGCACGCTGGCACGGTCTCTGTCCGAGGCTTATTCCTTCCAGGAGAGCACCTGTCTCATCGGTGACGAGTTGATGCTCTTCGCCGATGGCGCCCCGCGTCGCGTCCAACCGCTGCTCAAGGAGAAGCTGCGACGCTGGCTGAGCGCCCAGGCCAAGGACGCCCGCTCGCTGGCGCGCTATAAAATCCCCAAGACCGGCGAACTGTTGCTGCGTGACGCATTGCTGGGTGAGGCCCGGCGCTGGTACGGCCCCAACGTTGTGTTCATGGACGGTTCTCCCCTGCTCAACATGACCGCCTGGTCGGCCCTCTACCGGCCTGAACTGATGAACGAGGGCTTCTGCGCACGGGCCGTAGAAATCCTCTCAGGTGGCGGCAAACCCAACGATCCCATCTACAAGGAGTTCCCGGAGCTCAAGACCATGAAGCGACTGGGGCTGACACGCCTGCAACGTCCCGATGCGGTGATCTTTCTGGACGTGACGCCAGCTACTTCGATGGCGCGCATCCTGGGCCGAGGCGAAACGGTCCAAGTGCACGAAAACGAGGAAAAGCTGGGCCATCTGCGGGCGGCCTACCATCTGGTCGTGGCCGCATTGAACAACGAACTGGATACGCCCGCCTTCGTGCTCGACGGCGAGCGCAAACCGGAACTCATCGTCGACGACGCCCGCCACGTGATCGACAGGCTCCGTGACCAAACCCGGGAGGCGACGCCATGAGCAGACCCATCGACGTGATCGCCACCACAAGCTCAGGCTCGATCAGCGATTGGAAGAAAGTCGAACGCATCAAACCACTCTTCGCAGAACACGGATTCACGGACCTCGCCCTGCATGTCTGCGACACACACGTCGAGGCCCGAGCCAAGGCGCGCGAGCTGCTGGAGGCCGGTAAGCGCCTGCTGATCTCGGCCGGCGGCTCAGGCACCTTCAACGCGGTGCTCGAAGGTTGCTGCGACTCCGGCGTGCCCCTGGGGGAGATTGAACTGGGTTTCCTGCGCAAGGGATCGGCCGATCTGCTGGGCAAGGTCCTCGGTATGCCCGACGAGATCGAGGCCGCGATCCGGGTCTTCGCCGAGGCCATCGGCTCGCGGCGACTGATGCCCTGCGACGTGTTATCCGCCCGTGACGGCTCGGATCCGTCCAGCAGCCCTCGTCATTTCGTGGGCTACGGCGGCGCGGAGATCTTCGGCCGCATCCCCCACTTCACCGAGAACCGTTTCATGAAGTGGTACAAGGGCGTGCTGAGCCAGTTCGCGGGCGATCTGGGTCCCTTCACCACGGGCATGGGACTGGCCTTGGTCGAGAAGATGATCAAGGGACCATTCGCGCGAAAAGATTGGCGGGTGATCGTGGATGGTGAGGAGGTGGCAAGGGGCCGCTTTCAGGCCTTGATCGTCGTCAACGGGTACTTGGGTCCGGACATGGCATTTTCGGACGATGCGCTGGGGTCGGGACGGTTTCATCTGTTCGGGTTGCGGGATCTCGGAATGTCGAAGTTGATGAGCCAGGCCTTGAAGGCACGAAGTGGTGAGATATTAATCGAACCCGAGCGCTGGGGGTTAGAGCATCATGTAGCGCGAAAGCGCCTTGAGTTGGTGAGGGAGGATGGGGGGATATTTCCCATAAACGTTGATGGGTCGACCCTGCCCTGTCGTGGGCATGCGCTGTTGCGCCGCGTGGATAGCATCGGTTTGATCGCAGCGCCCGACAACAGGTTGCATCAGTAAATGATTCGTTCTGGAAAAGATGGAAGGGACAGGGGATCATGCCAGTACAGCGGTTCTCACATGTCCCGCTTTATCTGTCCGCGATCCCCCCACGACATTCGTCAGGACATTGACCATGTCCATGAGCTCGACGGCTCGCGTGGTGAAATCCTGTGTAGCCGTAGCCGTTTCTTCTGCACTGGCCGCATGGGACTGGGTCGCCTGATCCATTCTGCCCATTGCCGAGTTCACGAGCTTGATGCTGAGTTCTTGCTGCTCGCTGGCGCTGGCGACTTCCGCGATGAGATCCGTCATTTCCCTGGAAATGTCCTGGATCTGGCCGAGGATGACGCCGACCTCATGGGACGAAGTCACGCCTTTTAGTACGCTTTGCTGGGATTCCTCGATCAGTGCCGCTGTGCTGCGGGCGGCCTCGGCACTTCGTTGCGCCAGGTTACGGACCTCAGTGGCCACGACGGCGAACCCCTTACCGGCATCGCCGGCCCGCACCGCCTCGACTGCGGCGTTGAGCGCGAGCAGGTTCGTCTGGAATGCGATCTCTTCTACCGTCTTGAGGATCTTGGCTGTCTTGTCGGAGGCCTGTTTGATCTCGACAATAGCACCGGACAGGTGTTCCATGGCCTCCCGGCCCGTCTCCGCGTGTTTATGCACATTTCCGGCAATAACGCTGACCTGGCCGGCGTGATCGGAATTCTTCTTGGTAATCGTGACCATGTCCCCAAGCGATGCAGTGACCTCATCCAGGCAGGAAGCCTGCTCACAGGCTCCGCGTGATATGTCTTCACCTGACCGGGCGATCTGGTTGGAGCCCAGAACGACATGTTCCGCGCTGCAGGTCAACACCCCGATTGTACGCGATACCGGCCCGACGACCGAGCGGATCACTACGACCGAGATAAAGGTGAGCAAAATGATACAGGCGACGATGTTTCCCGAAGTCGCTTTCAGGTCCTTCCTGCGATATTCGCGAATCGTCTGAAACGACGCCACCATGTCCCTTTTCTGGTTCTCCTTGAATGCGGCTATGTACTCCTTGAGCAAGTTGTATGCTGACCGCATGTTCTCCATGTCGGCCATCAGGTCTACACCCGGCTCCTTCTTTAGCATGGACATGGAGGTCGTTCGGGCCAGCATATAGTAGCTGTTCAGCTGCAATTCAAGTTCTGCCAATTGAGCGGGATCCAGCGTGGGCATGGACTGCGCATCCCGAAGCCGAGACAGGATGAAATCGAACAGATCGTCCGTTTCCTTCAACTTGTCTTGCTCGTCGGCCATCACCGCATCCTGCAGGCTGCGCTGTATGGATGCAAGCGTTTCGTCGAGATCACGACTCAATTCGGAGGCGGGAAAGTACCCGTATTCGATCTGGGCCATGAGTTCTTCGTCTCTCACGCTGCCGCGCCAGCTCATCAGCAGAATCGCGACAAACGTCAGGGCTGCCATCACCGGCAACAAGGCTATCATGTGTGTGAATTTCATTTTCTGGCACTTCCTTATACGGGGAGGCTCGCCATGTTCAGGACTCCCCGAGCTCTGCGCCGACGCCGTCATTCGTCTACTCCAATGACCTTTACTGCGCTGACATTGGCATCGCCTGAGACGTAACCGATGGCGCCGGGGTTCAGCCTCACGTGGGCCAGAACCTCCTCGTCAGAGGCCAATTCCGGCAAGGGCACGGCACGTCCAGAGAATATCTGCTGCTGCCAATAGCTGTTCACAGCCGCCACACTCTTGTGGAGGATGTCCTTCGAAAAGGCTTCTCGTAGCAACGAGTCCTTCGCCTGATCGACAGGCCTCGCTGGACTGCCATCATCCCATTCGGATGATTTTTTCAGGAAAAGACCCACCACCCTGGATCTGCCTAGGGAGACGGTTGGGTTCGTCTTGTTGACGATGAGCACGAATGTGGCCGGTCTTCCAGATTCCGACTCCTGAGCTGCGGATGTTCCGCACGAAAGGAATGCCGCTACGATAAGCACCAGGCCGAGAGAACTCGCTTTCAAGATGGCAGTCCCCCTTTCTAGAAGCTGAATTGGACGCCAAGATTGAGCAGCCGGGTGCTGTTGTCGAGGTTGCCTGCTTCGACAACCTCCCGGATTTCTCCACCCTCAGGGTGCGTGAGCAGGTTTCCGCTGATGCTGTGGAACGCGAGCTTGACGACTGCGCCAGGGTTCAGCCAGTAGTTGATGCCGATCACATATTCCTCGTGATCCAGTAGAGACAGTGCGTCCGCATCGATTTCCAGGTCGGGATCGAGTTCAATGCTTTCGAAGCGCCCGGCGAGTTGCCAATGCTCGAGGAATCTATGGGCCAGCTCGATGTAGAAGGCGTTGATGCTCCCGTTGTTTTTATCGGCCATGATGTATTCGGTCCGCAGCAGGAGAGCATCGGACATGTATTCGAGCTGAACCCCGTAGACTTCTTGATCGCTCCAGATCGGGTCTTCACTTTCACCCTCCCCCGGATCCTCTTCCGCCCTAGGCTTGCCAACATAAGAGGAGAGGCCGAACGAAAGACCATCCCAGGGCGTGGAGATCTGAATATGCCCGCCGACGACATCGTCCAGGAATCTGTCCCGAGACATTTCAGCCATGCCGCCTTCATCCCCGTCAGCAGGTGCGGCCCCGGAATCGGCGTCGATGAACATCATATACATGTCCATATCCCGTGTTTTCATGCCGCCGACATACAGGTCGTACACGAGATGCCAACCGTCGCCCAATTGACCCCAGAGGCCGATGCCTGCGTACCCCTCCGGAATCATGCCGTTCGAGCCATACACCGACTGCGGCAGGCTGTAGAACGGTCTCAAGGTGCCGATATCGAAGATGTCCGCATAGATCCCGAACGGCACCCGGGAGAGACCGGCCCTGAGGTGATGGACCTCGGAAAATGCCCACTCCGCGAAAGCGACTTCAAGAGCGACTTCCGTCTCCTCGCTCTCGATTTCGTACCACAGTTGCGCGCCGATCCTCAGGTTTTCGTACGGGTGGCTGCTGAGGTTGAGCATGAAGTCTATGTTCTGCCACTGGTTGCTCCCCTCACCGCCGCCCTGCAGGTATTCGTATTGATCGGAGTTGCCGACAGCCCAGCTGCCGGTCCCATGAATCACAACTTCGCCTGTCTCCCCGGCCAGCGAGGACGAGCACATTGCAACTAAGACGAACAGCGCTGTGCATTTCTGCAAGTTGGACATGATCACTCTCTCTTTCGGGCCGACGTTTTCCCGTTCTAAAGCATGCTCTGCAAAGGAAGTGTTGACCTTCATCCCGTCCCGTTTCGCAACGCAAGATCGGCCAACGAGCAGTGTCTTTGAAAGGCGTGTAAATTCGTCCATCATTGGTGTACTATCGACCGTTATCATCTGGGCTTTAGCTGGCTTCCTGTTTATTCGTCTGATCCTTGAGGACTGATATGACTTCCCCTGTCAAGTCAGTATCCTTCAACCAAGTCGCCGGCACGCATCGTGCGGGCCAACACGACAGCGTCACGCCGATCGGTTTTCACGTGATCGCCCGATCTCTTGGGAATAAGCGATGGCGCGACGAGCCGACAGACATGCCCCTTCTTGGTGAGATAGCGATAGAGCCAGTAACCACAAGGACCAGCCTCATAGACGAACACGAGATTGCGGCAACGAGAGAGGAGCTTCCTCACCAACTTGTCGATATCGCTCTGCCGAGTGCCGATGGCACCGAAAGAGACAATCTCGGCGCCCCGCTGCTCTGGAGCATAGGCGACGGTGATGGAATCCTTGTGAACATCGAGACCGACGAAAAGCTTTGTGGTAGACTGCGTCATGGCTGACCTCCCGGTGTGTGTGATGGTTGATAGCTCCACACATGTGGCTCTGGCCTTCACAGGCTAACCCACGATAAAACCGGGGGTCAGCCACCTTCTTGGGAAGTCATAATGTCTTACGCGATCGGAAAAAATCATCCAGCTGCGGTTTCTCGCCCATAGTTCCATATTCCTTGACATAAGAATAGCTAGTACACTAATTATATGTTCACGAACTATTCGAGTACCAAGGAGCTAATGGTGAATAATCAACAGGACTTCTCGGTGTGGATTTTCCGCTCCTTGAGGCGGATCATGCGCGCCGTGGACATCTACTCCCATAAGCTGTCCACCGAGCACAAGATAACAAGCCCGCAACTTCTTTGTTTGCAGACACTAGCCCTCGATGGGCCTTTGACCAACTCTGCGCTCGCTAAGCTGGTCCATCTGAGTCCGAGCACGATGGTCGGCATCCTCGACCGCCTTGAGGCCAAGAAGCTGATCACCCGGGAGCGCAGCACCCAGGACAGGCGGGTCGTACTGGTGTGCGCCACCGACGAGGGAAGGCGATTCGTCGACTCGGCGCCATCCCTGCTTCAGAACCGGTTGGCCGATGGACTGGCCAAGTTACCCGAGGCCGAGCAGATCACGATCGCCCAGTCCCTGGAGACGATCGTGGACCTGCTCGAGGTCACAGATCCCGAGGCGGCCCCGCTGCTCGAGACACGAGAGATCGAAGAGGCTTCCGTTCCCGCCGACGAGTTGCTGGCCGAGGTAAACGAAAAGATAAAGCAATGACCAAGAACGCCGAACCGAACACCCGGGCAGCCGCCGGGCTGCAGACCTTCGCCGATCTGCCCGACGCGATCACCAATCAACCGGAACTGGAGTTTCTCCTGGATGCGGAGGTGCCAGAGCCCCTGAAGAATCCCGTTGATCCCGGGGAACTCGAGCACCGCGATTTCACAGACGGGCGCTTCTGGCGGCATATCCCCTCCTTCTCCGACGTGGACGAAACGACCTTTCTCGATCCGGTCTTCCAATCCCGCCACAGCGTCAAGGGTGCAGCCGACCTGCGGAAGCTGGTGGGAGAGATCACCGATCCGGCCTTCCTCGACGACGTCGAGCTCGGCCTTGCCCAGGCGCCTATGAACGTGCGCGTCACTCCGTATCTCCTGTCCCTGGTGAACTGGGAAGACCCATACTCCGACCCGATCCGTATCCAGTTCCTACCGGTCGCCTCGACGCGCCTGCCGGATCACCCGAAACTGTCCCTGGACTCGCTTCACGAGCAGGACGATTCCCCGACCCCGGGCCTCGTGCATCGCTACCCGGACAAGGCCCTGTTCCTGCCCCTGGATGTCTGCCCCGTCTACTGCCGCTACTGCACACGGAGCTACGCCATCGGCGGCAGCACCGACGCCGTGGAAAAGGCAGGCTACCGCCCCAACGCCCGTCGCTGGCAGGCGGCCTTCACCTACATCGCGTCGCGGCCCGAGATCGAGGACGTCGTCGTCTCCGGCGGCGACGCCTTCCTCCTGTCGGCGACGAAGCTCGAAACCATCCTCAAGACCCTCCTGGCCATCCCCCACGTGCGACGCATCCGCGTTGCGACCAAGGGGCCGGCAGTCATGCCCATGAAGATCCTGCGGGACGAAGCCTGGACCGACGTGCTGACCCGCATGACCGAGCGCGGTCGCAGGCTCCACAAGGAGATCTGCCTGCACACGCACTTCAACTGCGTCGAGGAGATCAGTGAGATCTCATTGCAGGCCATGAATCTGCTCTTTGAGAAGGGCGTGAAAGTGCGCAACCAGAGCGTCCTCGTCCGGGGTGTCAACGACACCCCTGAAGCCATGGTCATCCTCGTGCGCCAGCTCTCCTACATGAACGTGCAGCCCTATTACGTCTACCAGCACGACATGGTGAAGGGCGTTGAAGATCTGCGTACGACCCTCGCCACGACCATGGAAATCGAGCGCCACGTCCGCGGCGCCACTGCGGGATTCAACACGCCCACCTTCGTCACCGACGTTCCGGGCGGGGGCGGCAAGCGCGACCTGCACAGCTGCGACGCCTACGACGAGGTCACCGGCGTCAGCGTGTATCGCAGCCCAGTCGTGGACGAGGACACGGCGTTCCTCTACTTCGATCCGATCCATCTCCTGCCCGACGAGGGCCGACGTCGCTGGGCCGACCCCCGCGAGCACGACCGCATGATCAAGGAAGCTCTGCTGGCTGCGGGCCTCAGCGGGTACACCATCGCCACGGCCTAAGGAGATCCACATGTCAACTTCTGCAAAGTCTTTCTTCGCTTCAATCTACGACGACCTCGACCCGTCCGGCGTCGGCGTCGTCAACACTTGGATCAGGACTTCCACCGGTCTCAAGGAGGTCATCGCCGACCCCGTCAACCTGCGGGTGAAGGCCCTCGGCATGCGGATCGAGGACCTCGCGGATCCGACAGTCGGAGGTCTGGTCGAGGGGTTGACCGACGACGACGTCCCCTACACCAAATTCACCGCCTACGCCCTGCCGGGCGACGAGATGGCCTGGGTGACCCACGGTTTCCTGAAGGAGGGCGTGATCCTGGGTTTCTTCTCCGACGGCATCAACGCCAATGTCTGGGCCCTGTATGGAGAGGATGGGCGCGACGAGGCTCCGCGCGACACCCAGCATGACCGGATCGTGCTGCTTGCCGCCAACAAGGAACCGACCACGCCCGTTGCTCCGACTGGATACACTTGCCCCGCAGCAACGGAGGCGGATGCGGACGACATTTCGGAGCTGATGAAGACGACGTTCTCCGACTACCCATCCTCCCTCGACCAGGACACCATCGCCGAGGCGATCCGCGAGGAAAGCCACCTGTTCAGGATGCTCGTCGACGAGTCCGGAACACTCGCGGCCGTCGCCTCCGCGGAAATCGACCACAGGCGGTGCGCCGCCGAGATGACCGACTGCGCGACGAGGCCCGACCAACGGGGCCGGGGGCTCATGTCCTACCTGCTCTGGCGTCTCGAACGCGACATGGTGCATGACTACGGCATCCGAGACCTCTACACCCTCGCCCGCGCCGACGAACCGGGCATGAACTGCGCCTTCGCCAAGCTCGGATACACGTACACCGGCCGACTTGTGAGCAACTGCCGCATGCCCAACGGCTGGGAGTCCATGAACATCTGGTGCCGCCATAGCGAGAAAGTCTCGGGTCTCGATCCCACGCTCGCCATCTGAGACAAGGAGCCGCCGTGCACGCCGTCGATCTCGCGATCATCGTCCTCTACCTGTTGGGTATGCTGGCGGTCGGATTCTGGTTCTACAACAAGAACGAAGGCGGAGAGGACTACTACGTCGGCGGACGCCAGATGGGCAGCCTGCACATCGGGCTGTCGGTGGTGGCCACCGATGTCGGTGGCGGCTTCTCCATCGGCCTCGGCGGCCTGGGGTTCGTCATGGGGATCGCCGGGTCGTGGATGCTGTTCACAGGCCTTGTCGGCGCCTGGCTGGCGGCCGTGTTCCTGATCCCCAAGGTCAAGGACAACCCGGCCTACTCCCGCTTCCTCACTTTTCCCGAGATCTTCGCCCACCACTACGGCGTCCGGGTGGCCATCGTCGCGGGCGTGATCTCGGCCATCGGCTACGCCGGTTTCACCAGCAGCCAGATCCTCGCCGGCGCGAAGCTGGCCAGCGGCACCTTCGTCAACCTCGGCATGCACCAGGCCCTCTTCATCATGGGCGCGGTAGCGGTGGTCTATACGGTCCTCGGCGGACTCAAAGCGGTCATCTACACCGACACCATCCAGTGGGCGATCCTCATGCTCGGGCTGACCTTCGTCGGCATCCCGTTCGCCTACCAGGCCGTCGGCGGTTGGCAGGCCATCCGGTCGACTCTGAATCCGGAAATGCTCTCGCTGACCAACATCGCGTGGAACCAGTTGGTGAACTGGGCGGTGACGATCATCCCCATCTGGTTCGTGGGCATGACACTCTACCAGCGCATCTACGCCTGCAAGGACACCCGGACCGCCAGGCGCGCCTGGTATCTGGCGGGCTTCTTCGAATACCCCGTCATGGCGTTCATGGGTGTGACGCTCGGCCTGCTGGCGCGGGTTGCCGCCGAACAGGGCATGTTCGTCTATTTGGGCGCAGAGGACATCGCTAACACCGACCCCGAGACCGGTCTGCCCATGCTCCTGCGCACGGTCCTGCCCACGGGCTTCATGGGCGTCATGATGGCGGCCTACTTCTCGGCCATCCTCTCGACCGCTGACAGTTGCCTGATGGCCTCGTCCGGGAACGTGGTCTCCGACATCATCGCCCGCCTGACGCCGCTGAAGCAGGAGAGCCGCGGATTCATCCGCCTCTCGCAGGTCACGACCCTGATCATCGGCCTGATCGCCCTGGCCCTCGCCAGTGTTCTGACCAGCGTGCTCGACCTGATGCTCCACTCCTACGCCTTCATGGTCTCCGGTCTGCTGGTGCCCATCATCGGCGCTCTCTACTGGCGACACGGCAACGCCCACGGCGCCCTCTGGGCGATGGTCGGCGGCGGGGCCACGACGCTGCTGCTCCAAATCATTCCTTGGAGCTTGATCCAGAATTTGACCCGCACCCTCGACGCCAACGTGTATGGAATTGCGGTCTCATTGGTGTTGTTCGTGGGTGTGTCCTTGATGACGGCGACGGACGACTCGCAAGGGCTCTCGGGCAACACAATATTGGGGATGCATGGACTCACTTCACGAGAACAAACCTCCGCGTCTCAGAATACCCACTGGCGTTGAGGCGATAGAAGTAGACGCCCGCCGCCACCTGTTGCCCTACGCTGTTCTTGCCGTTCCACTGCTCCTCGTGCCAGGCCGGACCGTCGACGGGTCCATCGCGCAGCGTACTCACCCGCCGCCCCTGGAGATCGAAGACGGCCAGATTCACGTGCGCGGGACGGGGCACGGAGAAACGGATCGTCGTGGACGGGTTGAAGGGATTCGGATAGTTGACCGCCAGCTCGAAGCCTGACACCACATCGGTATCGCCCACGCCGGTTGTCGGCCCGATGCTGAACCAGCGTTCGTTCGTGGCGACACCGGCGTTGCCCACCACATCGGTCACCGTGATCTGCACGCGGGCGCTGTCGGTGACGGCTTCGGGCACCGTCCAGTCATGGGTGGTGATCAGCGGGTCGGTATACGTGGCGATGGGGTGCCAGGTAGCCGCGGCGTCGATGGTGTAGTGCAGCTCGGTCGTGTCAACACCGGAGTTCATGTCGTTGGCCGTCCAGGTGATGGTCACAGGGTAGCCACTGACGAGGTTTTGCCCACCGACGGGGTTGATCACCTGGATGTCCGGCGGCGTAGCGTCGATCCAGAAGGGTCCCATGTGCTGTGGGTTGATCGCCAAGTTGCCCGGCATGTCCTTGGCCAGGACGTGGAACCAGTGGTTGTCACCGTCAGCCAGAGGATCGCAGGTGTACTCGATGTCCATGATGGCGAGCACCAGCGAGTCCGGTACAGTCGTTGGCTGGTGGTCCCAAAGAACGCGGTACTCCACGTTGCAGGCGTCGGTAGCGTCCTCCCACTTGGTCGTCACCTGCGGAACGGCCGACCAGGTCGAGATCGTATGCGTCGAGCTCTCGAGCCACTCGGGCCAGACCGGAGGCGTGGCGTCGACACCGAAGCTGTAGCAGGGCGAAAAGGCGCTGGCCTCGCCGCATACGTGGAGCGCGCGCACGTGCCAGTACCAGGTGCCCTCGGCTAAGGGCGGCAGGTACACCAGATTGCCGCTGACCACCGTGGTCGAGTCCATGCGACAGGACTCGCCCCACTCCACTTCGTAGGTGCAGGGGTACTCCACCGGCATCCAGCTCAGGGTCACATTGCTGTTCATACAGGTGTAGCCGTCCGGCGGGAAGGGTGCATACGGCACAGGGTAGATGCCCGGCAAAGTGCTGAAAGTACGGCAGTCACTCCAGTCGCCCCAGTTGCCACAAGCTCCCTCCACTCTTACCCGGTAGAAGTAGGTCGTGTCGCCGGCCAACCCGGTGACGTCGTGATAGGGAGTTGAGGACGGCAGGGTATTGACCCCGCCTGTGCCGCAGCTCTCTCCTACCTGCAGCTGGAAGCTGTCGGCGCCGGGCACAGGTTGCCAGGCGATCGAGACCAAGGTGGAGTCCTGGCAGGTGTCGCCTTCCTGCGGAGTGAGGAAAGCCACCTCGGAGGTGGGGATGTCAAGGGTCGTGAAGCTGAGGCAGTCGGACCAGGGGCTCCAGGAACCGCAGTACTTCTTGGCGCGCACGGTCGAGTAGTAGGTGGTCCCGTTGTCTAGCCCACTGACTGTGTACTGGCTCCCGGGGCCCACGTTGATGAGGGTCTCACCGCACCAAGTGCCGAAGCGCAGCTGGTAGAGCTCGATCAACGGCTGGTCGTTCCAGTCGATGGTGCGGGCCAGTGGCTGGCAGATCTCGCCCTCAGTCGGCGAAAGGATCACGGGCGTGTTGGGCAGCAGGCAATCCACATAGATGGAATCCAGCTCGACAGCCGCGGTGATGTTGTTGCCCAGGTTGGCGTCCGCGTAGTCGAGGATCACGCCCAGGAAGTAGCGCCCCGACGTGGTCGCCACTGGCACCGAGGGACGCGGCCAGACATCCACAATCTGGGAGCCCATGAACGGTAGGTTCACCGGCACGATCACGTCGTCGACGTAGACGTCGTTGGTGGTGATATTCATATCGTCAGAGAGGTAGATCTTGCAGACCACGCTGGTGCCGCTGAGCCCCACCTCGGCATAGTTGACCAGGATAAAGCTGAACTCGGAGAGCTGCTCCCCGGGCAGGAAGTGCAAGCCGTGGGCCTGCACATAGATGGGCATGAGATCGGGCGAGGACGGCATGGCGTCGTCGCGCATGACGTTGATGCCAACGAATTTGGTGGAGGTGAGCAGGCTGTTCTGGGTGCTGGTCTCTCGGTCGCTGCCCCGCAGGATGGCCCACACCACGCCGTCGCGCACGGAGCCGCCGCCGCTGGAACCGCCCCAGGAGGGATTGTCGAACTCGGCGAGGTGCCAGTCCAGGGTGTTGTCCGAGTAGCAATGGTCGAAGCTGCCGCCGTTCTCGTACATGATCTCGCCCGTGAATGGATCCTCCGCCGGATAGGAGCGGTGCACCCAGCCGCCCCCGTAGTACCAGTCGCAGTTCCCGTTGTAGCCGTAGCCGCGCCAACCGACCAGCGCGCCGAGGGGCCGGTCGAGCACCAGGATGCCGATGTCGTGGTGGTGATCCTCGTCAACGTACCACCCCTCCCAGGAGATCATCTGCACCGCGT
>Ga0180007_10004261_pt1 | contig 15236 bp, 14 predicted proteins | sample MM_PC_MetaG_FD_121122 | JGI IMG/M metagenome (GOLD analysis project Ga0180007, IMG submission 121122) | Groundwater microbial communities from the Aspo Hard Rock Laboratory (HRL) deep subsurface site, Sweden - MM_PC_MetaG | ecosystem: Environmental > Aquatic > Deep subsurface > Groundwater... | reverse complement strand
GTCTAAAATATGCAACACCTCAAGAAAAATTAAATGAATATAGTAAGAAAAAATCAAAATACAAAAAAACAGCGTAAAGACGCTGCAAGATTAAGTGTTCGGTTTGACCCTAGCGGGTAGGTTCAAACAAATCATAGCATAATATCATATATATTTCAAGATGTCAACTATAAAGCAAAAATTAAGTGATCTTCCCCAAAAACCCGGTTGTTATTTTTTTAAAGATAAAACTGGAAAAATTCTTTATATTGGTAAGGCTAATGATATTCGCAAGCGCGTAATGTCATATTTCAATAAGACGCATGATGATTTGAAGACCCCACAGCTAATTAAGGAAATTTTTAATATTCAATTTTTAATTTCCAAAAGCGAAGTCGAGGCACTGCTTACAGAAAGTCGGCTAATCAAGAAACATCAGCCGAAATATAATTTACAGCTTAAGGCAGGGGAGAGATATGCATACATTAAAGTCACTGACGAAAAGTTTCCTCGCTTAGAAACTTCCCGTGATATGTCAAAAAAACATAAGTACTTCGGTCCTTTCGCTTCAGCTGCTACTCGCAAGGAATTAATTTATATTTGCAACAGTTTATTCAAGCTAAGAGTGTGCCCTCGTTTACCAAAACGCGCGTGTCTTTTGTATCACATCAAACAATGTTCAGCCCCGTGTATCGGGAAAATATCAGAAGATGATTATCAGTCAAATATTAAAAAAGCAGAATTGTTAATAAAAGGTGATACTAAAAAGTTAATTAGTAAATTAGTAAAGGAGATGAAGAGATGTTCTGATAATATGCAGTATGAGTTGGCAAAGATCAGAAGAGATCAATTGATGGCACTTCAAAACATTACAGAAAAGCAAAAAATTCGTTTACAGAAAAAATACGATCAAGACGTCATCAATTACTTAAAGATTCCCAAGAATATCATCATACAATTATTTAATGTCAACCGAGGAGTAATTTCTGGCAGGAAAGAATTTCGTTTTAGTCAAAAAGGTTTTAGTAATAAACTTAATGATTTCGTCACACAATATTACTTAACAGCAGATATACCTGAAGAAATAATTATTCCTGAGCAAATCGAAGACCAAGAATTAATTCAAAAATATTTAAGTAAAGTCAAAAAGAAGAAAATAACCATCACAATTCCAAAAATTGGTGAGAAGAAAAATTTACTCAATATTGTCAAAACAAACTTATTAGCGTCTGCTGAACAAAAAGATAGTGCTTTGGTGGATCTGCAGAACAAGTTAAGTCTACCCACTTTACCACGTGTTATTGAAGCATTTGATGTTTCGAACTTAGGTGCTAATCAAGTAGTTGGTTCAATGGTACATTTTGCTGATGGCATGTCAGATAAGAATAACTATCGTAGATTCAAAATTAAAACCTTTGAAGGTCAAAGTGATTTTGATGCCATGCGCGAAATAGTTTACAGACGATACTATCGTTTAAAAAAAGAAAGAGCAAAATATCCTGATTTAATTTTGGTTGATGGAGGAAAAGCACAACTAACAGCAGCAACATCAGCGCTTATTGAATTAGGTATACAGATACCAACCATTGCCATTGCCAAGAGATTAGAAGAAATATATACTACAAATAGGCAGAATTCTGTTCATTTGCCGAGAAGTTCAGATTCACTTAGATTAATACAAAAAATTAGAGATGAAGCACACAGGTTTGCCATTAAATATCATAGGTTATTGCGTTCCAAACATATGTAAGGGGGGGATTATGTCAGATAAAGATAGAATTGGTTATAGAATAGTAAGTACATTAATAGTGCCAGGGGCAGTAATAGTTGGGGGGTTATTAATATTTGCCACCTTTAACACCTCAAAGTATGTGTACTTTGCAGCATTATCAGTGGCCTTGTTGATATTTCTGATTTTTTCTGCAATGTTTCAAGAGTACACTTTTTACTATAGGTTGTGGACATGGCCTGTTCGCAAATTACTGAGCTTGTTAAAAAAAAGCGTCGTTTAGTATTAGCGGCGCTTTCTATCATAAATTCAACATATGTTAAATAAAAGAGCTGTACAATTTTTCTTTATCGCATTAGTGGTATTTTTTTTATTTGCTTGTGGTATTTTTTTATCAGATAATAATCAAAATGATGTTATTGCTGCTGAGTCAGGTGCAGTTTGTGGCAACGGAATAATGGAAATTGGGGAACAGTGTGAAGACTCAAATACCAATGATAATGATGGATGTGCTAATTGTTTATTTGCTTTGCCTCATACAGGAACTATTTATTATGTTGATAAGGATGCTGTTGGAGGGAATAGCTGTTCTGACACAGGAAGCGGTTTAATTAATGAGCCATTTTGTACATTAGAACCTGGACTCCAAGCTGTACAAGCTGGTGAGGCTGTTGTTGTTAGAGCAGGTATTTATGACGAAGCTGTTGCAAGTGTTTATTGTGATGTTTCTTATACTGCATCACCTTCTGCTTTATCGCCCGTTAATTTAGGAACAGAAAATAATCCTATAACTATAATGGGATATCCTGGGGAATTTCCTGTTGTAACTTTTGGAGATCCTACAAAATATGGCTGTAGAGTTTTAGGAGCTGAAGACACATCTTATGTAACAATACAAGGATTTTATATTGATTATGCAAGATTAAGATGTGGTAATTCAGATCATGTTATATTTAGAGGAAATATTGTTGATGGTAGAGATTTATCACAGTATGGTGATGCTGATAGTGGGAATGGTGGTGGAATATTTTTGCAGAATTGCGTACATTCTTTAGTCCAAAGTAATGAAATATTTGGAGTTGTTGGTGTTGGAAATAATGAAGGATGTATACAAGTTTATGATATGGATCCAAGTTATCCACGATGGAGTGGAACCTCGAGTAATATTTATGAAAATAATTATTTACATGATTGTGATGATTATGGGATTTATTTAAAGCAGTCTCCTTATGATGATATCATTAGGAGAAATTGGGTAGAAAATATTAGAGATAGAAGTATTCATGCTGGAGGGCAATTAGATTCAGTAAATATTGAGATATATGAGAATGTTGCTATTGGGGGTGGGAGAGGTATCACAGTTTTTACTTCAAATGGAAGAACTGATACCACACTCATTCATAATAATTTAGTAATTAATAACAATGTTGGAATTACTACTGGAGCAGTTGTTTATGATACTCAGTTGTGGAATAATATTGTTATGAATCCGTCTAATAATGCGTTGCTTTATAATTATGATGCTCCAATTTTTAGTTATTCTAATTATAATTTATTTTATAATTATCCTAATCTTGCACAAAGAAATTATAATGTTGATTCAGCAACATTAAGTATCTGGCAAACAACTCACAATTTGGATTCAAATTCAATAGAAGCGCAACCAATTTTTTCAGATTCAGTTTATCATCTTGATGAGGTTAGTCCAGGGAAAGGAGTAGGAAAAAACGGGGAAGATCTTGGTGCATACCCAAGAAATGATGCTACCTTAATAGGTGCTCCTGACTTTTTATATACTGCTCCAGCAACACCAGCTTGTGTTGAGAGTTGGTCTTGTGAAAGTTGGACAACTTGTACAGATAATCAGCAAACAAGAATTTGCACAGATCAAAATAATTGTGGTTCAACACAAAATCGTCCAACACTTTCTCAGTCTTGTCTATCAGAACCAGAATCTTGCACAGAATTATGGACATGTGGAAGTTGGTCAACATGTGCAAATGATACACAAACAAGAACATGTACAGATTCAAATACTTGCGGGACTACAGCAGAAAGACCTGTTTTAAGCCAATCGTGTCAATCAGAACCTACACCAGAACCTACGCCAGAGCCTCAAACTTCACCTGGGGGTGGAGGTACTAATCAGCCAGCTCCTAATGATAATATAGTTACACCACAACAGGAGCAAGTACAATCTGGTCAATCAAAATTAATAAAAACACCAGAAAGTTCAGCAGTATATCTGTTGCGAAATAATCAACTCCAAGTATTTTTTAACCATAAAAGTTTTTTAGCTAATGGCTATAAGTGGGAAGATATTGTTGAAGTTTCAAAAAATGAACTTACGCAATATATAATGATAGGTACGGTATCCTTTCCTGATGGTGCAATAATAAAAGGAGATAGCCCACAAGTTTACATTATACATAACCAAACAAGAAGATGGATAAAAGATGAGACAGTATTCAATTCTTTAGGCCTAAAATGGCAGAATTTAGTGGTAATGTCGTGGGTTGAACTAGGAAATTTTCAGTCAGGTCTTGATATCACAAGCGCAGAAAGTTCCATCACAACATTATTAGATACCATAGATACTGACAAAGACGATCTAGCAGATTATCAAGAAAGAATTTATGGTACTGATGTGAATAAATCTGATACTGATGGAGATGGCTTTAATGATGCTTTAGAAATATTAAAAGGATATGATCCTTTGAAGAAATAAACCTTTTTGTCATCTCGACTGATGTTTAGTATTATTTCATGTGAGTGGAGAGATCTCACATTATACAATATTGAAAGATGGGAGATCCTTCACTTCGTTCAGGATGACAAATAGAATAAACAAAACAACATGTCAAAACTCTATATCGTGGCAACACCAATCGGAAATCTATCTGATATTACTTTGCGAGCAATAGACACTTTAAAGTCAGTTGATTTGATTGCTTGTGAAGACACTCGAGTAACCAAAAAGTTACTTAATCGTTTTGATATTAAAAAACCAACTATTAGTTTTCATCAGCATAGCAAGGTCGCCAAAATTGATTATTTGATTAATCAAATCAAACAGGGCAAGCCAATCGCACTAGTGACAGATGCTGGCACACCTGGAATTTCTGATCCATGTGGGATTTTAGTAGCAGAAGCAGTCAAAAGTCATATCGACGTTGAACCCATTCCAGGCCCATCTGCATTGACTACTCTGATTTCAGCATCAGGGATTGCTATGGATAGATTTACTTTTTTGGGATTTTTACCGCACAAAAAAGGCAAGCAGACTCTAATTAAAGAAATGGTCAAAAATAAATATCCAGTAGTTTTTTATGAATCAACTCATCGGATAATGAAGACATTAGAAGCGATAAAGTTAGAAAGCGATAAAGTTAATATAGTTGTTGGGCGTGAATTAACGAAAAAATTTGAAACTATCTACCGTGGTAATATTAAGGAGGTAATAGATCAAATACTAAAAGATAGTCAAAAAGGGGAGTTTGTTGTGATTGTTTTCGGGTAGGGCGGCCTTTAGGCTGCCCGTAACTGCAGTCGGCCTGAAGGCCGATTTACCCGTGGTTGCAAGGGATCCGATTTATCCGTTGAGTAGTCGGAAACCTCTACTTCCGTCGTATCGATTTGAGAAGAGGCTTGAATCTATCCAATAAAAAAGAAGAAGGGTCCCACTTCACATTGTAGAACCCTTTTTTCCCCTCCTTTTTGGGTTATTGAGTCACATTTATCTTTCAAACCGACAACTTGTTAAGTCTGACAGACGATATCATTTTCGAAATAGTGCTCATATGTAGCTATTCCCGTACTGATTATGAGGATCATCAAAAGTGCTATGAGATAAGAAACTATCCCTGGCGACAATGCAAATAAGCCCAGAAGAATTGCAAAAGTTGATTCAACACTCGAAAGACTCTCAGAGCCATTGCAGAATATAACCTTGGTCAAAACTGCTGTGCTAAGAAGCCACCAAATAATCAGCCCTGTCAAAACCGGATTGTTCAAAATCCACTCAGTAATTAAGAACCATGTTGATGTGTCCATTTTTTCCCTCCATATTATTTTTGAATGTTCAGTTTTATTGAACTTATCTTAATTTGGTTACAATGTCAAGTTGGATTCAAGTTTGTATTTTTAGTCAATTTATGCCAAAATAACAATATGGCAAAGAAATTCTATCTTACAACTGCAATTCCTTATGTAAACGCAGAGCCGCATATCGGCTTTGCTTTAGAATTGGTGCAATCTGACGTAATTGCACGTTATTATAAACAGCAAGGAAAAGACGTCTATTTTTTAACCGGTGCTGATGAAAACTCATTAAAAAATGTACAGGCAGCAGAAAAAGAAGGTATGGAGGTAAGAGATTTTGTTGATCGAAATACCCAAAGATTTATCGATTTAACTAGTACATTAAATATTTCTAATGACGATTTTATCCGAACGACCACAAAAAAACATTTTGAAGCCTCGCAAAAAATTTGGCAAGCATGCAAACCCGAAGATATCTATAAAAAGAAATACACAGGGCTTTATTGTGTTGGTTGCGAAACATTTTATGCTGATAAAGAGTTAGTCAACAATAAGTGCCCAGAACACTTAACCGAACCTGATGTAGTAGAAGAAGAAAATTATTTTTTTAAACTTTCAAATTATCAAAATAATCTTATAGAGTTAATTGAATCAGACAAATACAAAATTACACCGCAGTCTAGAAAAAATGAAGTTTTGAGTTTTATCAAAATGGGGTTACAAGATTTTTCAATTTCAAGATCAGTCAAGCGGGCTAAAAATTGGGGAGTGCCAGTTCCAGACGACAAGAGCCAAGTAATGTATGTTTGGTTTGATGCTTTAACAAATTATATTTCTGCACTTGATTATTCTGGCGACCAAAAATTATATAAAAAATATTGGCCAGCTGATGTGCACATAATCGGAAAAGGCATAATTAGATTTCATGCTGTGTATTGGCCAGCCATGCTTCTTTCTGCTGGCATACCATTACCAAAAGAACTATTCGTCCACGGCTATATTAACATTGATGGCCAAAAAATTTCAAAGTCTCTTGGCAATGTTATCAACCCGTTTGATTTAGTGGAAAAGTATGGAGTTGAACCATTACGATATCATTTGCTGCGTTATGTGCACCCAGTTCAAGATAGCGACTTTACTATTAAGCATTTTGAAGAAAGCTATAATGCAGACCTTGCCAATGGTTTAGGAAATTTGGTTAACCGTGTATCAAACTTAGTTGAACAAGGTGGAATTAAAATCAAAAATAATAGAACAAAAAACAACCACAAGCTAACTAAAGAGATTGAAAAATTGATGCAGGAATACGCTTTTGATTCAGTGTTGAAATTGATCTGGCAAGAAATATCAAAATTAGATAAGCTTATTAATGATACAAAGCCTTGGATGCTGGCAAAAGAAGGTAAAACTAAAGAACTAGAAAAAGTTTTAACGCTAGCAGTTCATGGTATAATTAATATCGGGAATAATATTGAACCATTTTTGCCTCAAACTTCAGAAAAGATAATTAAACAGTTTAGTGCTAAAAATATCAAAAAACAGAAGGCTTTGTTCCCACGGATAGATACGCAATAAGTAGAGTATAAATTTGTAATTCGTAATTTAATAAGTAATTTGTAATCTTATGTTTTTTACAATTTTTGACCTTATCTTACTTTTAATTCTTTTTATTTTTATTTCGTTTAGTTTTTGGATGGGTTTAATTCAGACCTTAGGTGGCATTGTTGGTTTGTTTGCTGGCGCTTGGATTGGTGGTATGTATTATGAGCAATTCGCAGTTTGGCTAAATCCTTATTTTATGGATCATCCAAACGTGGCAAGAATAGTTGCTTTTATTTTAATTTTTACTTTAGTAAACCGTTTAGTAGGTTTGATATTTTGGCTTATCAATAAGGTCTTTAATGTTATATCAATGCTGCCGTTTCTTAAGAGTATTAATAGAATCGGTGGAGCACTTTTAGGATTTGTTGAGGGAGTATTAATTTTAGGTGCAATTATTTTGATGATAAATCGTTTCCCAATTGGTGAATGGGTAATGGGAATAATTGGTAGTTCACAAGTTGCAACTTGGCTTGAAAAAATTGCAGATATAGTAATAAGCCCGCTACTGCCTGATATAGCTGTTCAGATACAGAACGTAATTTAGTATATGCTCATTGATTCTCATGCACATGTAAACTTTGTTGCCTTTAAAGATGATTCCAAAGAAGTGTTGGATGATTGTTTAAAGAATGATATTTGGGTAATTAATGTTGGGTCTCAATTCAGTACAAGTAAGCGTGCAGTTGAGATGGCACAAAAGTATGAAAAAGGAATTTATGCAGTTGTTGGTTTACATCCCATACACTTAAGTAATTTAGATGTTGATGAGCAAGAAGTCAGTTTTAAAACAAGAGAAGAAGAATTTGATCATGATAAATATAAAAAACTAGCACAACAAGAGAAAGTTGTAGCTATTGGCGAAACAGGACTTGATTATTTTCACATCAAAAAAGATGATCAAGAAAGTAAGGAAAGACAAAAAAAAGTGTTGGTTCAACTCTTGCAATTAGCTGATGAGTTAAAATTACCAATTGTGTTACATTGTCGGGATGCTTATGATGAGATGTTAGAAATTTTAGAACAAAATAAAAATTTGTTAAATTCAAAAGGAGTAATTCATTGTTATGGTGGCTCATTTGAACAAGCTGAAAGATTTATTAGTTTAGGGATGTCAATTGGTATAACAGGTATAGTCACCTTCGGGAAAAAAGCACAAGAGCTTCAAGAAGTAGTCAAATCAATAGATATAAAAGATATTTTAATTGAAACTGATTGTCCGTATTTGGCACCAGAACCTCACCGTGGAAAGCGCAATCAACCACAATACGTTAAACATGTAGCAGAAAAGGTTGCTGAAATAAAGGATATTTCATATAATAAAGTTAGTGAAATTACAACAGAAAACGCTATCAATTTATTCAAATTAAAATAGCGATTATGCCTAGGGCAAAAGAGCCTTGTCCCTGTGGCTCAGGCCAATTATATGGGTCTTGCTGCGGGGCGGTTGAGCCGTGTGATTGCGGTTCAGGGTTACCAGCAGGCGAGTGCTGTTACTAAAATATCAAGCCTAAATATTTAGGTTCTAAAGTAAGGAAATAAATGTCTTATGTTGTTAAGGCGTTTTTTTGTTCTAATATAATACTACCTTTTGTCATCTCGACCGATGCTATGTTTAATTCACGCGAGTGGAGAGATCCCACACCTTGCTTGTTGGCTGGGGTGAGATCCTTCGACAAGCTCAGGATGACAAATAAATTAAACCCCCAAGGTGTCTTTATCATGTTTCTCTAGATAGGTACTTTTGAAAGCTTGCCGTAAGTGTGTTAAAATATACTAGCGATGAATAACGATTTATCTAAAAAATTAAACACTGAACAAAAAAAGGCAGTCACTCATAGCGAAGGACCGCTTTTGATTGTGGCTGGCGCTGGCACTGGAAAGACTACTGTGATCACTCAACGTCTAGCTTGGTTGATAGAACAAAAAAAAGCCACTGGTGATGAAATTTTAGCTTTAACTTTTACCGACAAAGCAGCAGGAGAGATGGAAGAGCGCGTTGATAAATTATTGCCATATGGCTATTTAGATTTATGGATTTCCACATTTCATTCTTTTGCAGAAAGGATATTAAAAGAGAATGCTTTGGAGATTGGGCTTTCGTATGATTTTAAATTATTGAATCAAACACAGCAGTGGCTTTTAGTTAGAAAAAATTTAGAAAGATTCAATTTAGATTATTACAAACCACTTGGAAACCCAACTAAATTTATACAAGCTTTAATAAAATTGTTTTCTAGAGCTAAAGACGAAACTGTTACGCCAGAAGATTATTTAAAATATGTTAAGGAATTGAAATTAAATTCTGATGAACGAGAATTCGCAAAAACTATAATTGACGACGATCTCAGAAAGTCACTTACTAAAAAAGAACAAAAAGAATTGATCGCATCAGAAATAAAAAAACAAGAAGAAGTTGCAGATGCATACCATGTTTACCAACAATTGCTTTTAGAAAATAACGCACTTGATTTTGGGGATCTTATAACTTACTGCTTAAAGCTTCTCAAAGAACGTCCTTTAGTTTTGAATAAATACAGAAAGCAGTTCAAGTATATTTTGGTAGACGAGTTTCAAGATACTAATCACGCGCAGTATGAACTGATCAAAATTTTAGCAGAACCAAAAAATAACATCACAGTGGTTGGCGATGACGATCAATGTTTGCCGCCAGAAACTCTAATCGATACACAAAGTGGTAAGAAAGCAATTAAAAATATTAAAGCTGGCGATAGTGTAATTACAGCCGTTGGCAAAGGTCATTTAGGTTTTTCCAATGTAAAAAAGGTTAAGAAAAATATTAAAGAAGTAAGATTATTAACTATTAAGACTAAAACTGGTTGTACACTTACTGCTACCGATAATCATAAAATGTTTTGTTATATACCAGCCATAGCAAATAAAAAATATTATTATGTATATTTAATGAACCGACAGGATATTGGCTGGCGTTTAGGGGTAACAAACGATTTAGCTACTAGACTAAGACTGGAGAGGTCGGCAGATAAAATTATTGGCCTTAAGACATTCAAAACAGAAAATAAAGCAAGGTATTATGAGACAATGTATTCTTTAAAATATGGCATTCCTACTGTTTGTTTTCAAAAAAGAAAAGGCATAGTAATAAAAGACGATTTTTTAAAAAAATTATACCAGGAAATTAATGTAACTGCTGGTGTTATTAATTTAAGCCAGGATTTAAATATAGATCTAAACTTTTATCATTCATGTTTAGCTGGAGTAAACCGTGGTAATAAATTAAGGGTGAAAATAAATTTAGAGCTATGCCATCGGAGTTATCGGAGTAAATCACATGTCAAGCAGGGTAAGCCCTTGATGACTAACCCATTAATTTCACATTTTTTATATCTCCAAACTTCAAATCAAAAAGTGATTAATAAGCTTTTAAGACATGGCTTCAATCTAACTAAGGCTAAAAAAGGTTATCGTTTGAGAATACGGGGTGAGGATATTGAAATGCTGACCAAGACTGCAAATCAAATCGAAAGGATCACTGGCGGAATTACCGAAGCAACTTTTAAAGTTGGCAGATTAAAACATCAACATTTACCAGCTGTAGTATTGCCAGCCAAAAATTTACTTAAGGGTCATTTTTTACCAGTTAGAAGAGGTAATAATGTAGAATATGAAGAAATCGTGGGGATTAAAGAGGAAATAAAAAAAGAAACAGTTTATGATTTAGAGATTGAAAAAACTCATAATTTTATCGCTGAAGGTATAGTTGTACACAATTCAATCTTTAAATTTAGGGGGGCATCAATTTCCAACATTTTAGAATTTAAAAAAGATTATTCTAATGCAGAAGAAGTATTTTTAACAAAAAATTATCGATCAACCCAAGAAATTTTAGATCTTTCATATAAATTTATAAAACAAAATAATCCTTACCGTCTGGAAGTCAAACTAAAACAAGACGGTAAAAAATTATCAAAAAAATTAAAATCTCAGGTCAAAATGCAAGGTTTAATAAACCATTTGCATCTTCCAACCATCGAAGACGAAGTAAAAACTGTTATCAAACAGATTGTTGATTTGAAAAACAAGGAAAAAGATGTAGTTTGGAATGATTTTGCTATTTTGGTGCGCGCTAATGCCTCGGCTAATTTGTTTATCTATGGATTAGATAAGGCAGAAATTCCGTATCAATTTGTTGCTTCTTCTGGCCTATATTCAAAGCCAATTGTTTTGGATATTTTAGCTTATCTAAAATTGATGGATAATTATCACGAAGGTACGGCATTGTTTAGAATATTGAGTTTGCCAGTTTTTGGACTTGAGCATAAAGACTTAGTCAATCTTAACTATTGGTCCAGAAGAAAAGGTCAGTCACTTTATGCTACTATGCAGACAACTGCTAATCTGACTAATGTTGATGATGATGTACGCATAAAATTGAAAAAGATATTAGATTTAATCTCCAAACATACTCAGCTAGTCAAAGATAAAAAAGTTGGGGAAATAATTATAGCATTTTTAGAAGAAAGCGGTCACTTGCAAAACATAACTAAAGTAGATAGTCAAAAAACTCAAAATACACTCAATATCTTAAATCAATTTTATAAAAAAGTAGTTGAGTTTGAAAATTCAGTTGAAGAGCCAACCGTACAAAACTTTTTAGAAATGATGGAATTTCAACTTGAAGCAGGGGACGAAGGAGCGTTGCAAAACAACATTGACGAAGGACCGGATTGTCTAAAAGTAATGACAGTCCACGGAGCAAAAGGTCTTGAATTTAAATACGTCTTTATAGTCAATTTAGTAGATAGAAGATTTCCAACAATTTCGCGTACAGATCCAATTGAACTGCCAGAAAAGCTAATCAAAGAAATTTTACCAGAAGGAGATGTTCATTTGCAGGAAGAACGTAGGTTATTCTATGTAGCTATGACACGTGCAAAACAAGGCTTGTTTTTAACATCAGCAGAAGATTATGGTGGTCACGCAAAAAAGAAACTCTCGAGATTTTTAACTGAGCTAAGTGAATTTCGTTTAAATTTGTCAGAAAAGATTAAAACAGAAGGAAAATCACTAATAGAACAAAAGAAAGAAAAAATCAGTCATGAAATAGATCAAAATAGTCTAAACGTAATTGTGCCAACAAAGTTTTCTTTTACACAATTGCGAGCTTTTGAAAGCTGTCCATATCAATATAGGTTTGCGCATGTTTTGCGAGTGCCAGTACGCGGTAAGGCAGTATTTTCTTTTGGAAAAACAATACATGCAACTTTGCAGAAGTTTTTTGAATTAGTACAACAACGATCAGGCACGGGACAAAAAGATCTTTTTGGCAATAAAGAGGCTAGCAAAAACGATCAACTAGCCACTTTAGACGAACTAATAGAAATTTATCGAAATACTTGGATAGATGATTGGTATACATCACAGCAAGAACAAGAAGACTATAAAAAGAAAGGGGAGCAGGCATTAAAAGATTTATACAAATCAATAAAAGACAATATTCCTGTACCAGTGTTTTTAGAACGTCCTTTTAATGTCAGGATAGATCAATACACTTTAAAGGGTGTGATTGATAGAGTCGACGAAACTAAAGGAGGAGTAGAAATTATTGATTACAAAACTGGCAAAGTAAAAGGGGATAATCCAAGAGCAGAAGATAAAGAGCAGCTATTAATTTACCAAATGGCCGGAAAAACATTATTTGATAAACCAGTCAAACTTCTGTCATACTATTATGTAGAAGGCAATAAAAAAGTTTCATTTTTAGGTACAGAAAAAGAGCTGGAAAAATTACAAAATAAGATCGTTAAAACAATACAAGAAATCAAAAAGGGCGAATTTCCACCAACACCAAGTCAATTGTGCAAGTGGTGTGATTTTAGAAATATTTGTGAGTATCGAGTCACGTAACATGTAACATGTATCATATAACATGGAACACGTAGCATGCAGTATAAAACATGCAAAAATGAAACTCCCGCCTTCCGAAGAAAGCGGGGTAGAAGACAATTTTTTGTTCAATCTAGTTTGGTTAGAGCAAAGTATTTTATTTCTTTAATTCTTTAAGTAGCGGATGCCAGCCTTGTTTCGGTCTGTCAATGATTTTACCTTTATCTTGCGTTAGATATCTTAAATAAACATTGACTATCTCACGTCCAAAAGGCCGAAAGATTTTTAGATCTTCTAACGCTTGGTCAATAAGAAACCAAATCATTGTTGCAGAATCCTGGTCAATAAAGACCGTGCGTCGCAGGTTCACTTCTCTTTTTTCAAATTCCAGCTTAACGCCGCAATCTCTCACAATTGAGGTCACTACCCACAACCTATTATTGTTTGCTGACACCGGAATTTGTAGATTATTTGCACCGTATGGAGTACCTGCCACTAAATAATCAGGTATCCCTTCTGCAAAAAGGTTTACCTCTAGTAGCTGTGGTCTCTCTTCGAGAATTCTTATGATATTGCCTCTTCTGGTACTACTTTGTTTTTTGCTCATCTTAGAACCTCCCGTTCTATTAGCGCCTCACGCGCTAGATGAAAGTAAAAAGGAACATTTACACAAGTTAACACAATAGGTGTTAACATATTATAATTACATTATATATTAATACTTGTCAATATGGCATGGCAAAAATTAGAAAACCTACTACCAAAGTCAATTAAGAAAGCTGGCGTAGACAGCCAAGTTGGTGTTGCTGTTATTTGTGATGATTTTATTAAAGTGTTAAGCGATGTTTTTGATGAGCGGGTTACTAAAAAAGTAAAACCAATGTATATAAAAAATAAGACCTTGACTATTGCTGTGATGAATTCTGTGTTAGCGCAGGAGATAAAATTGCACGAGCCGGAGATTTTAAAGAAGATGAATAAGCATGGTGAGGAAAAGATTATTGAAAGACTTAGATTTTTAGTATAGCATCATAGCACCACCCCTGTCTTTGCCTTTCATAACCCCCTCTAACTCCCCCTTATCTTAAGAGGAGGGACGTACTATTTATGTCTGATGTACAACAACGAATGGTGTGATTTCTTTGTCATCTCGACCGGTGTTATTATATGTTTTGTGAGCGGAGACCTGCCTGCCACAGGCAGGGATCTCACCTCATGCATATTGGAAGGTGTGAGATCTCCGCCAGAGGCGGACCAGCCTCTGGCTGGCCTCGGTCTAAATTGTTCGCTCGGGATGACAAACACAAAACTATGCCAAAAGAACAATATACACAAGAAGAAAAACAAGAATTGCTTAAAATCGCGCGAACTACTTTGGAGCAGAAAATTTTACAAGAAAAGATTTATCAGCCTGAAAACTCAAATCCAAAGTTTCAACAAAAGCGCGGGGTTTTTGTGACCCTTCATATAAACGGGCAGTTGCGTGGGTGCATTGGCAATATCGAGCCAGTCAAATCAATCGTAGAAGCTGTCAGAGACAACGCATTAGCAGCTTCCTGTGAAGACCCACGTTTTTTTCCGTTAACACGAAATGAACTAGCAGATGTGGATATCGAAATTTCAATACTAACTGAACCTAAAGTTTCGTTATTAGAACAAATTAAAGAGGGCGAGGATGGCGTTATCTTAAATCAAGGAGCACAAGTTGCTACATTTTTACCTCAAGTCTGGAAAGAATTGTCCACAAAGGAACAATTTCTATCACATCTTTGCGAAAAGGCAGGGCTAGATGATAATTGCTATCAATCAAAAGATACAGAATTTAGAACCTACAATGCAGTAGTTTTCGGTGAAAAGTCATAAATATACCAAAAATTGTCAGTTTTTACCTCAAAACACTGAATAAGTTCACATACATATTGGACTCCGAAAGGAGTAAAAGTGTATGCAAATAGGATTCAAATACCATGATTGCCAAGGATTTGGCAGGTTGTATAATTATGGATTAAAGCATTTTAAT
>Ga0180007_10004260_pt1 | contig 15238 bp, 14 predicted proteins | sample MM_PC_MetaG_FD_121122 | JGI IMG/M metagenome (GOLD analysis project Ga0180007, IMG submission 121122) | Groundwater microbial communities from the Aspo Hard Rock Laboratory (HRL) deep subsurface site, Sweden - MM_PC_MetaG | ecosystem: Environmental > Aquatic > Deep subsurface > Groundwater... | reverse complement strand
TATCTCAAGCTCGTCAATCTTCGCCTCATCCAGGGCCTTCTGCGCCAAGTCCTTAGAGATACCCTTTTTCTTGAGCTCCCGCCTCAGAACAAACTTTCCCCGGGGACTCAAATGCACCCGCAAACTCACATAATCTGCCGCAAATTTCCCATCATCTAAATATCCAAATTCCCCAAGCCTAGCCAAAGTATCCCCCACAGCCCCTTCATCCTCAAAACCTCTCTTTTCCAAATACAAGAAAAGCTTCGAAGTCATTTCTGCAACGGTGTAGCGTTTTTTGCTCACCAGCCGCAAAGAGTAACTCAGAAGCTTATTCTTTATATTATCTACCCCTCCAGTCATAATTATTTGGGATTTTTAGCAACCACGGCTTCAATATCTTTAGGATTTCCAGACATAAGAGCTTTAAGATCTTTCTCGATTGCCTTCATTGTCTTATCGTTATCTCTCAAGAAAATTTTTGCATTCTCTCTCCCATGACCAAGTTTGGTATCACCATAGCTGAAGAAAGCTCCAGCCTGCCTGGCAACATTGTATTTGGTTGCCAAATCCAGAATGTCTCCTTCAAATGATATTCCTTTGTTGTACATAATATCAAACTCAGCAGTTTTGAATGGGGGAGCAATTTTGTTTTTAACAATCTTCACCCGCACCCTATTTCCTATTAGCGATTTCTCCACAGCACCCGGCTCTTCAATTTTTCCAATAGCCCTAATATCCATACGAACAGAAGAGTAAAACTTGAGAGCCTGCCCACCTGTGGTAGTTTCAGGATTTCCAAACATTACTCCTATCTTCATTCGCAGTTGGTTTAGGAAAATAACCGTAGTTTTACTTTTAGAAATAATGGCGGTGAGTTTGCGCAGAGCCTGACTCATAAGCCTGGCTTGCAATCCCATGTGAGAATCTCCCATATCTCCATCTATTTCTGCTCGAGGAGTAAGAGCCGCAACAGAGTCTATAATTAGAACATCCACCGCATTACTACGCACAAGTGTTTCCACTATTTCCAGAGCCTGCTCACCACTGTCCGGCTGGGAAAGAAGCAGATCATCCACATTAACACCGATTTTTTTAGCATATTCAGGATCCAGCGCGTGCTCCGCATCCACAAATGCACAAATGCCACCGCTCTTTTGAGCTTCTGCAGTAATATGTAAGCTGAGGGTGGTTTTTCCAGAACTTTCCGGACCATAAATTTCCACAACTCGCCCCCTGGGAACTCCGCCGCCCAAAGCCATATCCAAGGAAATAGAACCTGTTGAGATAGTTTCGATGGGAACTCTTTGCCCATCGCCAAGTCGCATAATTGCGCCCTTACCAAAGTTTTTTTCGATTTGAGCCATTGCTAACTCGAGAGATTTTTGCTTTTCATTTACATCAGACATTTTTTTTGAGGTTAATTGATTATTTTTTCGATAGCTGATCGTGCCATCAGTATAGGTGAGCGAGCACTCACCGTCAAGGCTTTTTTTTTATATCCAAGAAAAGCCTTAACAAAGCCACTCTAGCAAAAGCATCTTACGATTTTCTAAAAAAAAATTAACAAAAATCTAAACTTTCTCAGCTTCTCCCTTTTCCTCTACTTTTTCCTCCTCCTTATCATCATCCAGATGGAAAAAGCTACTTATGCTCTTCTTTGTCCCAAAAGCTACATTTTTTGTGCCACATTTTTTACAGGTATAAACATATTTGTTGCCGACACGATTGGTATCAACAAGCTCCTCGCAGTCCTTACAGTAAAAGACTATGTCATTATTTTCTTCAGTTTTGTTTGTCATGGATATCGTTAGTTGTTTTTTGGATATTATCAATCATGGCATCAATATCGACATCGGAATCATCGATACCTGCAGGCGTCCGTTCATTCATATCAATCAAAGGTTCAATTTTCCCTTCATCTTCCAGCTCACCAATACCCACGGAAATATTCCTTTTTACAACCATAAACGAACCAAGGATTATCATTCCAACACCGGCAAAGGCAATATACATCCCCAATCCCATCGTTTTTTCCGTAAGATTCACACCAAATTTTGGATGAAAATAAACCGAATTTGTAAGTATCAACATCAACAAAGAAAGTGCTCCACCAGCGATATGCACCTGTGATTCCTTCAGTGGCAATTTCGGCAAATCCCGCCCCAAAGTTTTCATCAACAAAATTCCAAAACTGGCAGCAGCAGAAGCAAAAACAAGCAATCCGGCCAGATACAGCGGACCTGTAATCCCCAAAAATGAATCCCCATAATTAAAACGATCAAGATCATTATACCAAGGCAAAACTGTAGCTATCATCAGCAAAAACGAACCCATAAAAACAGCCTTTTCTTTGAGAGGGAGAGCTTTAAGCCGACTTGTGAAATTTTTCTCTCGCATGGCCAATTGGTTAAAAATAACTCTACCACAAAGATAGCTTAAATTAGGAGAATGTAAAGAGGATTGCTATAATCGGGGCATGAATATCGCAATAGACATTCGTGAAGCTGCAGGGGAGAAAACCGGTAAAGGCTGGTATGTTTTTAATATTGTGCGTGCCCTGTTGAAGATCGACCAAAAGAATCATTATATCCTCCTTACAAAAGCAAAAATTCCTGGCCTTGATCAATTTTCAAATGCCCGCCAGCTCGAAATAAACAGTCCCAGCCTCCTCTGGCATCACAAAGCCGCAAGCATCATCAAAGCCAACGCCGACCTTTTCTTTGCTCCAACCAGTTTTATCACCCCAAGCCTGCTCCCCAAAGATTTCCCAATCCTCCTCACAATCCACGATCTTGTAGCCTTCCTTTTCCCCGCAAACCACAAAAAAAAAGCCGTCTTAATCGAAAAACTTTTCCTCCGTCGTGCCCTCAAGAAAGCCAGCGCAATCACAACGGTTTCTGATCACACAAAAAAAGATCTCCTAAAACTTTTCCACTGCGACCCCGCCAGCGTCCACAGCATCCCCAACGATTGCAGTGCCGATTTTCACCCTCTAAAAGGTGAGCAACTCATCGCACTCAAGGATTTTGCCAAAAAAACAAACCTGCCAGCCAAATTTTTCCTAAGTGTGGGCACTCTCGAGCCCCGCAAAAATTATGAAAAGCTGATCGAAGCAATGAAACTCCTCGCAGAGAAACACCCCGACACCCACTTGATAATTGTCGGCGGAGAAGGTTGGGGAAGTGAGAAAATCTATCAAGCCGTAAAGGATAATTATCTGAGCAAGCGCGTACATTTTCTCGGATATTTATCGAACAAAAGTTTGCTGAATTTATATAACTTGGCTGTTGGATTTGTTTTTCCCAGCAAATATGAGGGCTTTGGAATTCCGCCTTTAGAAGCAATGCGTTGCGGATGTCCGGTGATCGCCAGTAAATCTTCCTCAATTCCGGAAGTGGTGGGGGACGGGGGACTTTATATTGATCCGGATTCTGCAAAAGAAATAGCCGCCCAAATGTCCAAGCTAATTAGCGATAATGATTTACGCAAAGAGATGATCCGCAAAGGTCTGTCCCAATCTCAAAAATTTTCCTGGGAAGCATCTGCCCAAAAACTTTTGCAAATTATGGAAGGACTTGTAAACTAAACTCATGAAACAAGCATTATCATTCAAAAAGGATATCCAAAAAGTGGGATTGATCACCAAAAGCAGTATCGGCGAGCACAAAAGTTGCCTAAATAAACTGATAAAATTTCTCCTGGAGGAGGACAAAGAAATTTTGGTTGATAGCCACGCCGCCAAGGTTTTTCCAAAAATGAAAAGTCACAGCCGTTCGGAAATTCTTAAAGAATCCGATTTTGTAATAACTCTAGGAGGGGATGGAACAATTTTAAAAGCTGCCCGTGCAGTTGGTCGCACAAAAACACTCATTTTAGGTATAAATTTTGGAACAGTAGGATTTTTGACCGAAACCACTCCCGATAAAATGATCGAAATTCTCAAAAAAATCGTAGACGGCAAGTACAACATAGATCGCCGCTCACTACTTCGAACAACCCTCTATCGCCGCAACAAAAAAATCGAAACATTTCTCTGCCTAAACGATGCAGTGATAAATCAGGGAGCCTTCGCCAGACTAATTGAAATGGATTTGGAAATCGACAGTAGAAAACTCACAACAATAAAAGCAGACGGCCTAATAATCGCAACCCCCAGCGGCTCCACCGGCCACGCCTTATCAGCCGGCGGCCCGGTTATCCATCCAAAAATCGACGGTCTCACAGTCACCCCAATCTGCCCAACATCCCTCTCCATGCGTTCGATAGTATTGCCAGACAATCGCCAGCTCACAGTCCGCATTGGAACCCGCCGCCGCGAAGCCACGGCCGCCATCGGCCTCACCCTCGATGGCCAAAACATGATCGACCTCCAGTTCGGAGACCGCATCACTTTCCGCCGCAGTAAACGCTTCTTCTACATGGCCCGCACAGGAAATAGGTATTACAAGATGTTGAGACAAAAGTTAGGGTGGGGGGCATAAAATAACCAGACCATGCATGAACACCTGTAAAAAATGCCAATCTTCCTTCCAGATAACCCAAGGAGATCACGCCTACTACGATAAAATAAAAGTTCCAGCCCCCACACTCTGCCCTCCCTGCCGTGAACAGCGTCGCCTGGCCTTCCGCAACGAGCGCCAATTCTACAAGCGCAAATGCGATCTTTGCAACAAAGACATCATTTCAATCTACTCCCCAGACAAAGATCACACTGTTTACTGTTCCGATTGCTGGTGGAGCGACAACTGGGATGCCTCAAAATATGCCCGCAACTATGATTTCTCCCGCCCCTTTTTCGATCAATTTAAAGAATTGATGGAGACAGTTCCCCAAATCGCTCTAATGAATCTACACAACGAAAACAGCGAATATGTTAATCAATGTTACGGCTGCAAAAGCTGTTACATGACAATTGCCACAGACCTCTCGGAGGACTGCTACTACGCCGACCATTGTTTCAATAGCAAAGACTGTGTTGAATCTTTGGGCCTTCACGAATGCCAATATTGCTACGAATGTATTGATTGTATCAAGTGTTATCAATGCTATTTTAGCCAGGATTTAACGGGTTGTACCGATTGCTGGTTTTCTCATTCTCTGCGTAACTGCAAAAACTGTTTCGGCTGTACAAACCTTCGCAACAAGGAATATTACATCTTTAATGAGCCTGTATCTAAAGAAGAATGGGCTCAAAAAATGAAAAGTTTACAACTCACCCCTCAACTTGTAGATCAACTCAAAAAGCAGGCAAAAGAAAAGAGCCTCAAATATCCCCATCTCTACACAATAATAAACAACTGCGAGGACTGCACCGGCAGTTACCTCACCAACTGTAAAAATTCTCACACCTGTTTTGAATCGACCGGATGTGAAGACTGCAAATACTGCACCCTAATCCCCGAAACCACAAAGGACAGCTACGATAATAGTGGGGGAGCCGGCGAGCTTTTGTACGAGAGTTTTTCCACCGGAGGTCCCGGCCAAAACTGCCGATTTTGCGGCTGGTGTTGGAACGGCGTTCACAACCTGACTTATTGTATTCTCTGCAATAATAGCTCCCACGACCTCTTTGGATGCGTAGGTATGAGGAAAAAGGAATATTGCATTTTGAATAAACAGTATTCGCAAGAAGAATACGAAGAAATAGTCGAAAAAATTATTGAACAAATGAAAGAAGACGGAGAGTGGGGAGAATTTTTTCCCGGTAATATTTCACCTTTCGGATACAATGAAACAGTGGCCCAAGAACATTACCCGTTGACAGCAGAGTCCGCAAAAAAACAAGATTTCCCTTGGTCACAATACAAAACGGATACCCCAAATCTCCCCAAAAAATCAGCCCAAGAAATTCCTAAAACCTCTGACCAAATCACCGATGATTTATTGAACTACATCTTCGAATGCAAAAAGACATCCCGCCCTTTCCGCTTTACAAAACAAGAATTGGAATTTTACAAAAAACACAATCTTCCACTCCCATTCACTCATCCAGATGTCCGCTCCTCGGAAAGACTATCCCAGCGCCCTCCCCGCAAACTTTGGAAACGCGAATGCGCCAAATGCAGCGCCCCGATCGAAACCAGCTACGCCCCGGATAGACCGGAGATAGTGTATTGTAGGGAATGTTATTTGGGGGAGATGTATTGAGAAAGTGTGCAAGTGCACACTTTACGCACATAATCACGGCCCCGCTGGGGGCCAAAAAAGCTCTGCCGGTCTCAGTATCCCCGGGGGCACTTTTTGGGCCCAGGCTTCGCGGACTCGCAAGCAAATTTCCGCTCCGCGGAAATTTGTGTGGTCGGGGTGGCCGGACTTGAACCGACGACCTCAAGACCCCCAGCCTTGCGCGCTACCAACTGCGCCACACCCCGACGAATTTTTGTTAAGACTTGAACCAACGAGCGAGAAGACCCTTAAGTATTGCGACGCTACTTTCCTGCGCCACACCCCGACAATTTTTCCCTGGGATTTTCACCCGATTATCAGCACAAGTAAGCCATCCTCTATCTCGAGGCCACCTCCCCCCTGTCATCCCCTCCACTTCATCCAAACCCTCTTAAAGACCGGCAAAGACATTGTAGACAATACAAATCCTGCAGTCGGCACAATAGCATTCACAAAAGGTTCCGGCAATTGCGCGAATACAAAAAACAATACAATCACCGCATAAGTAAGCACAGCCACAATAACCTTTCGGGTCCAACTGGTCTCCCAGGCTTTGTCAAACTCAACGCGCTTATTTCGCGCTCGAATCTCCTCAATTTCGTGTCTCAAATCGTCCATAATTATTTTTTAAGAGCCGCCTGCGCCGCCGCCAACCTGGCAATTGGTACTCGATACGGACTACAACTCACAAAATCCAAACCAATCTTATGGCAATACTTCACAGAATCGGGATCTCCTCCCTGCTCTCCGCAAATCCCAATCTCCATTTCGCTGTTCTCGCTCCTACCCAATTCCACACAAATCCGCATCAGTTTGCCCACACCCTTCTCATCAATTCCGGCCATCGGATCCCTATCCAAAATTCCTTTTTCAATATATTCATTCACAAATTTCCCCAGATCATCCCGCGAAAAGGCGAAAGTTGTCTGAGTTAAGTCGTTAGTTCCAAAAGAGAAAAACTCAGCCTGTGCGGCAATCTCATCAGCCGTCAAACAAGCCCGCGGAGTTTCGATCATCGTTCCAATTTTGTAATTAAAATTAACCTCCTCGCCATATTCGGCAATCGCCGCCTTCACCACATCTCGCAGATAATTAAACTCCCGTACATCACCCACAAGCGGAATCTCAATCTCTACATTCACTTTTTTGCCACGCGCACTCACAGCCATCGCCGCCTCACTTATGGCTTGCACCTGCATTTTATAGATGTCCGGATAAGTGATTCCCAACCGACATCCACGATGCCCCAGCATCGGATTTACCTCATGCAGATTAGAAATAACTGTATTTAGATCATCCACGGAAACATCAAGATCTCGCGCCAACACCTCAATCTGTTCAGCCTTCTCAGGCAAGAACTCATGCAATGGAGGATCGAGCAATCGCACAGTCACCGGCAATTCCTCCATCACCTCAAAAATTCCCACAAAATCATCCTTCTGAAATTCTTTTAATTTTTTCAATGGCTCAACCCGGCCATCCGCATCCTTAGCCAGAATCATTTTCCTTACCAAGAAAATTCGATCATCATCAAAGAACATGTGCTCAGTTCGGCAAAGCCCGATTCCCTCAGCCCCAAAATCCAGAGCCACCTTGCAATCCGCAGGCGTATCGGCATTTGTTCGCACCTTCATTCTCCTAAATTCATCAGACCACTTCATAATAGTCTTAAAATCCTCGGTCATCTCCGGTTCCTGCATTTCCATCTGGCCCAAAATCACCTCACCAAGCCCACCTTCCAAAGTGATAAGATCGCCCTCATTCACCACCAAATCCCCGATAATCATTTTCTTGGCACTGACATTCACAATCACATCCGCACAACCGGCCACACAACATTTCCCCATCCCTCGGCAGACCACAGCCGCATGGCTGGTCATCCCACCTCGAGAGGTCAAAATTCCCTGTGCACAATGCATCCCGTGAATATCCTCCGGGCTGGTCTCCTTGCGTACCAGAATAACTTTTTCATTTTTTTCCGTAGCCCAAGCCATAGCATCATCAGCAGTAAAAACCACTTTTCCACAGGCCGCTCCAGGAGAAGCCGGTAAACCTTTTGCCACCACATTCTTTTCAGCACCCTTCCTAATTTGAGGATGAAGCATTTGCCCCAACTGTCCGGCATCCACTTTCAACAAAGCTTCCTCCTTCGTAAGCATACCCTCCTCCACCATATCCACAGCAATCTTGCAGGCCGCCGCCGCAGTCCTTTTCCCGCTCCTGGTCTGCAACAAAAAGAGTTTACCCTGTTCGATTGTAAACTCAATATCCTGCATATCCTTATAATGATTCTCCAGCTTATTCTTAATATTTATCAGTTCATCATACAAACTGGCATTCACTTCCTGCAGTTGCGAAATCGGCACCGGTGTCCGAATCCCCGCAACCACATCTTCCCCCTGAGCATTCATCAAAAACTCCCCATAAAAAGCCGGATCACCATTTGACGGATTTCTGGTAAAAGCCACCCCTGTTCCACTATCTTCTCCCATATTCCCAAAAACCATCGCCTGCACATTCACAGCAGTTCCCTTTAATCCGGTGATATTGTTGATTTTTCGATAAGTCTTCGCTCGATCATTATCCCAGGAATTAAAAACCGCCTCAATCGAAAGCTTCAATTGTTCAAGCGGATTATCCGGGAAACTTCTTCCAGCCTCTTTTTCCACAACTTTTTTAAACTGCTCAACCAATGCCTTCAAATCTTCAGCATCAAGCTCAGTATCGTCCTTCACCCCTTTATCTTCCTTCATTTTATCAATCGCATTTTCAAAATTCTCATGCCCAACCTCCATTACCACATCTCCAAACATTTGAATAAATCTACGATAAGAATCATAAGCAAAACGCTCATTGCCGGTCTTTTTTGCCAATGCCACCACAGTATCATCATTCAATCCCAAGTTCAGCACGGTGTCCATCATCCCCGGCATAGAAACAGCCGCTCCACTTCGCACAGAAACCAATAGTGGATTATCCGAATCACTAAACTTTTTAGCCATCCTTCTTTGCAATAGATCCAATTTGTCCTCAAGCTGGTCGGCAAAATCCTCTGGATACTCTTTGTGCTTGGAATAGTATTCGCAAACCTCGGTTGTGATTGTAAAACCAAAAGGAACCGGAATATTTATCCGGGTCATTTCCGATAGATTTGCCCCTTTTCCCCCGAGAAGATCTTTCATTTCTTTGTTACCCTCGTCGAAACTGTAAACAAGTTTAGTGCCGTTAGCATGAGAAGGGTCGCTCGCCCTAGCAATAGAAGATGATGGAATCATGATGGTATATTAGAGTACTTGCAGTATAAGAAATTGTGTTCCAAATTACAATAGCCCCGCAAGCCCTATCATTTTACAATATACCCTTCTCCCTAATTTTCTTCTCAATCCTCTCAATGGAACTTATATATGCCGCCTCACGCATCGTACATTTATATTTTTCCATGTTTGATCTCACACTCTTGCAACTATCCACCATAATCGGTTTAAGCTTCTTCAAAACTTCCTCCTCACTCCAATATTCCCCAGATCCATTTTGCAACATCTCAAAATAACTAACAGTAACTCCTCCGGCATTAGCCAAAATATCCGGCACTACCATAATTCCTCTTTCGGCCAGAATCTCATCCGCCTCCGGAGTTATTGGCCCATTTGCCAGCTCCACAACAATTTTTGCCTTAATTCTATCGGCATTCTCACTGGTTATTTGATTTTCCAGCGCAGCCAAAATCAAAATATCGCACTCATGCTCAAGCAGTTCCGCATTGCTCACTTCCACACATTCCACCCCCTCAACATCATGCATATCTTTAATATGTAGTCCACAATCTTTCACACTACCCTTCTCCGCCTTGCAACTCAAAAGTTCAACAGGATCCATGCAATGAGTACAAACAATTCCACCCTGCGAATCGCTCGCTCCCCGCAAATCATAGCCATCATTAGACAAAAGCCTAGCCACAATAGCCCCGGCATTTCCATATCCCTGAACAATCACAGTGGTCTCCTTTGGGGCCATTCCCATATCCTTAACAACCTCCTCCAAAACATAAACTCCACCTTGAGCCGTAGCCTCATTTCGCCCCTTACTTCCACCAGCCTCAATAGATTTTCCGGTAACCACTCCCCTCGCATCTTTCCCGGCAATTTTCGAATATTCATCAGCAAACCAATCCATAATCTGGGAATTCGTATTCACATCCGGCGCAGGCACATCCTTATCCGGTCCCAAAATCGGATACATCATTCGCACATATCCACGAGTGAGCCTCTCCTTTTCCCCTTCAGAAAGATCTTTTGGATTCACAATAATTCCACCTTTTCCACCACCAAGAGGAATCCCAACCACACTACACTTAATAGTCATCCAGGCACTTAGAGCAATCACCTCACTCATGTCCACCTGTTGATGATATCTAATTCCACCTTTGTAAGGCCCCGCATAGTCACCATGCTGAACTCTAAACCCCTGAAAAATTCGCAAACTCCCATCATCCATCTTCACTGGAATACTCGCTTCCACCTTTCTTTGCGGATGAGACAGCAAGTCTTTCACTTCCGAACTTAAATTCATCAATTTAGAGGCTTTCTCAATTTGCGATAAAGTGTTTTCAAACAAAGACATCAAAGAAGTGGTTAGAATTTTAGTAGGCAAATATTATTCTCCTTACCACAAAATGTCTACTGGCAAATTTATCGATAACAAATATATCAGTATTTGACCCACAAAACCGGCACTAATGGGCACAGTCAGGTTATCATCCATTTTATTAGTAAGAAGTTCAACAACTGTCGCAGTTAGGCTCATTCCCAAAATAAGCCAAGGCAAATTTGGCACCAGCAAAAAACCCAAACCGGCACTAACAATAAACATCGCACTTGTTCCCGCCACCGATTTTTCTCCAATTATTTTACATTTCCCACAGGCCTTCCCCACAAGCGCTCCTGCCAAATCTCCAAGAACCGTTATCAAAAGGGCATAAACAGCCACCATGTAATTAAAAGCCGCAAAACAAATAATTGCCGAAATCAAAAGAAAAACCGCCCCGCTAATATTATCCTTCTCATGCTCCCTAAACATAAAATCGAAAATATTGGCAAACCTCGGACGATGCTCCAGTCGAATATACTCAATCTCCAACAGTAGAAGCAACATTCCAGTTAAAACCAGAATCCCCATCTCAAAACCAAAATAAAACTCAACAACCCCATAAACAATCACAACAAAAACCCCGGCCAGATGCACTAACTTACGCAATATTTCTGCAGATAAAGAATTTTTACCCATATATTATTTCCAGACTTGATACCATCTTTTCTGTGGCTCTCTTAACAAATTCATCTGATTCTCAAGTACAAAAATCTTATCTTGAAGCGTATTCACAAGGCGAAGGAAATTTTGTCTTTCGTCAGTATGCTGATTAACCATCTTATCCAAAACTTTGGTGAACTGCCTAAAATCATCTGTCGTAATATATTCTCCATCTTTATTTTTCACCTCCTTGTGAGGGATAGCAGTCGCTTTTGGAGCAGACGCCTCAACTTTTGGGGCATCCTCTTTTAATTTTATTCTGTACAATGTGCAAAGCGATTCCTTCTCAACCATATAATTAAATCCCTGAGGAGTTCTTTGTTTTCTGGAACCCAATTTCTTAGATTTAATGGCACGACGGATGGTCTGGATGGATTTATTGCTGATTTCTGAAGCATCCTGAATGGAAATGAATTTTTTAGGCATAGGAGGGAAGAGGTTAATTTGCTTACTCACAATTTAATATATTTTGAGCAGAAAGACAAAACCTATTTTTCAATTGTATTTGACATACCTAGCAAGAATTTGCTGAATTATAGCGTCGGTAAAACCAAAACCCCACACCCGATAACACAAGAATAAAAAGTCCGCCAAGAACCGAAAAATAAGACAAAAATCCCTCATTTTGCCGATCCAGTACAGATGCCTTAAGTTCACCAGCCACCTTTTTTTGATTATCCTTACTCAGGATTCCCGCCTGCCAATCAATCTTATCAATATCTTGCCTCACAGTATCAATAGAGGAAACCACTCCATTCTTAAATTCAAAAGCAAACTCCTCATCCTCCAAAATCTGAAAATATAATTTTGCAAAAACCCCTCCACCAACAGGAAAATTATCGTCCTTCCTCAAAGTCTCCCCATAAACAATCTCTGCTTTATCAGCCTCGTCAGTCACCAGATAAAAGGGATCCCCACCAATTTCCAAAAATCCCCCCGGTTCATATTTCAAAAAAGCCAATTTCTCCCCCTCATAGCCCAAATGAAAGCTAGCCCCCAAAACTGGAAACTTCATCACATCTCCATTGACCTCAACCCTCAAAATATCCCCATCCAAGAACTCTCCCTCCAAATAAACCTTCCCCATAAACTCACCTTCTTCAAGCGATTCATCCTCAACAATCTCTGCAATCTCCGCCCAATCATCAAAGATCTCCGCCATGCCTACCGGAAGGCAAGCCTTGGCCACCCCAAAACATCCCCCCATCAGAACTACCAAACAAATAATAACTTTTTTCATGATTCTAAATTTAAGAGTAAAAGTGAGGCCCCCCTTAACGAGGGGCCTCATTGTTATGAACTAAGCCCAAAATTCATTCCGATATCAATCAAATCACTACCATCAATGACTCCATCAAAATTACTGTCTACAAGAGCATCGTATTCCTCTTCTCCAAAGACACTTCCATAGGAACGAGCAAGGTTTTCCAGATCGCGCCCGTCAACGCGTCCAGACTTATCATTATCACCCACAACACCGCGAGTTTCCACTATACTAACAGAAATCGCAGAGCCAGATGCCCCACCGGTTACAGCAATAAGCTGATATTCATACTCAATACCACTAAGTAGATTCGCATCGGCATCCGTATAGTAGGTTTCCGCAATCTCCGCCACAGTTGCATAAGCCCCATTGGCTAATTGCCTTCGAATTATATAACTATCCGCCGCTGGAACAGGCGCATCCCAACTCAAGTCAAAGCTGTATTCCCCAGCACCCATTTCGGCAGACAAATTGCCAACCTCTCCGACGGCAACTTCTCCAACACTCACACTATCTCCACTAAAATTTGCAGGCATATCCGCAAATGAATCAGCCAAAAAGCTTCCTCCTCCAAAAGCAATATTTGTACTCGATCCATTCGCACCCACAACACTAAACACAATACTATAAAGTTCTCCGCTTCCATCCACACCATAGGCTGGATTTAGCATTCTGGCATTCCCCACAACAAGAGTTCCCTCAGCGCCATCAGCCAATACAGCATTAAAACTGGTATCCTCACCATCAGAGCCAAGAAAAGCTCCCTCACTTGCTGAAACAAAGTTCAAAACAGCAGGATCATAATTGATCTCCATCCCATAAGAATAAAGATCAATAGCCTCGGAAACACTAACACTCAATGTCATAGTATCTCCACTGCTCAGGTATTGCGGCTCAGCATCGGCCAAAACCACAGTCCCTCCCCCATAATTACTGTTCGCACTCCCCGGAGTTCCTACAATCGCGGTTCCACTACGCCCAGTACTGCCATTTCCAGCCGAAGCATCGGCCCAATTTTCAGCCACATCCCCATCGACCATCGGATCAATCCTCTCCATAGTTGCCTTACTGGTAGAATCACCAGCATACCAAGCCCCACCGGAAGAATTCACCGTATCAATTGCCACACCTGCAGAATCCTTCAAGACCAGACTGTCTCCAGCATTGGACAGAGAGAGACCGACAAGGGCACTTGCTGGAACACTGGTGGCCTCCTGCGCATCTTCAACTAAGAAATAGGCATGCGGCCCAATCTCGCCCGACTCAATGGTATAAACGGTACTGCCATCATCCTCGATGTACCAACCGCTCAGATCCACCGTCCCTGAGCTATTATTATACAGCTCGATCCATTCGTCATTGTAGTTGTCCGCACTCCCCATCCAGGCGATTTCATTTATCGCAACATCGCCCCCGCCAACGGCAAAACTCACCTGTGAGAGGCCCAAAGTTTGCAAAGATAAAAGAGTTAGAACCAACCCAACACAAAACTTTCTGAAATTTTTCATTTTGATTTTGGTTAATATATGATTATCTCCCGATGTGCACAAAAGAAGCGTAGATGCACCCTAGCAGACGAACCTTAAAATTTTTTAAAAAAATTCTAACAAAAAGTTTAGAAGTCTAAATACCGCTGTGTCCAGACAATCTCTACTCCAAAAAGTAAAAAAGTAAAAATTTTTGGTTTTTTGAATTTTTTACTTTTCGCACCAAGGAACTATCACCCCCGCTCACAGTTCCGCTCCCCCAAATTCCCCATGGATTCGCTGAAAAACCCGCTCGCCCGCTCCGCGGACTCGTTTTTACAGCATGGTGGGTCGGGCGGGGCTCGAACCCGCGACCGTCAGCTTAAAAGGCTGCTGCTCTACCGACTGAGCTACCGACCCATGATAATTGAAAATTTCGGCGGCTCCCCAACGCGGGGCACCGCAAACTAAAATTAGCCCCCACATTCTAGGCATAAGAATCAACAAAATCAAGCCTTTTTTCCGCCACAGGCCTACATCATCAATCCGTCTTCGTTGAGTGTACGCTATGAACCAAAAAGGCCAAAGCCGGAACAGAAAACCAAATATATGTATGCTCAAGTATCATTTTTATCAAGTTGGATTGATTTGATAAACTCCACAAAGCGGTTGTAGTTGTTTCCTCTGCACCACCACCAATAAACGGCACTCCGCTAACAAAAACAAGAATCACGCTAATTATCAATCCGGCACTCATAACCGCATAAATCACAGACATCACAATCCGCGCAATAGAAGACCTATCCTCCGAAGTGTGCACCTCAAAGGCTCCACGCACAGCAAAAATAATCACAAATCCCACAAACAGCACCACCTTCAAAAACACAATCGCCTCCTGTTCATTTCCAAAGCTGGCACTTTCCAAAACCCTCAAAAACATTGGCGATCCCTGGAAAGATGAGCCGATCAGATTGCCAAAAGAATCCGCCGCAATCGCGGAAATATAAGTTGCCAATATTACTTTTAGGGTGTTATCCCTGCCAATTATGAAGCT
>Ga0180007_10004259_pt1 | contig 15238 bp, 12 predicted proteins | sample MM_PC_MetaG_FD_121122 | JGI IMG/M metagenome (GOLD analysis project Ga0180007, IMG submission 121122) | Groundwater microbial communities from the Aspo Hard Rock Laboratory (HRL) deep subsurface site, Sweden - MM_PC_MetaG | ecosystem: Environmental > Aquatic > Deep subsurface > Groundwater... | reverse complement strand
AGAATCCCGAGTTCTTAAACAATATTGGCTGCAACGTGATATCCCAAGGCATTTATTCCATTTCACGGAAAACGGGTTAATAAATATAGCAAGCAAAGCTAATCTGCAAATAATAACCCAAACGGAAATTATGTCGCTCCATTATTCTCCATATTGCTTATTGGCAAGCGTTGGTCAGACACTAAAAATCCCAGTTTTAAATTTAAGAATGGGCATTATAAAAAATATACCGACACTATTCTTTTTATCTATTGGCACACCTATAGCATTTATCTTAGAAATTATCTTTTATCTATCTGGGGAATCTCCTTTAGGACTGATTGTTTTAAAGAAAAAATAATTTAGTCCCAAGGCCACATTTTAAGCCTGATATCAATCGAATAATCTCCTATTTTCTCAATCAACCAACCATTCGCAAAACCATTAACAATAAAATGTTTATTAATAATCTGATTATCAATTGTTGCCTGCCATAATTTGTCAAATGTATTATTAAGAACTAAAACAAAAGGATTTTTTGCCTCTTTAATTTTTACCAGATAACGGTCAGCGGAAATTTTTTCAAAAGTTATCAGCGGGATAGTTTCCATTAAAGATGGTATTACAAAATTATTACCTACTATAAAAACTTCCTGTTTGGTATCGAATTGATCTGATATTATTTTAGCTAATCCTTCCTCAATTGATGAAACCGAAACTGCAAAGCCCGCCGCATAAATTCTGGGGTTTATCAATTTCTCATCCAGAGAATAGATTATCAATTCTCCAACCTCCTTTTTACTCCGTAAACCTTCCCATTTTTCAATGCTCTTTATTGTCTCCTCTATATTTATCTTTGGATATATATTGTCTTTATGTAAAATTACGTTATCTACGCTTAGTAACCCTAAGAGTTTGGGGAATTTTTCATTATTTAAAAACCTTAGCTGTAATTTGGCAATACTATAATATAGTGGTATTTTAGGTGTGGTTACTGATTCTTGGTTTAACAAGTTTTGTGAAGGGTCCTGTCCAATATATCCCCAAGTATAGATTGATCTTTCAAGCTCTACAAGAAAAGGTATATGAAAAACTCTATTTGGATTACTCAAATTAGACCTTTGATTAAGATAATTATTTGCATCGTTATAATACTGGGGAATATTTAATCTGTGTTTTTTAGGGAATACCCCTCCGCTCCAAAAAGGAAGAACCAGTATTAATATCAAAAATAATATGCCGCCAGCAATGAAAAAACGTTTATTAGGTTTTAATGAGGATAAAAAGTTTGAAAATCCCAATGTAAACAAAATGGTATAAGCAAACAACCAAACTATTCCAAATTTCTCATATGAGTTCCTAAACGCCGTGGTGAAGTTAAAATTAGAAAAAAGTAGATAGAAGAATGTATATCCAAAAGGAAAACTTGTTCCTTTACTTATAAAAAGGGCAACAAACGCTAAAATTAGTACAAATCCTCTATAAGGATATTGCTTTAACTTAACAATGGCTCGAACAACAAAATACAAAACCAAAATGCTTAAAAGAAAAACTAATGGATTTTGATAAAAACTCCCAAAATCATTTTCAGAACTTAAGTACCAACTTTGCCTTAGCAGTAAAACTTCCCAGACAGGAAAAGACTTACTGACAGCATGCAAAGAGCTAAGATCAGATTGCCAGGTTTGTCCGGTTGTTTCATTCCAGGTACTTCCCAAGGTAAGCATAGGATACAGCCACCATATATTAACTACGCACCAGAGTAACAACCCTACCCCTGCTTTTAAAAAAATATTAACTACTTCGTTTACCTTAGACCTTAATTGCCAAGCTCTAAACAATATGAATACCGCTGCAGGCGACCAGATGGTAATTATAAAAGCCGGCTGGCTAAAAGTATAGGAAAAAAATAGGGAAGTTAAAAGAAAAATAAATAACCAAATTATTTTCTTACTATCTATCCATTTTACCCATAAAAAAATAAATAAAGGTAAATACGCCCAGGCAAATATTCCGTGGTAAAGGAACCTTTTCCAAACCTGGGTCATTGAATATACATTCAATAAGTAAAACATACTTCCTATTAAAGAAAGGTTTGTAGAAATCCTAAAGCATTTCTTAAGAAAAAAGTACATTCCTCCTATTCCTGCAACCATCAAAACCCAAAGCAATAAGGCTTGTCTGAAAAATGCAGGAACATCATTCTGTTCCAGAATTCCTAATACAAAAAATGTAGGGTACCTTACAAAATGAAAAGGAGTTTTAAAACCTGTCCCAACTGGATACCAAAACGTAGAATAATACTGCGCAGACTTTTCAGAGTGAAATATACTTAAATCCTCTTCGCTACCATTAGAGATCAATTTGCCTTCATAAAACCAGCAAAAGATAATAATAAGTGAAATTAAAGGAATTAAAATTAAATGATATTTTTTAAAAACTTCCTTCATTTTGAAATTTATTCGAGGCTATACGTTACTATAGGGATTTTTAATCTCTATAAGGCTGGCAGCTTCGGTAAGTTCCTTAATGCCCTGTTCGATAGTAATAGTTCCCTCATAACCCAGTCTCTTTATTTTAGAGTAATCTACCATATAATCTCTCTGATCAATATCATGTCCTACTTCTACAAAATGAAGATAAACATCAACGTATTTTTGTATTAAAAGACAGACATCTTCTTTGCTAATATTTAATCTCTCGTCACCAACGTTATATATCTCGCCATTCATTTTTTCAAAATTTTCTAGCGCAAATAAAAAAGAACGTGCCATATCTCTCGCATGTATAAAAGTCCTCATAAAATTTTTCTCGTAAACAACTAGGGTTTTATCATTTACTGCCCGAAAGGTAAAATCATTTATCAATAGATCTAGCCGCATTCGGGGCGCTACACCAAAAGCAGTTGCAAATCTATAGATAATATAGTTTTTGTTTACCTTTACAACATCCTCTGCCTCAGCTTTTTGTTTTCCATAACTAGATAGTGGGTTCAAAGGAGTTGTTTCTGCACAAAATTGTTCATTAACTTTTCCGTATGTGCTACCTGTTGATGCAAAAATAATAGGAATCTTCCCGTTTGCTAATTCAACAACATTCTGTGTTCCATCAACATTTATTTGTCGTGACTCCTTGGGATATTTTCTACAGGCCGGAAAACCTACTATTCCAGCCAGATGAATAACTGCATCTATATCTTTGAAGGCAAATACTAGCTCATTTTTGTTCCGAACATCACTTTTTATAAAATCAAAGCTGGGATTTGATAAAAAAGGCAAAAGAACACCTCCCCCCCAACTTAGATTATCAAAAACCCTGACCTTATATCCCTGCTCCAATAATAGAGAAACTGTGGGTACGCCTACATATCCCGCACCTCCTGTTATTAATATATGGTTAAATTTGTTTTTCTTCATCTAGTATTAACAATATCATAATGTAACACAATTTGAGATAGCTGTGAACAAGGAACCTGCTTAATTTTCTTTACTTTCATTTAAAATCCTTTCCATATTTGGCTTTAGAATATTTACACAATCAAACTTTTCAATAAACCTGATTGCATTTTGTCTATATTCTTTTAGCAAGTTTTTATTTTTAAGTAATTTTATCACAGCTGAGGCTAATTCCTGAGCATTATACGTAATGACCAACCCACATTTATTCTCAATGATTTCTTTGCTATACGAAATGGCGTTCGTAGTTATAACTGGTATACCTAAAAGCATATAATCTTTTATCTTCCCGGGGTCTGAATTTTTGACGTTAGTATCAAACATAGCTGGATTAAATGTAGCAATCCCTAGAGCCCCATCAGAGATGACCTTCTCCATTCTTTGCCTACCTGCAACAAATCCATGAAATATAACGTTCTTAAAAATTCCTAAACTCTTTGCAAGATTTTTTAGGTTGTTTTCTTCCTTACCTGTTCCAATTATTTCAAATTTAAGATCTGGAATTTTTGCTAAAATAATGGGCATAGCCCGTATTGCCAAATCTACTCCCATATGAGCCAGAAGCATCCCTCTATATACTATTTTTTTTCTATTTACTTCTAAGAAGGATTGCCGTTTTGTTTTATAAAACCAAACTCCTCCAGGTACTGTATATTGTCTGTTATAAATTTTTCTATCCATACCCATTTTTTTCTCTCTTGCTTCAACCATCATTGGGGTAATATTCCATGTTTCATCACAAAATCTGACACAGAACTTATCTAGCTGAAAATAAAACCAGTCAAAAAATTTATTTTTAAATCTTGTGGGGTAGTAGTCTAATGATTGATATACAACCCTATTAACAATTCCTAAACTTCTTAGAATTAAACCGGCAATCGGATTTAGATTACCGCAGGCAAAATATACATTAAATTTTTTTTTAAATTTTAAACACCAAAAAACTGTATATAAAACATCTTTTATGTACAAAAGCGGCCAATATAGTTGCCAACGGTAGGCTTTCTCTGATTTAATTAACTTATTATTTTCAAAAATGTGGTATCCAGAAGACATTTTAAACCCCTCCTTCATATCTAACATCGGATGATATATATAAAAAATATTGCAGTTATAATTTTCCAAAAGATAGGTTTTTAAATTTTGAGTAATTGGATTTGGAAAAGTCTCATAGGTTATGATGCAGAAATTATATTTTTCCCTAACAGCCATTATTGTACTTTCTTTGAAATAATATAATCTTCCAAAGCTAAATATTCTAAACCTGACTTTTCAAATGCTTCCAAAGCATCGGCCGGGCTCAAAACTATTGGAAACCCATGCAGGTTAAATGAAGTATTTAAAACTGCACCAATGCCGGTTAGTTTCTCAAACTCTTTAATTAATTTATAATAACTTGGATTATAATCTTCCTCCAGTATTTGTGGTCTTAAAGTGAAATCATATGGATGCATTGCAGCTTTTAGCTCTCTTCTTGCGAGGGAAGTGGAATCAAAAGCCAGCATCATATATGGAGAATCCACTCTTTTCGGGTTGACCAGATAATCATCTGCTCTTTCAAAAAGGATCGTCGGCGCAAAAGGCATCCAAAAATCCCTATTTTTCACTTGATCATTTATAACTTTCACTACGTCGGGGTTAGAAGGATCTGCAAGGATTGAACGATTCCCTAAAGCTCTCGCTCCAAACTCCATTCTTTCTTTGAGTCGTGCCACTATTTTCCCTTCCGAAAGTAATTTAGCAGTTACTTTTTCAACATCTTTAACCTTTTTTACTAAAAATCTCTTCCGAATCTTTTTTTCTTGGATAACCTGTTCTATTTCCTTATCACTAAATTCAGGTCCCCAATATATATCCTTAATGTGATTAATCTTTATTGAATCATAATCAAACTTGTTTATTAAAGCAAAATAACAAGCTCCTAGGGGTGTTGATTCATCACCACAAGTAGGCATTATGAATATTTTTTTAACACTTGTTTGCTGGATCACTCTTTGGTTAGCTTTTACATTCATAAATACACCTCCACATAAAACTACAGTAGTTATTCCTGTTTTAGAGATTGCATTCTTAATCCATTCAATAACTCTCTCCTCGACCAGTTTTTGGAAAACACCTGCTAATATATCAAATCTTGTCCCTTTCATATTTCGATTTAAAAATTTACCAGTATCAATCGTATTAAATTTAGATTTAAAGATTAGTGAATTATCTTTATCTAAGGATATTATATTTGATACTCTTTGATAAGCTTTTGCTACATCTTCATCTTTTGCATAGGGTGCCAACCCCATGACTTTATATTCATGTTCATTAGATTTCATTCCTAAAAATTCAGTAACCATGTTATAAATTATGCCTAATGACGCTGATCTTGAACTTCTAGCTAATTGCTTAAACTTATTCTTCTCAAATATATAGACTGTTGACGAACAATCATCCCCCTGCCCATCTAATACAAAGACTAGGCTTTTTTCTTGATTGAAAGGTGAGGCATAATAAGCCGAAGAAGCATGACAATCATGATGATCAAAAAATTCAACTGCTTTTTTAGAAATGTTTAGTGTTTTAGCAATTTCCTGCTTTTCCCTTTCTATTTCTATTCGCCCTAAAAACTTTGCCGCTGTGGTATAGGAAATACCTCCCACTACTCTTAAGACAGGGTATCTATATGCTACCTCCCCCCAAATTTTTCTTACAGGATTTATTAAGCTATGTAAAATGTACATAAAATTTATTAATGGATCCTTTCTGAATTCGAGAGGAACATGAATTGGTGCAGCAGTAATTGATGATCGAACTACTAAAGATAGTTCTGAAGAATTTATTCCCGCTTTCTTCAAACAATAATCAATTGCATTCTTTGGAAAGCCTTTATAGTTTTTTATACCGACAAATCTTTCCTCAGAAGCAGAAGCTAAAACTTCTCCATCCTTGATTAAAGTAGCTGTAGCATTATGACCATTATAAATACCCAGAATATACATGTGCTTTAGTGTATCATTTAGATCGCTATATGGCTACACAAATCCATTTGCAATGACGACATATATATGTTTTAAAATGGCTTCCATTATATATAAGCTTGTATTTTACAACAAAATGTACTAAACCTAATAATTCCTCCCAATCCCTTTATAGTATAATTGTTCTGCCGCACTAAATTTATAATATAATTTACCCTGAATGAGAAAGTTTAATAACATATATAAAGATGTGGGATATTTAATATACAGATGGGCATCTCCAGTAGTTGATCCGATTAAGGTGGTAACCGCTCTCCCAAATTTTTTGCGATACTTTATTGATATGTTCATCTACTCCAGGCTAAAAGGAGCAGAACCGATTAGCGTTATCAATACTTACCCTAAAATCCATGAAAAAACTAACGAGACTAGTTTTGACCGTCATTATTTTTATCAAGATATTTGGGCTTTTAAGAAAATATATGGATCAAAAACTAAAACTCACTATGATATTGGTTCAAATATAGTATTTGTCGGTTTTTTAACAATTATTACCAATGCAACTTTTGTCGATATTCGTCCGCTAAACACTACCTTAGATAATTTTGAATCAATAAAGGGAGATATTTGTAGCCTACCATTTAAAAATAACTCAATACCATCTCTTTCTTGCCTACATATAGCTGAGCATATTGGTTTAGGCCGTTATGGAGATAAACTTGACCCCCAAGGAACTAAAAAAGCTTGCCAAGAACTAGCTCGTGTTTTAGCACCTGGTGGAGATTTATATTTTTCCTTGCCAGTGGGCAAACCTAGGCTATACTTTAATTCTCATAGAGTTCACTCTCCGCAACAAATTTTAAAGTATTTTCAAAACCTAAAGCTAGTTGAATTCTCCGGTATAGATGACGAAGGAAAGTTTATTAAAAATTTAAGCATGGAAATCTTAGAAAATTCTGATTATGCTTGTGGATTATTTTGGTTTAAGAAATAACTATTTTAAGAGTCTATCGCAAAATACATTGGGTTCTAAGAAATCAATATTATTATTGATTATAGTTAGTAATGCTTAGAATTAACACCTTTTTGTCAAAACTGTATCTTTTTCTAGCATGCCAAAAAAAATTCCATCTCTAAGGAGGGCTTCTAAAGCATTATGATCTGCACTAATACCTAAAATATACATGTTGGTAAGTATATCATTTTAAATTTGCTCTTTATATAAGTGCAAGATATAATTGCAACAATTCGATGAGTAAGTTTAATTACCCCAAAATCAACATTGTTATTGTAACCTTTAATTCAAAAAGGACTTTAGAATTAACGCTCTCTTCCATAAGGAAACAAAATTATCCCCAAATTAATATTGAAATTATGATAATTGATGGAGGTTCTACTGACAAAACAAAGGAGATTGCAAAAAAATATAATTGTAAAATTATAGATAAGCCTAATACTGAAGTTATTTATAGAAAACATCTAGGCTTTATTAAATCATCAGGAAAGTATCTTGTATATTTGGATGGTGATGAATCTCTAGAAAATCCACAAAGCCTAAAAATGAAATATTCAGCATTCTTAGAAAACCCTTTGGTTAAATGTGTAATATCCGAAGGCTTTAAAACCCCCAAGCAGGCTACTTTTATCAATGATTACTCAAATGAATTTGGTGATCCATTCTCTTTTTATCTATATAGAGAATCGTATAGCGATAGGTTTTTGATAAAAGAACGGAAGAAAAAGTATAAATTCTTAAAAGAAAATAGTAGATATATTATCTTTGACATGAATAGTAACCAATCTTCTTTAGTTGAACCATGGGCAGGAGGAAGTATGATTGATTTAGAGTATGTAAAAGCTACTTTTCCTTCAATAAAAAAAAGTCCTGAGTTGATACCTCTTTTATTCTATTTACTGAAAACGGAAGGAAAATTATTAGCAATAACCAAAAATGATGCTATAATTCATGACTCATCTACATCTTTTCGTGAATATCTGAAGAAAATTTCATCAAGGATTAAAAATAATGTCTTTCAAACTGAAATGGGGAAAGGAGGTTTTGGAGGAAGGGAACAATTCCAAAGTTGGCCGTATAACTTTAAAAAATTCTTTTTCCCTATTTATGCTTTTTCACTCCTACTACCACTAATTGATTCTATACTCTTGAGTATATCGAGGAAAAGATTATCTTACTTAATCCATTTTCTACTTTCTGTTTATACTGCAGCTCTAATTATTTATTTTATGTCTCTAAAAATGATTGGCCACCGACCAAAAATAGGAATGTATGGCAGCTAACTTATACTTGAATCAATACAATTTTGTGTGATAATACTATCATGAGTTATCTAAAATATTTTGAAGGGAAAAAAATTGTTGTTGCCGGAGGAAACGGATTTTTTGGATCGCATATTATTAATAAGCTTCGGGAAGTAAAATGTAAGATTTTCATCCCAAGAACTAAGAATGGTATAGATTTTCGAAGGTATAAAGATTGCATTTCATATCTCTCTAAAACTAAACCAGATATAGTTATCAACTGCGCTGCTAACCAGGGTGGCATTGCTTACCATGTTGGTAAGCAGGCAGATTTATTTTTAGATAATATGCTAATGGGTATGTTTCTTTTACAAACTTCGCAAGAAGTGGGTGTCAAAAAATTCATCAATATTGTAGCCGGATGTTCATATCCCGGATATGTTGAATGTGAAGAAATGAACGAAGAAGAATATTGGAATGGTGAACTTCATGAAAGTATATTTAGCTTTGGATTTCCGAGAAAAGCTTCGATTGTGTATGGATTAGCACTTAAAAAGCAGTTTAATTTTAATTCAATCCACCTGATTATGGCTAATATGTACGGCCCAAGAGAACATTTTAATTCCGAGCAAAGTAAGGCTCTGGCAGGACTTATTAAGAAAATTTATGAAGCAAAGATGAATAATTTGCCTACAGTTGAGGTATGGGGAACCGGTAAACCTACCAGAGACTGGTTGTATGTAAAAGATGGCGCAGAAGCAATCTTAAGAGCATCTGCATCTTATAACGGTGTTGAGCCTTTAAATATTGCAACCGGAGTCAGGATCTCAGTCTCGAAACTTGCTGAAACAATTAAGCAAGTAATTGATTATAAAGGAAAGCTCATATACAATACCGATAAGCCGGACGGAGCATTGCATAAAACATTTGGAATTAAAAAAATGCAAAAAGTTCTCAACTGGATACCTTCTACATCTCTAGAAAAGGGCATCAAGGAGACCGTTGAATGGTTTAGTAAAAATTACGAACGAGCTATTACTTATTAAATATTTTGAAAACCTTAGCAATTATTGGCAGTAACGGTATGTTGGGATCGGATCTAGTTCAATACCTTGGAGCGGAATTTCATGTAACAGCTATCCATAAGGAGAATTACCATACCCACGCAGGAGGCTTCTTTGATATCGTCTTAAACGCCAATGGTAACAGTAAGCGTTTTTGGGCCAACCAAAATCCTCTCGATGATTTTATTGCCTCAACCGTTTCAGTATATCAAAGCATCATTGACTTTCCGTCTGACTTATATATTTACATTTCTTCTCCTGATGTTTATGAAAATCACGAAGACGCAGAACACACAAAAGAAAATAATCAGATTATTCCGGAAAATCTTTCCCCCTATGGACTACATAAGTATTTAAGCGAACTTATTGTAAAAAAGCATAAAGAAAAATTTCTTATTTTGCGCCATTCTATGATTCTTGGCTCTAATTTAAAAAAGGGCCCATTCTATGATATTATCCACGGAAATCCTCTTTTTATTACTCTTAAGTCGCGGCTGCAACTCATAACAACTCAGGTAATTGCCGAAATTATCATAACTCTTTTGAAAAACTCTGTCACAAATGAGATTATAAATATTGGTGGCGAAGGTAATCTTGCATTCACAAAAATTAGAGAGTATTATGACCACGAAATCGAAATTTCAAAAGAGGCAGAAACACAAATCTATGAAATGAATGTGGAAAAGATAAAACATTTGTATCCAGCCCTAAAAACATCTGAACAATATTTTGAGGAATTTCTGAAAGGATTATGAGAAAAAAAGATTACGAGCTTGCTACCAACATTATAAACACCTGGTCTACATACATCCCCGAAGAAGCAATTACAGAAGTAGTAAAAACATTAAGATCAAAGTGGATTAACACCGGCAAGAAAGAAACGGACTTAAGAGAGAAGGCACGGCGCAAGTGGAAATTTCCCTATTGTGTCGCAGTTAACAACTGTACTGCTGCATTACGAGCCTGTTTAGCGATGCTTGGAGTTGGACCCGGAGACGAGGTAATATCTACACCGTTTACATTTATTGCCACCAACACGACAATTCTGGAACAAGGCGCAAAACCTGTGTTTGCTGATATTAAATATGAGGACTTGAATATAGACCCCAAAAGTATCGAAGAAAGAATTACACCAAAGACAAAAGCAATTATGGTTGTCCACTATGGAGGCAACTCAGCCGATATGGATGAGATACGGGAAATTGGAAGAAAACATCACCTTCCTATAATAGAAGATTCTGCTCATGCACTAGGCTCTATGTATAAAGGGAAATATGTCGGTACAGAAGGAGAGTTGGTATGTTTTTCTTTTCAGGTTGTAAAAATTATTAATTCTGGAGATGGTGGGTTAATTGCTACATCTAATAAAACATATTATGAAAAACTTAAAAAAATAATTTGGTACGGTATAGATAGGGACGGAAAGAAGACAAATCTGCTTGATCCTCTACCGGAAAGTTTTCGAGGTGATGTTCTAGGATTTAAATATAATATGAACGATATCACTGCAACCCTTGCAGGAGCAGGTGTTGATCATTTTGATGAAGCGGCAAAAAAAAGATGGGTTATCGGAGAACGGTATAGAAAGGAACTTACGGGCTATACAAAAATTAAACTGATGAAATATTATAACGATCGAACACCTAACTATCAAATATTTCCTATCCATGTTGAAAACCGGATTCGTTTTGCAAAGTATTTGCGGAAATATAATATAAGGTTAAATATTAATAACCGCCGTAATGATATCTATCCTATGTTTGGTGGACAACGGTCGGATTTACCTATAACTGAACGTGCCGATCAAGATGTTGTTTTACTCCCAATGCATACTGATCTTACAGAAGAACAAGTAACCTACATTATTAAAAAAATTAAAGATGCGGTAAAATAAACCGTAATGAAATCAATTATTTATGTAAATTATTCGCCTTATGAAAATTCAGGTAAAATACTTGACTATCTATTAGAGAATTCCGATCTGTGTTTCCTTTTCTCATTAGGATTTCATAATCTAAAAGAAAAGAAGAAATATAATAAATTATCAATTTTTTCCAATGGTAAACTATCTAAAGAGTTTTCGTTATTTCAATTACCATCTTCCCAGAAGTTACTATTTATTTCTCTTCCTGTAAGATCTTTTATTACTTTTATTCAAATTTTGATTTACACATATTGGCTTAAAGGAAAATACGGCAAGATAGATACCTATTTTACAGTTAATGCTTTTACTGCTTGGGCAGGGAATATTATGAAGAGATTTGGATTAGTTAGTAAAACTATTTTTTGGGTTTGGGACTTTTACCCACCAATTCATGACGATAAAATTATTATGCTGATGAGACAGATCTATTGGCAGTTTGATAAAATTAGTTCCCACTCAGACCGTGTTGTCTTTGTTAATCAGAGATTACTGGATCTTCGAAAAGATATAGGTATAATTCCCAAAAACGTTAATTATCCTATAATCCCAATCGGCACTGATAAATTTTCTAATTTAAATTTAAAAGATAAAAAAAATATGATTTTAGGATTCATCGGCGTAGTAAAAAGAAGTACGGGGCTTGATATAGTTTTTAACAACGCTAATCAAATTATCAAAGATTTTCCCAATGCTAGATTCGAAGTAATTGGTTCTGGACCAGATATAGAATACTTTAAATCTAGGGCAAAAAACAGTGTAATCCCCACCACATTTCATGGATATCTAGAAGGTGAGTCTTTTAATCAGGTTCTGGGAGAATGTAGCATTGGGATAGCTCCTTACCTACCAGATCCGAGTAATGTCTCTCACTACGGAGATGCAGGTAAAGTTAAACGATATTTAAGTCTAGGATTACCTGTAATTATTACCGATATATTTGAATTTGCAAAAGAGATAGATAAAAATAAAGCTGGAGAAATTATTAAATATGATAATCCAAAGGAATTAATTAAAGCTATAGGAAAAGTGATGTTAAACTATAAACAGTATCAAAAAAATGCTTTAAAATTAGGGGGGAAGCTTTATTATAAAAAAATTTATCCTGAGATGTTTAAATTTTAAAAGTTTTTATTATATCTTCCGCATTTTTTTCATTAAATTTACTAAGAGCATAAGCTCTACATTGTGACGCTTTTTTCTTTAGTACTTCTTTATGAGCATAGAGGAAATTAATTGCCTTTGTTATTTCCGAAGAGGTAGGTTCAATAACTTTTCCTACCGAATCATTAACTACCTCGGGTAATGCCCCTCTGTTGGAAACAATTACAGGCGTTCCGCAGAACAAAGCTCCCGCAGCTACCCTACCAAAACCTTCATCATTTAGTGTAGGCATTAATACTAGATCTGCCGCACTGTAGTGAAGAGGCAAGAGATCAGGAGAAATTATCCCCATATATAATACGTTCTTGTGTTCTTGAGCAACTTTTTTAACATCTTCTATTAAAGGACCTTCGCCATATATTGCAAATGTTATATTTTTTTCAGACAGCTTTATTGCTTCAATTAATACTTTAACACCCTTTTCCTCAATCAACCTACCAAAAAAAGAAACAACAAACTTATTTGTAAGACCTACTTCTTTTTTTGCTTCACTTTTATTTTGAGGTTTGAACAAATCACTATTTTCCCAGTTGGTATAAATTTGAATCTTGTCTGAAATAATTCCGAGCGACTCAATATCCTTTTTCGCCTGAGCAGAAATAGCAATAATTTTATCCGCTGATTTAAAAATCCATTGACAAACCAATCTATATAATCCCTGCTTGGGAAAGTTATATACGGACTGAACAGATACCACATACCGTTTCTTAAAGATCCCGGACCAAAATGCAACTGCAAAACCGGCAATAATACCCTGAGCGTTCACAACTTTAAGATCCGGATATATAATCATAACGACAGGAGTAATTAAAAAAAGTAACGGCTCCAAAAATAAAAATTCCAAGAAGGGAGTTTTTAGCAATCTGTAAAATATGCCCCTTAAAACAGGCAGCCTGAAAACCGTCAAATTCTTCCCTTTTTCTATCCATTTCCCCAAGACAGGAGTATTTAAAGGTTGGTAGGTTAAAACTTTAACTTTCCAGCCTTTTTTCACTAACTCTTCTATCAAATCTTTTAGGTGAGTTTCCAAACCGCCGATATTTGGTAAAAAACCAATAGCCACAATGAGGATATTATTACTCATAGCAGGTGATAATTTTCCTGATACCACCTAATGGTTTTCGCCAGTCCTTCATCTAAACCAACCAATGGATACCAACCCAGCTCTCTTTTTGCCTTAGCAATAGACACATATTGTTTTTTAATTTCATTCAATCTTTCCTCAGGCAGATTCTCCATCTTAACATCTATTTTTTTATCAGCTAATTCAATTATCTTCAATACCAAGTCGTAAATCTTAATTGGCTTCCCAGTACCGAAATTAAAAACTCTTAGTCTTTTGCCATCTTCTAGTTTTTTTTCAGCGAGTGTCAAATAAGCACTAACCGCATCATCTATATAAATAAAGTCACGCACTGAACCAATATCCCAAACTTCTGGTTGCTTTCCGTTTAATATGCTTTTAATTACTTTAGGAATCAACCGGAAGAAGTTAAGATCACCCGGGCCGTAAATATTTACAAACCTGGGAATTTCCACCGGTAAATTATAAGTATCAGCAAAGGATTGAGCTAATAAATCGGCACAAGCTTTCGAAGTTTCGTACGGTCGGGAAGGTTGCGGAAAATATTCCTCTTTGAAAGGAACATTAGGATTGTTTCCGTAAACATGAACTGTCGAGGCAATAATTATCTTTTGAATATTATTTTCTCTTGCTGCTTCCAAAATATTCCAAGTCCCCCCAATATTAACCTTAAAGGTACTAAGGGGATCTTCCTGTCCAACTTCCACTATCGACTGCGCTGCCAAATGAAAGATAATCTGAACCTTATCTCTTTTAATAATCTTGTTTAGTTTGTCAAAATCCTCAATCGAACATACCTCGCTTACTGCCTTAGCTTTAGACTTTTCCCCTTTTTTAGATTTAGATAATGTAACAACTCTAGTCTTTTTTGAAATTAACTTATTTACCAGATGTGAACCGACAAAACCGCTAGCTCCTGTAACCAGCACCGATCTTCCCTGCCAAAAAGACATTTTTTAATCCCTCCTTAATTGTAGTTATACCATAAACTAACAAAATTCCTAAACACATTAAGGGATGCAGAAACCAGGCTAGATCAGAAACCTTAATACAGCCGCGCACTGCATCAGCGATCGGCAATAGTATCGTAGAAGCATAAATAATAAACCCTACAAGCGCCAATCGATCTTTAGTTGAGTCATAAATACTGTATCTTCTTTTTGTCTGATCTACAAAATGATACTTTTCAATAAAATACCTTCTCCTTCTTAAGAAAGGAATAAAGTTATTATTTGTTAAGTGAATAATTGTGTCTTTAACAAAAGCATAGTTGGTAAAACCCTGCTTTGCCAGATCAACATGGATGTCTATATGAAAAAAGTACTCAGGTGAAGATTTAGCTTTTT
>Ga0180007_10004258_pt1 | contig 15243 bp, 26 predicted proteins | sample MM_PC_MetaG_FD_121122 | JGI IMG/M metagenome (GOLD analysis project Ga0180007, IMG submission 121122) | Groundwater microbial communities from the Aspo Hard Rock Laboratory (HRL) deep subsurface site, Sweden - MM_PC_MetaG | ecosystem: Environmental > Aquatic > Deep subsurface > Groundwater... | reverse complement strand
TTATGCCCAACTTGTGCATCTGCCCAAGAGTTTGCTGATCTATCAATTCCATTTATATCCTCATCACCAGCAGTCCAACTCAATGCAGCTGCTGCAGCAGATGATATTGTTACACGGTCAAAAGATTCAAAATTATAAGCTGCTAAAGTATCTCCATCTGTGTTAAGCGATGCCTCAATACCTTCAACGTGATAAGATGCATATTTAAGTCTTATTTCATTTGGATCTTCTTGGTCATCTTTACCATTTCTAAGAGTTAATATTTCTGAAAGTCTATAAGTAATCTGTTGGGTCTTGTCTCCCACAGTTACAGTTGCACGAGTATCATCACTTGCAGCTGATAGACTCCCACCTTCTGCTACTCCACCTTGTAATGATGACGGTCTAGCTGTAGTTGCTCTATATCCCTTCTGTCTACTTGGGAATTTAGGCAAAATACCAAACGAGTTTGTTTCTTGGTTCAGTTGTGAAAATGCAATTGGACCAAAGTTCGTTGTGAATATACCTGTGGTTGAAGTTGTAAGAGCCTTTTTAATCTGCTCGTCATTCATTAATCTACCTGGATCATAGTATGCATTAAGCATATCATCAATTGTTCTAAATTGCGTCACCATTTATTACACCTCTTTTACTCCATAAACACTCATTATCGATTTTCTATCGTTCCAATTTACTTTTGTTTTTTCAACAGCTATCCCATTACTAGCTTCAACAGTTGGAATTGGACTTGTTGCTTTTTCTACTTTAACAGATTTACCAACTTCTTCTGGTTTCTTTTCCTCTGGTTTCACTTCCTCTGGCTTTTCTTCTTTAGCCATAGCAAGTGGAGCTATAGGAACAGGTTTCAAAAGAGCAATAATCTCTGCCAAAGAACTTTCCATTCTGGCCATCCTTTCCTCCATACCAGGACCGCCAGTTTCTGGGGGTGTAGGTTCTACCGGAGTCTCAGGAACCTCCTCTTTTTTAGGTTCAACTGGGACTTCTTCGACAGGAGGCTTTTCAGGAATATCAGCCTTTACAGTTTCTTTTTTACTTTCTGTCATTTTATCACCATTATAATCATTTTCTGTAGCAGTTTCCAAAACGTCAGTTTTGTTTATAATGCTACCGTTATTATCTTGTTTTTGTTTAGGTCCAAAGTCCTTTTCGACTTTCTCAACCTGTAACTTAATTGCTGCACAATATGCTTTTGGATCTTCTTTATCACTATTTTGGGCTACACATGCATCAAAGTTTTCATATCCTGCAAATGGCTTGCTTATCTCAGTAGATTTGGCCATATTATTAATTGAAACAATAGTTGCCTCTTGACATGCCGGATTTCTTGTAAGGCTAACTTCCCAGATACGTGCATCTTTTAAAACTTTATTCATATCCCTTTCTGCTTCTCCACCAATACTAAGTCCTTTTATAACTTCATTTTTGAGGTCTTCCCAGGCCTGATCTTCTATCTTTGTGTCTTTGAAGATTTTGGCATCAAGTAAAACTCCAGTAGTACCATCCTTTCTTTTTGCAGTTTTTGCACTTAGGATTTTACCGACTACTTTATTTGTATGTTCCATAATAATCGGGGGGCTCCGATCCATGAATATTGGAAGATAGGGTTCAAGGGATTCTATATCAACCATTTCACCATCAAGATCCCTAACATTTACAGTTGCCCACGCTGTGAATAGTCTCCTGTCTGGATCTATAACTTTCATACTTCCATACTTCTTAACTTCTGTATCTGTTATCATATTTTCACCTTAAATATCTTTGAATTATTTTAGGATTATTTTTTACCATTGAAATAGCATCACGAACAAATGGAGTGGGGGGAGTGCCAACTCTTTCTATTTTGCGTACAATACGTGAGGCTATGTGGGCAGCTTCTTTATCGTTGGACACTCCTAATTTTCTTTTAACCCACCCCAATATTTTATGGAAGCCTACTGTGTGCGGGGGGGAACCGAACTCCACAGCAGTTGCATAAGGCGCAGCATAAACTATTTTACGTCCTTTCATACTTCTTTCTATATTCCCAGACCTCAGAAGAAATCCAGTATCTACCTTATCAAACTCAATAAGATTTTCTTGCGATTGGGTAAATATAGCATCAGCTACTGCATCGAGTATCCTCGATCTAAGTTCTTTTTCACCTTTGGCAGTAAGTTTAATCTGATATTCCACAATAGAAAACTTAATTCATGGTTTAAAATGCTACCGTTATCTTGTTCTTACAAAGATATGTCTACAATTCCAATGTGGGCTATATGGAGAACTAGAATCATAAAATTGAGGATCTGCTTCTTGTTTTATTATTTCCTGTAATCTCTCAAGAGATACCCCATTCTTTGTTCTGTTCTTTATCCTCTCACATATTGGAGTTGTTCTTCTATCAGTTGGACCAATCCACTTAAAATCAGCAGTTTCTAAATCTAAGATCTTCTTATAACTATTTTCACGAGCCAGTGTCTGTACTCTCTGAGATTCGGTAAGTGCAATAGTATGTGCTCGACTTTCGGTTATATCAACTACTTCAACAAGTTTATTTCTAATCTCATCTAAACTTCTGCTTTGAATAAGGCCCGTCTGTATTACTTCCTGAATCTTGCGTGAGGTTACTGAATCAATATCATTAAGTGCTTTCCCAAGTTTTTTATTATTCACTATTGTTTCTAAGATATTCTTGTCCGATTGTCCAAAACTAACACCTATATTGAGGTCTTTACCTATTTGCTTGATTTCCTTACGATAAAGATCTTCTAGTTTCTTCTCTAACTTTCTTCTTAGATTGCCTGATGATAGTATAGAAACACGAGAGCTGATTTCCATTAAATTTTCGTTTGTAAGTTTCTTAGGAATAAGTTTTTCTATTTCTTGGGTGAGTGCTCTTTCAACTTCTTTCTCGTTAATTTCATCTTTTTTTTTATAGTTTTAGATGTAGACTTAGCATTAAACGGTTCACCACTAGAACCCATTTGTTGTGGCTTGACAGAGTTTAAACCTAACAGATTTTGTCCTAATCCTCCGCCAAATCCAATATTACTAAAGTCATTCTGTAATTTTGTACTCTCATCATATACATAATTAAACTCCCCTTCAGGAGATAATTCTGCCTTATATCCAAGTTGCTTGTATGCAAGAGCATTCTGTAGTTTTTGGTTTTCAATCATTAATTCATTCATCTCATCTCTTTCTTCCGATGGGATTAATTGTATTTTCCATCCAGCAGAACCCAATTGAAATGAGAGTTCTTGGAGTAATGCATTATGAATAGATTGTGATCTTTCAATAGCTCGGTTTGTTACTACTACCTGAAGACGTTCATTATTTAAACCACCTGATGCAGAAGTATCGCCCATAAATAATGGCTGTACGCCAAAGAACGCACCAATGGCTTTTCTAAATTCATCTCTATGCTCAACAAATTGCAATTCTTGGAAACTGCGCATAAAATCTATAAACTCTATTGCATTTCCCTTTATGTTTTCTTTAGATTCTATACCTAAAGGAAAAATCTGATGTGGGAACTTAATGGTTTCTGCTAACATCCTTTGCCATTGCTTTATAAAACTCTCAATACTGGATGTTTTTACAGCCAATATGCCTCTGGGTGGTTTTTGCTGGGTGAAGGAGGACATTGTATAATCATCTTCAGCAATCAAGGTATTAATTTTTCTATAAAGAGAATATACTGGGGGAAGTCCATAATGCATGGTTGAAGTAAATTTTGTTTTATGGAATACTTCACCTTCTATAAAATAGATTAATGATTCATTACCATAAACAACTGCCGAAACTTGAGCATAATGAGCTGGATAAACAACCCTCCCACATTCTGCACATGGGGTATTTGTAAAATAAACTTTATTTCTATGAAATGGACAAGTATAAGCCTTTTTATTTCCCAAATAACCAAGACGACCATGAGCATCTACAAGTTTCCGCATGTTAATTGGATCACCACGATAGACACCATTTATCTCAGCCGAGATAATCTTCCTATCTGTGATGTTATACGTCTTGTTTATAACCATAAAACAGTTATCGAAAATGTTAAGATCGTCCTCTAGAGTTTCAAAAACCTCTGATAGATTTTGCATTGGATTGGCTTTACGAATAACCTGTTCTAGTTTCTCTTTTACAATAATTGAAGGAGTGAAACATGAACCACCACAGAAATCACATTTATCATCTTCATAATCATAGGTAGCACCGCATTCTTCACACTTACAGGTATATTGTTGTAGGATCTCAAAACCTTGCCTAAATGTTTCTTGTTTCAAGGCATTCATGATTGTTCGATAAACATCTGAAGCATAACACATATCTTTTATTGCTGGGGGAAGTATGAATTGGGATGGAGCTGTATAAACCCCTTCATAAGAATTAATATCTGATTGGGTTGGTATACCTAATGGCATATTCCAATAATCCTCAAAAATACTTTTTTTAACTTCTGCTTGTTTTGGAGTTTCTTTAGGGGTATTAGATGAATAAAAGAATCTTCCAAGTATATTATTGATCAAACCCATCAAACCACTCATCTAATTTTTCTTTGCCCTTTAGATATTTGCATTATACATTTCCTACATGCATGACTATTAATTTTTTTCATTAAACCATCATGATTCCCGCAATAAAAGCAGGGTCTATGCGTAATTGCAGATGATGTATTAAAACCCACTTCTGCTCTTAGTTCCCACGCGCGAGTGAGACACCTTTCACATACATAAATTGATATGGGATAGGTGAAGTCATAATTCTCACACAGAGCACAACGACGTGCTTTTGCTTTGACATGTATTGTTTTACCATCTGCTTCATTTTCTTTTATTACACGTTTCCATGAATCTGGAATACGGGTTTCACTTTCATCCTGGCTTCTACTTTTTGGTCTTAACCAACCCATAACCTCACTCCATTTAAAATGCTACCGTTCTTTTAATATTTTTTCAATTGCAGTGCCCATGATACTATTTTTGAAGAAAGAACTTACCTCCTCTGGAATTTGTATGCTTTGAATATCTAACCCATTCAATCTGTGCATTTTCTCGTTATGTCTCTCTACACCATCAACCTTTTGCTCTATATCTAAGATCCTTCCCTCTTCAACCCAGAGCATCGGTATTCTAATGACGTTATTATATTGATCTAGAACCTCAATATTTTGCACAACATTACCGCCTTGTTTTATGATTGCTAACATAGTCAGGAATTCTGTTGTTATCTTCTCTTGATTAATAGTCCAGCCCATATTCATGCGAAGATTGTTGATCTTTGATCTAAAACCACTCCTGGTATTGATTAAGTTATACCCGCGAGAATGGAAATCACATTTTAATTTTCTATATTGTTTTAGCCACCCCTGACGTTCCATAATAACCACTTAGTAACCCATATTTATGAACATAACTCTCTCTTGAAGTTGATTGCAATATATCGCATAAATTAAAGAATCTGCATAGTCTGGAGATTTTTCAGGATCTACAATCCTATTTTTTCCATCTGCTGTAAACTCTTTTTCTATAGTTGTTAGATCACGTATGAGAAAACGGTTTTTTGGTATTCCTAATTTGTTCTTTTCCATAAGATTGCGGACAAACATATGCGCTTCTGCTTTGACATTAGCAAAACGTTTCGTATCAAGTGGCTGTTTGCCTGCGATAAATGGAACAACATTATACCCCAGATCTTTGAGTTGATCTGTTACCCCCCCACCGATACCAATATCATCAACACCAACAACCTCTGGTTTGTATTCCTCAATTAGATTAATTGCTTTTCCCATAGTATGTGCCAGTGACATCTTCTCATGATTTTGTATATCTAAAATTTGATAATAATCTTTCTCTTCATCATATCCGACTATTGTATAGACTGTAGAATCAATCCCATAACGAGCTATGTCTATTCCGATAAGAATTTTCTTATATGTCTGTTTGGGCTGATTGGAATAAATTACCTGTGCTCTTTCAACAAAAGAATATGGGTACATTTGGTGTTTACCTTCGTCAATAAACTCAGCACCATACCACATCTTAAATTCATCTGGCATAAGAATTTCTTCTTGTTCTTTTACAAACTCAGGTCGAAGACGACCAGCCTTAACTGCCCTCTGCCAATTAACTTGGATAACTTTAGCAGTTGGAGAACTAAAACTCTCAAAAAAATGATTACGTTTATGTGGTGTGGATATTTCCACTAGGATTTTTTTAACTCCTTCATCTGCTCCAAGCATACGCCTTATTTGAGTTCTATAAACTTCATCATCTATTTCAGCAGATTCATCTAAAATAAGTAGTGTTGCTGAAAATCCCAATAATCCACCTTCTGCTGTTAGGATCTGGATATATGTATCATTGTTAAGTCTGATCATTGTTTTACGCATTTCATGTTTTAGTTTATCGGCAGTCTCCTTGGTTGAGATGTCTAGCATGCATCCCAATATTGGATTCTGGGAAAATATCTCTAAGATATAACGCATAATAATTTTGGATTGTTCCCGGGTCGGAGCGATTAACACAACTTTTTCTTTTTTATTCATAACTGCAAAAAGAACGATAGCTACAGCTACCGCATAACTCTTTCCAGCTTGTGTGGCTGAGGTTATTACTACATGCTCGTATTGACGAGTATAAATCGCCTCTACTATTTCCAACTGGTATTCAACTAGATTTATCCCCATCAGCTTCTTGATCAATGCTTTTAGATTCCTGATCTTCTTCTGCTTCATAAACATTGGCGTCTATAGATTTCTTCAAATCTTCGACTAGACTTTGAATATTGGTGACATTGATATTCATTGAGTTGTCTTCAAGTTTTGGTATTATTCCAAAACGACTTAGAAGTTCTGATTTAGTTTTAATGATTACACACATGTCCTTAACTGCTCCTGGCATCTCTTTCATTACTCTCCTAAAAGCAAATCTTTCACAGAGTTCTAATCTTCCCAGAGTAACGGCAAAATATCTTTTTTTAAGCGTTTCGGCTTTAGCTGGAGCAAAACAACTCATCTCTTCACAAATAGTATCTCGCCATCTTTGAGCAGAACCATTCGATAAATTATATTTTATTTTTAAGTCATTAAGGGTTGCCCCCGCTATTACATCCTTGTAAAGCTCATCTTTAACCGCATTGTACCTGTTTGCCAGTCCTCGCCCCATATACACTTAATTATTCCGATAAGAATAAAATACCTTTCTATAATTACTAAATAATGGCACATCTAATTTTTATGGTGGATGGTTTACCAGAGGGAATTGAACTTTTAGAACGTCGGATGGACCGTCATTGTTTCGGTGTAGGGGCTGCAAGATTAAGAGAAATTAAGTTATATGATCTGCAATATGATAGCCGAGATGAAAAACAAGTGACTGAGCAATTCTCAGGGAGTGCCTGCAATTTTGCTGAAAAAAAATTTAAAGATCGCCTTTCATACGTTTTTAAACATAAGAATAGTATCATTAAACATGGTAAATTTAGACAAACTTTGTATCTTATATTTAAATATTTTGGTTGGGTATTTGGATTTAAACCATTTCCAAAAAGTGAAACAACAGCAAATCGACAAATTCCATTTCACTTAGTTAATGTTTATCCAGTTTGTAAAGCAGACGATACATTTGTGTTCCATAAGTTATATGGTAAAGAAATTGAGTGGATGTGATATGTTTTTTCCTCTATTTGTAATTGGGCCTATAGGTTCTCGGGATGCTAAGGAAATATTAAATGATGGGGATACTTCAATTAATTTTATTCTCCATCTAAGTGATTTTATTATTGAAAGGAAACTAGAATATGTTAAAAATGAGAAGAATCCTGATTTATTAGGTGTAGCAGTATATCTACAATCTGTTAAAGACTTTGGCGATCAATTCAAAATGGCTTCAAAAAAATACAATACTAATGGTAAACTATCTTTCTTTACTTCTTATATGCAAGAAGCATATTGGTTTCTTGATGTTGAAGAAAAACAAATAAAGAAAATAGAGGAAGGACCAAAGAAAGGATATTATGAGATGTATATTCCAGCAGATAAATATGTTTCATGTATAATCACTTATTCTGACAACTAAATTTTTGATGTTGGTGAAGTGGGTGAAACAGTACTTCAGGATACCCTAACATCCACAACCAACCCTAACAAAGACGCGGTAGAGGTTAGTGAATGTTAGGATTGTTAGGTTACATTTTTTAGCTTGTATTTTCTTTTCTTATTCCAATATGGACTCTTGCACTTAGGACACACAAGAGGCAATAAATCGGTTTTAAGCGATCTTGGAGGCCATATATGCCCACAACGCGTACATGTCCTAATTTTGAAATTAGGATGGATTTTGGGCATTATTATCAACCTCAACATCATAGAACGTTATTGCTGCTATTTCCAAAGTACCGCATTTAAACAAACTTTTTATATCCATTTTAGATTCTTTTCTTTTCATTTTATCAACCTCTTTTTTATTATTAAATGTGGAATTAGTTAATGGTTATCTGTGGGCTTATCAAAGGGTTTTTTCACTGGCATTATTTTTAGATCTCCGTTATCACATTCTTCCACTTTTGGCATACCCGTCCAGCTTTTTCCGGAAACATACTCACTTACCCCCTTATTTGTTTTAGTTGATGGTAGTCCAGTATATATATAAATACATTTTTTATATATATTTGACAGGGTTAGCTCATCTACGACGCATTTTTGGTAAATTAACCCTGTCAAAACCCGTCCAGAACCAGTCCATAACCCGTCCAGAACCCTGTCAACCCCTTTTTCCAAAAGCCATTTTTCATGATCAAAGTCCATAACCCTGTCAAACAATCTGGACGGGTTCTGGACATAGTTTGACAGGGTTCGTGAACGGGTGTAAACAACACGAGTTCCCACACCTTCTGGCTGATTTTTAATCACAAAACCGCCATCCACAAGTACTCTCATCCTGTGGTAAAAGACGGAACGTTTCAAACGCAATTTATCGCAAATATAATCCCTATCAAACTGTTCATCGTTTTCATCCAACAGATTATAGATAGCCCCAACACGCGCATCAAACCCCTGATAAGTAGAATCTAAGAACGGAGCAGCAAGAATAATAGCATTTATGAAATCCACCGGAGCGCCTATTATATACTCCTCACCATCAATCTTAACAATTGCCCTCTGAAATTGATGCAACCACGCAAACGCCTTAGCCAAAGAAACAATCCTTTTCAAATCCCTGGAAGATCGTGGATCAGAAGTATTAAAATATTCCGATGAATCCTCTATAGTAGCAACACATGGAAAAAGTACAGGATAAGGTTTCAGTAGCTCTTGCCCTTTCTTTAGCCAATCATCATTTTCCTGTTGTTTTGCTGTTTTATTCAATTGTCGTAATGTATTATTATTTACTGCTGCAGTCTTTTCTGGTCTGCCCCTGACAGTAACAACGGTAAACCTAGTATCTAATTCATCATCTATTGCTTCCTCTGTTGTACTATATATAATAGTCTTCTGCTCCTGTTCAATTAGTTTCATTTCTTTAAATCCAGTCTTGAGATCTTTCTTCATTGTGTTGGTTCCGCCTTCAGTTAGTTGTTTTACAACCTCAACAAGATCGGAATTGGCCCCACCATCACGATGAGCGTTCATTTCAGAATAAGCGATTATCTGATAACTTCCTATATCGTCTTGCATTGTTGCCTGGGTGGCTCCTGTCAGCATTAAATAACTGTCATCTGGGGTGTGTTTAAGTACCGTTTTGACTAAGTTATCCTTACCAACAGAAGAGTCACCTTTCAAGCAAATACTCTTCCGATCAGAAGTAGAATTTAAAAACGCAGTTCGACTCATCATAAAAACAAATAACTTTTCCATATCATCCATAAGATGTTCTTTCTCAAGCTCATCAAATACCATCTTAATAAGATCCGGATCCTCAAATTTCTTTACTAATTTCTCATGCGCATCATCTATCATTTTATTTCGTATTTCCATATCTTTTTTGATTTCAGTTTCAGACCTTTTGTCAGGATTCGGTATCATATCAGAAAGTTTTTGCTTCATAAACACACCGCACTAATTACGCACAATAGATTTATAAATATTTACTTCCATAAACAGAACATGACAGTTATTGCAAAAGAAGGCGTTGTGTTTAAAAGTAAGGCAAAGGTTGTCGGTGGTTCATTTGATTTGCGCATCCCCAGGGAGGTGTGGGAATATCTTGGACTTGCAGATGATACTGAAATTGCGATTAAATTGGAAAATGGCAAATACGGTCCTTATGTTGGTATAGGAATTTTAAAAATTGAAGATGCTAAAGAGGGAGAATAATGATAAATATAAAAAATAAAATAAAGATTAATGTTAAGGGATGTAAAACAAAACCAATATCTGATTTTAAATCATTTCAAGGAAATCTAAAAACACTCTCGAAAGAAGCCCAGAAGAAACTTGAACAATCTATTATTCGTAATGGATTCAATGCTCCGATATTTGTATGGGCTGAAAATGATTACATTCTTGATGGACATCAAAGAATAAATGCAATTCAATCTCTTATAAAGCAGGGATATACTCTGGAGGATAATCAACTTCCCTACATTGAAATTGAAGCAGAAACAAAGAAACAAGCAGCTGAAATGGTTTTGAGTTATAATAGTCAATACGGTGAGATCACTTCAGACGGTATGCTGAGTTTTCTAGAAGAGTTTAATTTAGAAATCCCTGAACTTGAAAGTTTTACTAATATAAATCTAGATTTTGAAAAATTAAACGAAATAATTTTAGAAAAAGAAATAACCGAAGATGATCTTAAATCAAAATCAAAATGTCCTAAATGTGGTTTTGAATGGTAAACTTTATTTCATTATTCTCAGGTTGTGGAGGTTCTTCTTTAGGGTATCATAAGGCGGGATTCACGGAGCTATTGGCGATAGACTGGGATGATAATGCAATAGAAACTTTTAAGGCAAATTTTCCAGAAGTACCTATAAGAAAATGGGATTTAAATAAAATAACTGCTCAAGAAATATTAACTGAAATAAACCTAAAAAAAGGAGAACTCGATCTTCTCGATGCGTCCCCGCCATGCCAGGGATTTAGTATGGCCGGAAAGCGAAATATCTTTGACGAACGAAATGATCTCTATCTAAAAACTCTCACTCTTATAGAAGAAATCGCTCCTAAGGTATTCGTAATTGAGAATGTCAAAGGAATGATAATCGGAGGGCATAAGCATTATACCAAATTAATTATGAAAAAACTAAATACGCTCGATTATAACTGGAAAATGAAACTCATGAATGCAAAATATTATGGTGTTCCGCAATCTCGAGCTCGAATAATTGTAATTGGAATACGAAAAGACCTAAATAAAATTCCAACTTATCCGATTCCATTAAATAAATTAATCCCGGTTCGAGAAGCTCTAAACTCAGTAAAAGTTGGAAAATATAAAATATTAAAAGGAAAGCGAGCTGAATTCTTAAATAAACTTCGCCCTGGTGAACGTATATCAAAATATACTCCTGGAAAATATTTTGGAACTTGTCGTCTCAATCCGAATAGACCTGTGCCAACAATAACAAAGACGTTATATCACACTGATACATTCGGAGATTTTTTTATTCGATGGGATTCAGATCGAGGATTATCTATCGAAGAATTAAAGAGACTCTGCTCATTTCCAGATAATTTTATTTTACTTGGAACATTTGAAGAACAAGTATCACGTCTTGGAAATGCAGTCATGCCGGAATTTATGTTTGCCATAGCTAAGCATATTAAAGAAAATGTTTTTAAAAATAAATTATAAAAAAAGAAAAACTAATTAATAAAAAACGGATGAAAAATAGAATTAAGTGGTATAAATGGATAAAAAATCTATCAACCGTGACACACCTAAAAGAAAGACCAGATGCTGAAATAATAGGTAAATCTTTATGATTTACTTAATCTCCCCAATATAAATGATCCAATAACAACTAGAGAGATCCCCCCAGTTAAACAAAACATATGCCCTTGATCACCACCAATATCTGAGAATAGAATTCCTAATACTCCAGATATAAGGATAAATCCACTTACTACCAACCCAAATACTTTAATATCATCTTTATGGAGTTTTGGCTTTTTCTTTCCGCCTAAATACAAACTATGATCTATACAACACCCACTATCTGTATAAGAATTATCAAAGTTCATAATACTAATCCTCTTCCATATATTTATAGGCCCCATAGATAGGTACCCAAATTGTAAACGGTAGAAAACATAGAGGAACAAATAGAACCAATCCACCAAAAAAGCAAAAAATATTTAATACAATTCCTCCAAATAACCATGTTAATGCTTCATTTTTCTTCATTTGAATCCCTCCTTATTACCAGTTTTCCATCAAGACACAATATCTCAAGGTCTTCTTCTGCCTCAACTTTCATATATTGCACTGCTACCGGCGGTATTCTAATAGAATAACTGCCACCATAATGTTTTAATTTTGTAGTTATCTTAGATCCTTCTGCTAATTCAACTGTCATATTATCCCTTTTGTTTCCATAACAATAGATACATATACTATAACAAAACATTTATAAATCATTTGGAAATGTAATAGAAACCTTTATAAATGTTAAGGGATTATACTAAATTGGTGTATATATGGTGAACCGAAATCAAATAAAAAATGTGATGAAATGTGCATTTGAACTTGCACGAATCAAAGAAGGTCAATACGCAAATCTAAGCTGGGAAGAAGCTTATACGCTACTCCTAAAGCTAGATGTAAAATGGAATCATGCGAATTCTAAGCCAGGCTCACACCTGGAAGGTCGCTTTGGAGTCAGGGGTAGGGAGTCCCCTGACTCCTATAATTAAAGTGGTGTTGGTATGGTTTGTACTTGTGGATTATGCCGGGGATGTAGGGAACGGCGCAGGCTTGCTGTTCTGGAAGAACAACAACGCTATGCAAAGGAGACAGCAGAGAAATTAAAAGATGAGCAAGAAACTGCAATACTAGAAGAAGATGACAATGATCTTGATGGATTAGAAGAGGAATAGGTGATTTGATATGAATGACGTGGAATTTTATAATAAATGCAGAGAAGATGAAGAATCAATCCTCAAAATTAAAATGGAAACAAAAAAACCAGATGCTGAAATACCTAAATTAGTTGTCTATCAATGTCCGTATTGTAGGGGTTGGTTTGCAGTAGAGGAAGGAGAACAAGAGACCAGATGTCCATATGTTAATGGATCGCATGAATAGATTAGTGGAGGAATGAGATTATGAAAACATATGAAGTAACAATAAAGAAAGTAGTGGAAGAGAAGTTTCTAGTAAATGCCTGGAGTGCTCAACAAGCTAAGAAAGAATACAAAAACCTTGAACATTCTGAATCAAAAGAATCAACTCTTAAAATCAAGAAGATTTCTGCGATTCCCTATCCGGTTCCTTATCCAATACCTAATACAACAGAGGTAACAAATGATAACCAATAATGACTTTAATGATTTCCTAGGATTATTTGGAATTACATTATTAGTAGCAACTATGTTGTTATTAGCTATGGTATTATTGGTGATCTTGATGGATTAGAAGAGGAATAGGTGTTGGCTAAGTGACCTAAGTGGTGTAAAGATGGAATGCTGTAAACAAACAAGATTTTGGATAGATGGACTTGGAGAATGGCGGTGTTCAAATTGCAATAAGGTAATGAAAGAACCTGAAGAAGCATATGATTATAGTGGATAGATGCATTAACTTGTCCTTTGATCACCTAGTTCAGCCAAAGTACATACACCTTAATGCATCCCACAAACCGTTAGATACGTATTATACGTATCTATCGGAAACAAAAAAAAGGTGAAAATATGCAGGCAAAATTGGAGAAACCAAAAGAAATGGAAGAAGAAATAGAGGAAAAAACAGAAACAGATTTTGGAGTTATTGATGAAAAAATGACTGTAAAAGAGAGCAAAGAGTTTGAACTCTTAGAAGAGGCCCTATATGAATGTGAATATCTAGGTACTGCAAAAAAAGTATCTTCTCAAGATGGCGGGGAATATCTATCCCACAAATGGGAAGAAATAGAAACTGGAACCTTCATATATGAAAATTCAAGCTTGACTTTATCCACAAAGTCCAAGTTGTTTGATATTTTCAAGGCTTGTGGGTTTAAGGCAGAACAAGGAACTAATCTTAATCTCAAAGATCTGGTTGGCAAAGTCTGCATGTTGCACGTGATCCAAGAAAAGGACAGCAAGGGGATCATGCGTAATAGAGTAAAGACACATGCCCCGGTTAAAGTTAAGAAACCTAAAGAAGGACCAGAGGCAATCCTCTGATTCTTTTCTTTTTTTATTATTTATTTTATTCAAAAATTTAATGGGGTGAAAATATGACACGATGGCATAAAGCTGTAAGGATGTCCAAACCGGTACTGCACGATATACTAAAAGAAGGTGTATGGATCCATAACCGTCTTGGTAGGTACCGAGTGGGTGAGGTTATGGTAGCATCTATTACTCAGACTAATTTAACAACTGCGACAATCTGCCAGGTTGAGATACTAAAAGTGAAAAAAACAAACCGGCAAGTGAATGGAGGTAGAACATTCAAATCCATTTATGTAAAAGCAATAAAAAACGAACAAAAGCCAGAGGTTTTTATTGTGGAGGATAGTGATCTTCCAACTGAAGAGGGTGATGGTTTATGATAACTAATAATATTGGTGCAAAACGTTGTGGTATGTGTAATGCAGTAGTAGATATGAAGGGCAACCGTTTTGAGGGCAATTTATTCTTCCGTTTGATGCTTCCAGCTAAGGAGGGCGTGCAGTGCATCTGGAAAGACAAAACTGATAAAACAGAATGCAAAACATGTACTGGAATACTAAGGCCACAACTCGGAACGCTAAAAAATTGTTTTGAACCGCTGGCCGAGGATATTTGTCTGGCTTGTGACATAAAGATCAAACGGGAAAAATCGGTTAGGACGCTCAGGGAAGCTGCGGAATTGAACGGGACTATATTGAGAATTTGAGGTGTTGAAATTTATGGAAAACGAAATAGAACTAAACGGAAAAAAATATAGATTGGTAGAAGAGCAGAAAATGCAGGATTCTAACGAGGATTGTAACGGTTGTCAGAATTGTCGTGGTTGTCGAGGGTGCAATAACTCGACATGGTGCGATAACTCAACAAGGTGCAATAACTCAACAAGGTGCAATAACTCGACATGGTGCGATAACTCAACAGGGTGCGATAACTCAACA
>Ga0180007_10004257_pt1 | contig 15246 bp, 11 predicted proteins | sample MM_PC_MetaG_FD_121122 | JGI IMG/M metagenome (GOLD analysis project Ga0180007, IMG submission 121122) | Groundwater microbial communities from the Aspo Hard Rock Laboratory (HRL) deep subsurface site, Sweden - MM_PC_MetaG | ecosystem: Environmental > Aquatic > Deep subsurface > Groundwater... | reverse complement strand
TTATCCTATAATATTGCTTACAACTCCTGCACCGACCGTCCGTCCGCCTTCCCTTATCGCAAACCGAAGCTCGGTCTCCATTGCTATAGGAGTTATCAGCTCCGCCGATATCGCTACATTGTCTCCGGGCATTATCATCTCTATGCCTTCGGGTAATGTCAAAATCCCTGTTACATCCGTTGTCCTGAAATAAAACTGCGGCCTGTAACCATTGAAAAACGGCGTGTGTCTCCCACCTTCTTCCTTACTTAAAATATATACCTCTGCATTGAACTTCGTGTGCGGAGTTATTGATCCGGGCTTTGCAACCACCTGCCCGCGCTCAACGTCCTCACGCTTTGTTCCTCTCAACAACACACCTATGTTGTCTCCGGCACGGCCTTCGTCCAATAACTTGCGGAACATCTCTACTCCGGTACATACCGTCTTAAGCGTAGGGCGTATTCCTACTATCTCTACATTGTCACCTACATGCACTATACCTCTATCAACTCGACCCGTTACTACCGTACCACGGCCGGATATGCTGAATACATCCTCAACCGGCATCAAAAACGGCTTGTCTATATCTCGTACAGGCTCAGGTATAAATGAATCTATCGCATTCATTAACTCAAATATGCACTTTGCTTCATCACTGTCAGGATCATCACTCTCAAGAGCCTTTAATGCACTGCCGCGTATTATCGGTGTGTCGTCTCCGGGAAATTCATACTTGTCCAAAAGCTCCCTTAACTCCAGCTCAACCAGCTCTATCAGCTCCTCGTCATCAACCATATCGCACTTGTTCAAAAATACTACTATACACGGAACTCCCACCTGACGGGCAAGCAATATGTGCTCTCTGGTCTGAGGCATGGGGCCATCATCTGCTCCAACCACAAGTATCGCTCCGTCCATCTGCGCTGCTCCGGTTATCATATTCTTGATATAATCCGCATGACCCGGACAGTCCACATGTGCATAATGACGATTTGCTGTCTCGTATTCAACATGTGCTGTTGCTATCGTTATGCCCCTTTCTTTCTCCTCAGGAGCCTTATCTATCTGATCAAAAGGTATATACTCTGCCAAACCTTTCAATCCGCTATGCTTTGTTATCGCAGCCGTTAGTGTTGTCTTGCCATGATCTATATGACCTATGGTACCAACATTAACATGCGGCTTCTTCCTCTCAAATTTCTTCTTAGCCATTTTCAATACCCTCCCAATAAAGGGGCTTAAATTAGAATAACAATACTACCATCTGAAATGAGCAAAAGCCTTATTTGCTTCAGCCATTTTATGTGTATCTTCCTTTTTCTTTATCGAAGCGCCTCTCTTGTTTGCTGCATCCAAAATTTCACCGGCCAACTTGCCTGCCATACTCTTTTCATTGCGCTGGTGTGCAAAATTTATTACCCACCTTATACCAAGAGCCATCCTTCTGGCCGGTCTTATTTCTGTGGGAACCTGATATGTCGATCCACCAACCCGCCGGGATTTAACTTCAATTATCGGTTTCACATTATCCAAAGCCTGTTCAAAAATCTTTATTGGCGGCTCATTTGCATTTTTCTCTATGATACCAAATGCTTCATAGAGTATTGACTCGGCAAGGCTCTTTTTCCCGTCCTTCATGATAGCTTTAATGAATTTGGCTACAACTTTGTTGTCGTATTTAGAATCAGGGATAACAACCCGCTCAGGCACATCTCTTCTTCTCGGCATAAATCACACCATTTATATTATATCTGTTTATTAAAAAAAATAATTACCTACATTGACATTTTTTCAAGAATAAATCCAGCTATTCATTACAGCTTATTTTGAATAGCCTGCAAACCAAATAATTACTTTGGCCTTTTTGCACCGTACTTGGATCTGCTCTTCTTTCTGTCCTCAACTCCCAGTGTATCAAGAGTGCCTCTTACTATGTGATATCTTACACCTGGAAGGTCTTTAACACGTCCTCCACGAACCAATACAACTGAATGCTCCTGAAGGTTATGCCCCACTCCCGGAATGTATGCTGTAACTTCAGCACCTGAAGTAAGCCTTACCCTTGCGACTTTCCGCAAAGCAGAGTTTGGCTTTTTCGGAGTTGATGTATATACACGCGTACACACACCTCTTTTCTGAGGAGCTCCTTTAAGAGCCGGTGTAGTAACCTTCTTGGCAATCTTGGTCCTGCCTTTTCTAACTAACTGATTGATTGTAGGCATATTCCCCTCTTAAAATATTATTCACCCGTACAAAATCCAGACATACACCACAAAGGAGAAATAAATATTTTATTTTAAATTTTGTACACTTCGTGTTTTTAAAAACCATTGTATTTTTTATGGCTTTTTACAATTCATAAAACTCAAAATCTATGCTGCAAAACGATGTTTTATACTCACATCCTGTATTTATGTCAAGCAATTTTATACTAAAAAGCAATTAAAATCTGCCCATTCTAAATATATATAAGATCTTTTTATTAAAACTATGTAGTATCTAACTGTTATTGATGGGATATTTCAATGTTCTGGTTTAATGAAAGACCGGAACCTGCAGGTATAACCCTGCCCATAATAACATTTTCTTTAAGTCCATGAAGAGAATCAATAGCACCTGAAATGCTGGCATCAGTTAACACCTTGGTTGTCTCCTGAAATGATGCTGCTGAAATAAAACTATCGGTGCTTAAAGAAGCTTTTGTTATTCCAAGTATAAGGGGTTCGGCAATAGCAGGCTTTCCCCCTTTTGCCTTAATCGCCATGTTTATCTCTTCATACCTTCCGCGATCAATCTGCTCTTCAAGGATAAAGTCAGTATCTCCGACCTCAACAACCTTAACACGTCTTGTCATCTGTCGTACAATTACTTCAATATGTTTGTCGTTTATACGTACTCCCTGCAATCTATAAACTTCCTGGACTTCATCAACAAGATAACGGGCTAGAGCCACTTCCCCTTTGATGTTTAAGATATCCTGCGGTATGGCAGAACCGCCTATAATCGGCTCCCCTGCCCTTATATAATCACCCTCATAAACATTTATATGTTTACCTCGCGCAACCAGATATTCTTTCTTTTCGCCAAAATCGACAGGTGTTACTGTTACTTTTTGTTTTCCTTTTTTAGTACTTTTTGCAATGGAAACGTACCCGTCTATCTCGCTTAATATTGCTATTTCCTTCGGTTTTCTAACCTCAAAAAGCTCTGCAACTCTTGGAAGACCACCTGTTATATCTTTGGTCTTAGTGGTTGCCCTGGGAAGTTTCGCAATAACATTGCCGGCTTTGACATCTTCACCTTCTTCAACCATTAATACCGCACCTATAGGTAAAATGTATCTGGCCATTCCTGATGATTCGGAAAGTTTGACTGTTTTGCCATCTTCATCTTTGATTGAAATCCTCGGTCTAACCTCTGTGCCTTTTGCTTCAATTATTGTTCGACTCGATTTTCCTGTAACAGGATCAACTTTCTCCTTCATGGTCCTGCCTGGCACAATATCTCCGAATTTAACGACTCCTGCAACTTCTGTAATAATAGGTGTTGTAAAAGGATCCCAGGTAGCAAGAAGATCTCCTGATTTTCCTGTTTCAGGATCAGGCCCTTTAACCTTCTGGCCATCAATAACCATAATATGCGCACCGTAAATTACTGGAAAGCTTTCAAGCTCACGTCCTGAATCACTTACAACTGTAAATTTACCGCCGCGGCGATTCATTACAATATATTGGTTTTCCGCATTTTTAACAACATGAAGGTCAATAAATTTAACTGTTCCTTCAACTCTTGCCCTGATATCGGCCTGTTCAACCCTCCGGCTCGCAGTACCGCCGATATGGAATGTCCGCATAGTAAGCTGAGTACCGGGCTCACCTATCGACTGGGCTGCGAGTATTCCGACAGCCTGACCCAATTCGACCTGGGCTCCGCTTGAAAGATCTCTTCCATAACATTTTGCACACACACCGTATCTGGCTTTGCATGTAAGAACAGATCTTATCCTGACATTTGTTATTCCTGCGTCTTCTATTTTTTTTGCAGAGCTTTCGTCAATCTCATCCCTTTTCTTAACAAGAACTTCATCAGTAAAAGGGTCAGCTATATCATCCACTGCAACTCTGCCAAGGACTCTTTCTCCAAGTCGCTGAATAACTTCTCCGCCTTCAACCAGAGGCTCAACATCAACACCCATCAAAGTACCGCAGTCATCCTCCATAACTGCACAATCCTGGGCAACATCAGCCAGTCTCCTTGTTAAATACCCTGAATTTGCGGTTTTAAGAGCAGTATCGGCAAGTCCTTTTCTTGCACCATGTGTTGAAATAAAATACTGTAATACGGAAAGACCCTCCCTGAAGTTTGCACTTATCGGCGTTTCTATAATTTCACCGGAAGGTTTGGCCATTAGGCCACGCATTCCCGCCAGCTGACGCATCTGATCTTTACTGCCTCTTGCACCTGATTCCGCCATCATATATATTGGATTAAAACTTTCTTCATAGACAGGTTTCCCATTCTTATCCAGCACATTATTCCCGTCACTGTCTTTCAAAGTTTGAACCTTCATTGCTTGCATCATTTCATTGGCCACATCATCGGTCGCTTTGGCCCAGATATCTACAACTTTATTATATTTCTCACCTTGAGTGATGAGGCCCTCGGTATACTGCCGCCCGATTTCCAACACTTTATTTTCGGCTTTTTTGATTATATCTCCTTTAGAAGCCGGAATTATCATGTCGCCAATTGAAATAGAAAGGCCTCCTTCTGTAGAATACCTGTAGCCTATATCCTTGAGCCTGTCAGCAAGAACAACTGTGGCTTTAGGGCCAAGATTTCTATAAGCATAATCAACAAGATCTCTTAAGGATTTCTTATCCTGCACCTTGTTAACAGCATCAAAAGGGATTTCAGATTTCTTCTCGTTTATTTGAAAAATATGGTATTTTTCTTGCGATATAATTATTTCACTTAGTTGCCCTTCTGCAAGAGAAAAAACAGGACCGGAATTTTCAATATCAAAGATTCTCGTAAACTCTTCCTTTCTTAAAAGACCGATATCACCATCTAAAGTTTTGCCGGAATTTTCGGAGTACTGGTTTACCATCTGTGAAAAAGATTCGCCACTTCTAATTTTTTCATGAATGGTCTTTGCATCTTCTTCCGAAGAAACCATAATATGGCTCATTCTTACAATATAATCCTTGGGAATAATTTCCCATAATAATATTCGCCCTGTTGTGGTATTAACTTTTTTCCCGTCTATCCGAACAACTATCTTAGCGTGAAGATCAATCACCCCGGAATCATAAGCAGAACGAACCTCCTCCGGATCGGCAAATCTTTTCCCATCACCCTTAGCACCGGAGACTCCCCTTGTCATATAATATATCCCGAGAACAATATCCTGAGTCGGTACAATAATAGGACTTCCATTTGCTGCTGATAAAATATTGTTGCTGGAAAGCATTAAAATACGCGCCTCTATCTGTGACTCAACAGAAAGAGGAATATGGACAGCCATCTGATCGCCGTCAAAGTCAGCATTAAATGCTGTACATACAAGCGGATGGAGCTGAATGGCCTTGCCCTCAATAAGAATCGGTTCAAAAGCCTGAATGCCAAGCCGATGCAAAGTCGGTGCCCGGTTTAACATCACAGGATATTCCTTTACAACTTCGTCAAGGGTATCCCAAACCTCCGGGGTCTCACGCTCAACAAGCTTCTTGGCACTCTTTACAGTGGAAACAAGGCCTTTTTTCTCCAGCCTGTAATAAACAAAAGGTTTAAAAAGCTCCAAAGCCATTTTCTTAGGAAGGCCACACTGATGAAGCCTGAGATTAGGGCCTATAGCAATAACTGTTCGCCCGGAATAATCAACTCGTTTGCCAAGCAGATTCTGACGAAAGCGCCCCTGTTTTCCTTTTAACGTATCACTTAATGATTTTAAAGGCCGCTTATTGGATCCTGTAATCACTCTGCCATGCCTGCCATTATCAAACAGTGCGTCTACCGCCTCCTGAAGCATTCTTTTTTCATTGCGGACTATAATATCAGGAGCTTTTAAATCTATCAGCCGTTTTAACCGGTTATTGCGATTTATAACTCTCCTGTAGAGATCATTAAGGTCGGAGGTTGCAAACCTGCCGCCTTCTAATGGAACAAGGGGGCGCAAATCCGGAGGAAGAACAGGAATAACATCCATTATCATCCAGCAAGGATTTACCCCTGAACATCTGAATGCATCCACAATCTTAAGCCTCTTTGACAGTTTCTGCCTTTTTGCCAATGAGGTTGTAGCTTTAATATCGGTTCTTAACTCTGTGTATAATGGTTCAAGATCAATATTTTCCAACAGAACCTTTATTGCTTCAGCACCGATACCAGCTTCAAATTTTGTCCCATATGTTTCAAGCGCATCACGGTATTTTTCTTCGGAAAGCAGCTGGCAACGCGTCAGCGGAGTCTCTTTCGGATCTAACACTATATAGCTGTCAAAGTATAAGACTTTCTCCAAACCCTTTAATGTCATATCTAAAAGGTTTCCTATTTTGCTGGGAAGACTTTTTAAAAACCATATATGTGCAACAGGCGCAGCAAGTTCAATATGGCCCATCCGTTCTCTTCGAACCTTGGACTGTATAACCTCAACACCACATTTCTCACAAACTACTCCTCTGTGTTTCATACGCTTGTATTTGCCACAATTACATTCGTAGTCCTTGGTAGGGCCAAAAATCTTGGCGCAAAACAAACCATCGCGCTCCGGTTTGAAAGTCCGATAATTTATTGTCTCCGGTTTTTTTATTTCACCAAAAGACCATTGCCTGATTTGTTCAGGTGAAGCCAAAGCAATCCGAACACCACTGTATTGTTTCGGATCAACAGGTTTGGCGAAGAAATCATATAAGGTTTCCAAATTCTACTCCTTATTTTCTTCCAAAAGATTTATATCCAAGCCAAGACTCTGCAATTCCCTTGTCATTACCTTGAAAGACTCGGGTATGCCAGGCTCAAGCATGTTCTGGCCTTTTACTATTTTTTCATACATTCTGGTTCTTCCTGCCATATCATCAGATTTTACAGTCAGAAATTCCTGTAAAGCATGTGCCGCTCCGTATGCTTCCATTGCCCATACCTCCATCTCTCCGAGGCGCTGGCCTCCAAATTGGGCTTTTCCTCCAAGCGGCTGCTGTGTTACAAGTGAATAGGGCCCGATAGAACGTGCATGAATTTTATCATCTACGAGATGGTGAAGCTTTAACATATACATAGTTCCGACAGTAATCATGCCTTTAAAAGGTTCACCTGTTCGCCCGTCGTACAGTGTGGCCTGGCCGGATGAATATTGTCCGGCTTCTTCAAGAAGCATCTTTATTTCAGATTCTTTAGCACCATCAAAAACCGGGGTAGCCATGTGAACACCATTTTTATAATTACCGGCAAAATCACGCAGCCCTTGCTCATCCATTTTTGATATAATTGCATTTGAGTCTTTATCAGTAAATATTTTATTAAACTTATTACGAAGTCCAGAAATATTATTTTCTTCTACCAAGGCGTTTAACTGATCACCCAAACTTTTTGCTGCACGGCCTAGATGAATTTCTAAAATTTGTCCGGCATTCATTCGGGAAGGAACGCCAAGCCCACCCAAAACCACACCAACCCCACCCCCCCCCCCACAACCCGGCATATCTTCCTGTGGCAAAATCCTTGAAACTACTCCTTTATTACCATGCCGGCCAGCCATTTTATCACCGACCGAAAGTTTTCTTTTCATGGCAATATATATCTTAACCATCTTTATAACACCCGGTGGAAGATCATCACCCTTTTCGTATCTGCTGATGGTTTTTTCAAAACCCTCCCGGCAAAGGGTACGCTGAGATCTGTATTGTTCAAGAAGATCGTGAATCTGTTCTGTAACAGCGGCATCCTTTAAAACAATACCTTCAAGCTGAGCCACAGGAATGTCAGCAAGCATTTCTGCATCTATTTTGTCACCCTTTGCAATCAAAGCTTTTTTACCCTTTTTGACCGGGGTATTGCATATCTGGCCGTCTAAAATCTCAATAATCTGAACACGTGCTATATCTTCAATAACCGAAAGTTCATCATCACGGTTTCTCTCCAACACTTTTATTTCAGTCTCTTCTATAAAATATGTGCGTTCATCCTTATCTATTCCACGTCTTGAAAAAACCTTTGCATCAATAACAGTTCCTTCAACTCCGGGGGGAACTCTTAAGGAAGTATCTTTTACATCTCCAGCTTTTTCTCCAAATATAGCACGAAGAAGCTTTTCTTCAGGAGAAAGCTGAGTTTCGCCTTTGGGAGTAATCTTTCCAACCAGGATATCACCAGGTTTAACTTCGGCTCCAAGCCTTATGATACCGCTTTCATCAAGGTCTTTCAAAGCTTCATCGCCCACATTTGGGATATCACGAGTAATATCTTCCTTACCAAGTTTTGTATCTCTCGCTACTATTTCAAATTCTTCAATATGGACAGAGGTGTAAACACCATCTTTTACTAGTCTTTCGCTAACAAGAATTGAATCCTCAAAATTAAATCCACCCCAAGGCATAAAGGCTACAGTAACGTTTTTACCCAGAGAAAGTTCTCCTTTTTCCGTAGCAGGCCCATCGGCAATTATTTCTCCGGCTTCCACGCGCTGACCTTTTTCAACAATTGGTCGGTGATTAAAACACGTATTCTGGTTTGAACGCATATATTTTGACAGATTATTAATAGTAACATGCCTGTCATACCCTTTCTCCGAAGGATCATGAGAAAGGATTATCCGACATGCATCCACAGATTCAACCACTCCGTCGCGCTCGGCAACTACTGTAACACCGGAGTCTTTAGCTACAACTCCTTCTATACCGGTCCCGACAAGAGGGGCTTCACTAACCATAAGCGGAACAGCCTGCCGTTGCATGTTTGAACCCATTAAAGCCCTGTTTGCATCATCATTTTCAAGAAAAGGGATCAAGGAAGCGGAAACACTTACAAGCTGATTCGGGGAAACATCCATAAGTGCAACATCTTCTTTATTAACCATCATGGTTTCACCTGCCACGCGGGACGTAACAAGTGGATTTATATAGTTACCTTTTTCATCCATGGGTGCTTTCGCCTGTGCAATAGGCAAATCCTTTTCTTCAAATGCATCAAGAAATTTAACTTCATTTGTTACTGTGCCATCATTAACCACCCTGTAAGGAGTTTCGATAAATCCATAATCATTAACACGAGCATAAGTACTCAACGAAACAATAAGTCCAATATTAGGACCTTCCGGTGTTTCAATCGGGCATATACGCCCGTAGTGGGAAGGATGAACATCTCTTACCTCAAATCCGGCCCGTTCACGTGTTAATCCCCCTGGGCCAAGTGCGCTTAATCTTCTCTTGTGGGTAGTCTCGGAAAGTGGGTTCGTCTGATCCATAAACTGGCTTAACTGGCTTGTGCCAAAAAACTCTTTAACAATCGCAGCTACAGGCTTGGGATTGATAAGATCATGAGGCATAAGGGTATCAACTTCTTGTAAGCTCATTCTCTCTTTTATAGCTCTTTCCATACGTACCAAACCGATACGGTATTGATTTTCTAGAAGCTCACCTACCGCTCTAATCCGGCGGTTACCAAGATGGTCGATATCATCAACAATTCCTTGTGAATCTCTTAATTCTATTAAAGTTTTTGCTGTAAGAAGAATATCTTCTTTTCTTAAGATCTTTAGATCTGGGTAAGATTCAATACCTAAACGCTGGTTTATTTTTACTCTTCCTACACTCGAAAGATCATAATATGCTGTTTTAAAAAATAAATTGTCGATAAAATTCTGAGCAACCTCGGGTGTTACCGGATTGCCGGGCCTAAGCCTCCTGTATATTTCAACAAGCGCTTCTTCTTTTGAACTTACTTTATCTACAGCCAAAGTTTTTCTTATTGAGTCGCTGCTCGACATAACATCAGAAAATAGTGTCCCGAATTCATTGATACCGGCATCATTCAGTTTTGAGATCAACTTTTCAGTGACCGTATCATTTGCCTTGACTATAGGCTTATTCGTTCCAGGTTCATAAATAGTATATGCAAAGGCTCTTTCAATAATATCTTCAATATTTATTGGTATTGTACCCATTTTGGATGATATCAGCTTCTTTATAAGCTTTGGAGTATATGGGCGACCTTTTTTAGCTAGTATTTCACCAGTTTCCGGATCTTTAATATCACGTGTAAATTTCTGATCTTTGCATAAATCTTCTCTAAGTTCTTTATATAAGCTTTTTCCACGTATGATTATCTTCTCACTCTTATAAAAATATGAGAGAAGATCTTCAGGCGTATATCCAAATGCTTTAAAGAAAATCGTGATAGGAAACTTGCGTCTTCTGTCTATTCTTATATAGACTATATCTTTTGGATCAATCTCAAGATCTATCCATGACCCGCGCACAGGTATTATTCTCGAACTGTAAATAATTTTGCCGCTTGAATGGGTTTTCCCCTTATCATGGTCAAAAAACACCCCGGACGATCTGTGAAGCTGTCCAACAACAACCCTTTCGGTCCCATTGACAATAAAAGTGCCTTTATTTGTCATAAGGGGAACCGTTCCAAAATAAATCTCCTGCTCTTTTATGTCACGAATACTTGAAATACCGGTTTCCTTGTCAACATCATAAACAACAAGCCTTACGGTTATGCGTACAGCTATTTCATAAGTCATACCTCTGTGTATGCATTCCCCAACACCATGTTTTATCTCTCCGAATCTATAGGATACATACTCAAGAGAAGCGCTCCCTGTATAATCTTTTATTGGGAACACCGATTTAAATACTGCCTGAAGCCCGATATCTTCCCGTTTTTCAGGAGCAACATCCATTTGCAATAAACGTTTATATGATTCCAGCTGCATCCCTATCAGATCAGGTATTTCAACAATTCTTTGGATCTGACCGAAATTTTTTCTTAGCCTTTTTTTTGCCAAAAGCCTTTCCGACATTGCATCTCCCTTTTAGATGAGGGGCTTTTTACAAACCCCTCAAATACAATTACTATATAGCGGAATTATAAAAATAGTTCTTTCGGTTATTTTATTTCGACCTGGGCGCCGGATTCTTCAAGCTGTGCTTTGATCTTGTCCGCCTCTTCTTTTGATATACCCTCTTTTACTGCTTTTGGAATTTCATCAACAAGAGTTTTTGCCTCTTTTAGGCCAAGACCTGTAATTGCTCTTACTTCTTTGATGATCTGAATCTTTTTGTCACCATGCGAAGTCAGAATAACAGAAAATTCTGTCTGCTCTTCGGCTTGAGATTCAGCTGCAGCCGGACCAGCTGCGGCTACCATTGCCACAGGAGCTGCCGCAGATACGCCGAACTTTTCTTCCAACTCCTTAATAAGCTCGGACAAATCGAGAACTGACATGCTAGCTATAAATTCAATAACATCTTCTTTAGTAATATCTGACATTTTAATTATTCCTCCAAATTATTCAAAATCCTCCGCAGCAAGCTGCAGGAATTATTTACGATAACATAATGAATCTTTTATCTTCCGGCTTATCCCAAAATAGTAATCAAGCCGCTTCTTTCTGTTCTTTAATCGCCTGTAAAGCATATAAAAACTGCTTTGGTATTTCGCAAAGTGTCCTGACAAATGCTGTCGGCACACCATTCATCGCCGAAAGCAATTGAGCTAAAAGCACTTCCCGGGGTGGCATGGTTGATAATGCCTTAATTGCATTAAAATCAAGCGCTTTCCCGTCTAATAAACCAGCTTTAATAGTCAGGTTCTTATTGGTTTCAGCAAATTTTATAAGTATCTTTGCAGGAGCTACAGGATCATCGTAGCTTAAAGCAACCGCGGTAGGACCCTTGAAACTGTCTTTAATCAAAACCGCACCGGTATTTTCAGATGCTCTCTCAAGAAGAGAATTTTTTACTACTCTGTATTCTATTTGAAATTCCCTTAACTTTTTCCGCAAATCGCTTATTGCTTCAACATTGAGACCTTTATAATCAGTTAAAATTACCACTTTAGCTCTGGATAATTTCTCATGAAAGTTCTCTGCAATCTTTTTCTTTTCTTCAAGATTCATAAATAATAACGCCTCCTTTCCAAATCTGTATAAACCGGAGGTCTATAGCCGATCAGCGGAAACAGGAAATTGCAATAATTTTGTATCATAAAAACAAAAGCTTTTTATCACACATGCATCCTTAATCCGTCTCGGTAGGCCGGAAATCCCGCTTAAGCATTAAATTATACGCCTACGGTCTTTGACAGAATTGTATTTACCTTATAATTTTATTTATTATATCATTTGGTTTACTAAAAGCATATCCCGTTACAAGTTAATTTGCAACGGGACTATATAAGTTAAATTCCTATCATTATTAAATAATATAACGATTTGACAGGTAAAATATCCACCGGATCCTGAGAATAAAATATCTTAAAGAAAGAAATTATTTTATAATTTCTCGAATCAAGGACAGATCAATTCTAATCCCCGGCCCCATTGTTGTGGAGATAGCCATCCCTTTTAAATATGTACCTTTACTGCCTGATGGTTTAAGCCGCATTATGGTTTCAAGGAAAGCCGACATGTTTTGAACTAGTTTCTCCACACCGAATGAAACCTTGCCCATGGGAACGTGTACTATTCCGGCTTTTTCTACCCTAAAATCCACCTTTCCAGCTTTTAATTCATTTACAGCTCTAGCTACATCAAAAGTGACAGACCCTGTTTTAGCATTTGGCATAAGCCCCCTTGGCCCAAGAAGCTTTCCAATCTTTCCGACAGAACCCATCATATCCGGTGTGGCAATTGCTTTATCAAAACCCAACCAACCACCTTGGATCTTTTCAATAAGATCATCATTCCCGACAAAATCGGCACCGGCATCTAGGGCTTCTTTTTCTTTTTCTCCTTTGGTAAAGACAAGAACCTTAACTTCTTTGCCTATTCCGTTCGGCAAGACAACAGCTCCTCTTACCATCTGATCTGCATGTCTAGGATCAACACCAAGACGTACGGCAACATCAACTGTTTCATCAAATTTTACATAAGATGAATCAATTGCTGCCTTAACAGCAGCAGCAATGTCATTTTTTGCCTCGGCATTAGCCTTTGCTTTAGCTTCATTATATTTCTTACCATGCTTAGGCATTTCGCTTTATTAACTCCTTTTTATCTTTAACCAATTTCTATCCCCATGCTTCTGGCTGTTCCTGCAATAATTTTAACTGCTGCAGCCGTATCATTGGCGTTAAGATCGACCATTTTCTGCTTAGCAATTTCCTCCACCTGTTCCCGTGTGACTTTAGCCACTTTAACTCTCTTCGGGTCACTGGATCCTTTTGCTATCTTTGCCGCTTTTTTCAAAAGTATTGAAGCAGGCGGCGTTTTTGTAATAAAAGTAAATGATCTGTCCTGATAAACAGTAATAACAACTGGTATTACCATTCCCTCATCATCAGCGGTCCTGGCATTAAAAGCCTTACAAAACTCCATTATATTCACACCATGCTGCCCGAGAGCAGGACCTATAGGTGGAGACGGATTCGCTTTTCCGGCCACAACCTGCAATTTAATCATTGCCATAACCTTTTTTGCCATTTCTTTCTTTTCACTCCTGATGCTATATCTTTGTTACCTGTACGAATTCTAATTCTACCGGGGTCGAGCGTCCGAATATACTGACAAGTACTTTTATCTTCCCCTTCTCCGGGTTAACTTCCTCAACAACACCATTAAAATTCGTAAAAGGTCCGTCTACTACCCTTATTTCATCTCCGGCTTCAAAATAATATTTCGGTTTGGGCTTTAATTTTCCTGCCTCCATCCGGTTTAAAATCTGCGCTGCCTCTTCATCTGAAATGGGGGTTGGCTTTTCTCTTCCTCCGAGAAAGCCGCTTACTTTAGCAGTATCATTAACTATATGCCAGACTTCATCATCAAGCTCCATTTGCACCAAAACATACCCTGGATAAAATTTTCTGGTGGAAGTTTTTCTTTTTCCTTTAACAAGTTCCACAACCTGCTCTGTGGGAACCAACACTTCTCCGAACTTATCAGAACGATTATAAGTAGCTATCTTTTCTTCAAGTGCAGTTTTTACTTTGTCTTCGAACCCAGAATATACATGCAATATATACCACTTAAGAGCCACTCTCTTCCCCTCATTATTTTTGAAGAACTATATGGATAAGACTTGACAGACCCATATCAACCACACTTAGAAAAAACGAAACTATCACAACCAGGATAATGACAACTACCGTCGAAGAAATTGTTTGTTTTCTGGTAGGCCATGTAATTTTTTTAAGTTCAATTTTAACTTCTCTTAAAAATTGTAATATTTTCTCAATACGATTGTTTGCTTCTTTACCTGTTAGTGTTTTAGCCCCGGCTAAAGTTTTTTTTTGCGGAAATATATTTATCTTCTTCGTTTCTGCTACAATTCCTGCAACCGGAATAATTTTCTTTAAAACCTTACCTGCATTCTGAGTAGTATCCGGCGTATCATCACTTTGTTTTAATTTTTTTTTATTGTTTGAGGTCTTTTTTCTCAGTAGTCGTGCCATAATATCCCTGTATTGCTATATCCAAACCAAAATCTCTGGTTAAGATCCAATAAAACCTTATTAACCTAAAATTAAAACCAGCTTTTCATTCAACTGAAAATATTTTCCACTCTGCCATCATTTGAAGTAAGCAACACTCAACCCAGGCCATGGTTAAAAGTCATCGACCTGTTGGGATTTTTATTAGTCCTTCAATATTTATCCATTCATAAAATATTTGGCAGGCCAGGAGGGATTTGAACCCCCAACACCCGGATTTGGAGTCCGATGCTCTGCCGTTAGAGCTACTGGCCTGTATATAAATTATAAAAAGTGTATATATCCTTTGCTCAAAATACCTACTAAAATACAAAATGGCTATTTTGTTTCTTTATGAGTGGTATGTTTTCTGCAAAACCTACAGTATTTGCTAAATTCAAGCTTATCCGGTGTTGTTCTTTTGTTTTTTGTAGTAGTGTAATTTTTTCTTTTACATTCACTACATGACATTGATATAATTACTCTCACCTGCCAACTCCTTAGCCGTTATCCTATAATATTGCTTACAACTCCTGCACCGACCGTCCGTCCGCCTTCCCTTATCGCAAACCGAAGCTCGGTCTCCATTGCTATAGGAGTTATCAGCTCCGCCGATATCGCTACATTGTC
>Ga0180007_10004256_pt1 | contig 15249 bp, 13 predicted proteins | sample MM_PC_MetaG_FD_121122 | JGI IMG/M metagenome (GOLD analysis project Ga0180007, IMG submission 121122) | Groundwater microbial communities from the Aspo Hard Rock Laboratory (HRL) deep subsurface site, Sweden - MM_PC_MetaG | ecosystem: Environmental > Aquatic > Deep subsurface > Groundwater... | reverse complement strand
GAGATCAAAGCTTTTTATATGAAACGGGACAAGGATAATCCGGATCTTGTATTGGGCGCCGATCTGATTGCGCCGGAAGGTTTTGGCGAAATTATTGGCGGTTCCCAGAGGGAAGATGACTACGATCTGCTTTACAAGCGCATGGTGGACGAGAATATGCCGCTGGATGATTATCAGTGGTTTCTGGATTTGAGAAAGTATGGTTCCGTTCCCCACAGTGGTTTCGGAATTGGTCTCGAGCGTCTGGTTCAGTGGATGTCGGGAACCAAGCAAATTCGCGAAGTTATCCCCTTTGCCCGGACGATTTACCGGTTGAAACCATGACAATGTCTAAAAAAATTATTGCCGTTATCGGCGGCCGGAGTTGTACTGATGCCCAGTATCAGATCGCCCGGGAAGTCGGACGACATATTGCAGAAAACAATGCGGTCCTGGTTTGCGGTGGCCGTACGGGAATTATGGAGGCCGCCTGCCGCGGTGCTGCCGAAGCCGGTGGAATTACCGTCGGTATTTTGCCGGGAGATGATAGTCGGGATGCTAACGATTGGGTAACGGTGCCGATTGCGACGGGTATCGGTTTGGCCCGGAATGCGATCATCATCAGGTCCGCATCGGCTGCCATTGCCATCGGAGGGAGTTACGGAACACTGTCGGAAATTGCCTATTGTAAGCAATTCGGAGTACCGGTGTACGGAATTCAGTCATGGGATATTGAAGGAATACCAAGTATCGAATCCCCGGAAGAAGCAGTTCGGTTAGCTTTTGATACGGCAAAATCAGATTAGAAGTTTTGAGAGAGTTCTATAATATTAATAGAAAGTGCCGATAAATTGATTTGGAAATGCACTATCAGTAAAAAAATCGTGATTGATTACCGTAAAAGGTTTTAATTTATGTCTGATATCATGCCTGAGATAAAAGACAATTTCAATAAAACCTACGACAATATTCGTAGTATTCTACTTGAAGCACGCACAAAAGTTACTCACGCGGTCAATTTTGCAATGGTACAGGCTGGAGTATTGGGAAGAAAATCGTTGAGGAGGAGCAGCATGGTAAAAAACATGCTGAATACGGCAAAGCATTAATCAAGGAGTTATCCATCCTTTTAACTAAAGAATTTGGTAAAGGATTTTCCGAGCAGAGTTTGAGAAATATAAGGCAGTTCTATTACTGTTTTTCAATCCGCTCCGCAGTGCAGAGCGAATTGTCAAATAGTAATGATAAAACAAACGACAAACACTCCGCGCTGCGGAGTGAATTATCATGGACACATTTTAAATTGCTTTTAAGAATAGAAAATCCTAAGGCACGCGAATGGTATATGAATGAAGCTGCTGATTGTGGTTGGAGCACAAGAGTACTGGAACGTCAGATTAACTCATTTTATTATGAAAGGCTATTGAACAGTAAAGATAAAAGTATTGTCAAGAAGGAAGCTGAGGAAAATATTTCCAAATTGGAACCGGAGAATATTCTAAAAGACCCTTATGTTCTGGAATTTCTGGATTTGAAAGACAGAACTTCTTATCGCGAATCCGATCTGGAACAGGCACTAATAGACAGGCTTCAAGAATTTCTTCTGGAACTTGGTAAAGGATTCTGCTTCGTGGACAGACAGAGGCGGATATCTGCAGAAGATGAATATTTCCATATAGATTTGGTTTTTTACAATTACCTGTTAAAATGTTTTGTTTTAATTGACTTGAAAATCGGTAAATTGACACATCAGGATATCGGACAAATGGATATGTACGTCCGACTTTATGAAGACAGGTATAAAGTCAAGGAGGATAACCCTACTATTGGTATAATCCTTTGTTCCGAAAAAAATGATGCCATAGTCAGATATTCCGTTTTGCAGGATAGTAAACAAATTTTTTCGTCCAAGTATCAGCTTTATTTACCAACTGAAGAAGAGTTGATTGGAGAACTTAAACGAGAGCGGACACTTTTAGAACAAAAGAGTACTTTTAGTGATTAGAGATAAAACATATATCTTACTATATTTTAATATGGATTGAATTAGAATGCAGATTCATGCGGAAATAGTAATTAGCGGTATGGTCCAGGGAGTCGGGTACCGGTATTTTGCCCAGCGAAAAGCCCGTCAGTACAATCTGCCCGGCTACATAAAAAACCTGCCCAATGGCAATGTGCTCTGTGAAGTGGAGGGCGATAAAGGCATTATCCGCGACTTTATCAAAGAACTAAAAATCGGCCCGTCATTTTCCGGGGTATCAGGAGTAACGGTGAATACATCTCCCGACTTTTATGGGTACAAATCCTTTGAGGTGCGATTTTGAGTAAGATTCTGAAAATAGGTATGGCCCAGCTGAATCCGATCATCGGTGATATCGACGGAAATGTTGCCAAAATCATCGAAACGATTCACCGGGCCATTGACGAAAATATTGAGCTGCTGGTGTTTCCGGAGATGACAATTACCGGCTATCTGCCCCAGGATTTACTGTTCAGCAAACATTTCATTGCCGACAATCTTAAGGGCTTGAACAAAATACTGCGGTATGTTCCCGAAAAGATGATTACGATTGTCGGTTTTGTTGACCGGATTGATGGAAAGGTTTACAATGGGGCTGCACTGATCCAAAGTGGAAAAATTATTGATAAGCGCTATAAAACACTGTTGCCTAATTACGATGTTTTTGATGAGAAACGTTATTTTACACCGGCCGAATCCAATATGCCGGTTCCCCTTGAAATCAACGGAAAGACATTTCTGCTTGGAGTGGAAATTTGTGAAGATCTCTGGGATGCCAATTCTGAAGTAAAAATCACTGAGCAATTGGCTGGTCAGGGCGCCGAACTGATTGTGAATCTGTCGGCGTCGCCCTTTGAATACAATAAACGGGATCTGCGCCGGGAATTAATTTTCAGTAAAGTGGGAAAAATTAAAAAGCCCTTTATGCTGGTCAATCAAATCGGCGGCCAGGATGAATTTGTTTTTGATGGTAACTCCATGATGCTGGATGCAGCGGGTCAGCTTATCGGCTGGGGTAAAGAATTTGTTGAATCCTTGACCGCAATAGATATTGATTTGGAAACGGGGTTAGGAGCGCCGGTTGAAGTCCCCGAAATTCGCCGGGAAGAGCGCATTTTCAATGGTTTGGTCATGGGAGTCCGGGATTATTTTCGGAAGACCGGTTGTACGGAAGCGGTTTTGGGACTGAGCGGTGGCATCGATTCGGCGCTGGTCGCCTGCATCGCGGCGGCGGCTCTTGGACCGGAAAATGTCACCTGCGTGGCGATGCCCGGCGCTTATACTGCGGATATGAGCAACGAGGATGCAAAGAAATTAGCAGATAACCTCGGCGTTAAATTTCTATCGGTTCCCATCAAAGCAGTTGCCGATGCTTATGAAAAAGAATTAACTGAGATTTTTCATGGTTTGCCGGCTGACATTGCCGAAGAGAACATTCAGTCCAGAGTCCGCGGCAATATTCTCATGGCTATTGCGAATAAATTTGGGTATTATGTATTATCGACCGGCAACAAGACGGAATTGGCATTGGGATATTGTACGATGTACGGCGATATGGCCGGTGCGCTGGCGGTTATTTCGGATTTGAGTAAACTCGACGTTTATGCAGTTGCGCGGTTTGTGAACGAGAAACAGGGCGGGAAAATTATTCCTGAGCGAATTTTTCAGCGCCCGCCCAGTGCCGAATTGAAAGATAAACAGGTTGATCCTTTTGATTATGAGATTGTCAGTCCGCTGGTCGATGCGATCATCAATGATCAAAAGTCCTACGACGAACTTCTCAAGATGGGTTATGAAGAAGAATTGATAATTGATATCCTGAATAAAATCCGTCTGACGGAATATAAACGCCGGCAGGCAGCGCCGGGTTTGAAAGTGACGGGAAAAGCCTTTGGTATCGGACGTCGTTTTCCGATCATTAACCGGTATAAAAAATGAAAAGATACACACCGTATATTATCATTTCTTTGATTCTCTTTTCCGGCATAAATAAGCTGTTTGCCCAGCAGGAGAGTACTATTACCGGTGTGATCTGGAGCCGGATGAAAACAGATAATAAAATGTATTATGTCACCGGGTTCCTGAATGGACTTGAAAAAGCGGAAAATATTCTTGATATTAACGTAAGAATACAGGAAAAGAATGAATTTGCTTTTACCGAACCATTTTATATCCAACGTACGCGGGAACGCATTAATAACTACATTCCCGACGATAACAATCGAATTAATTTGGTAATAGATTTAGTGGATATTTTTTACAGCGATCCGAATAATCTGAAAATTTCATTTGAAGCAGCTGTTCGAATTGCTCTGGCCCGAAATGCGGGCGACATTGAAAAAAGTGATATGTGGCTTCAGGAAGCCAGGCGAAAAATTGCCTATAAAGGCTATTAAATAAGCAGGTGTTTATGAATGCGCAAATCCCCGATGAAGAAATTCGTTTTGGAACACAACTATACGGTTATCTGCTGACAATCGCAATTGCCGGATTCGGTCTCTTTATGGTTGTAATTGAGCCGAATATTCTCCAACAGTTCCGGTTTTGGATTTCTGCCGACACATTTAATGACCTGCTGCTCAGCTGGTTTGCTGTCAGTACGATTACCGCGCTTTACCTGTTTTTTGCCAGTGTTCTGATCAGCCTATTGCGAAAGGGGACGAATATATCTTTCTTCTTCTGGTATTATGTGATTTTAGTTGGAAGTCTGCTTTTTTCAACAATTTTTTATGACCTTATTGTTGGCCCGAAGACCACTGTCTTTTTCGCCGGTCTTGTTATTTTAATTGCTTCCAACCTCGCCACTATTTTTACAACTGCGGTCTTTTTTTATCTGCATTTTGTTAACAGGCATAATTTTTACCCCTTTGTGATCGGGATTATGGGCATTACAACAGCCTATACCTGGTTTTACCTGAATTTTATCAGCAAAATATCTGTCATCTGACGATAGATTTCAAGATAATTTAAATTATCTTAAACTGATGTTACATACAATTATAAAACGGTCACCGTTAGCGTTTCTGATTATCTGGTACTTCGCCGGGATAATCGTGAACAGGTATGCTGACATTGATGTAAGATACTGGTTATTGACCAGTTCCGTGCTATTAACGGCCGGATTCATTCGGATTAAAAACGATTATTCAATACTGCTTATACTGACGTTAATGATCAGTCTGGGTGGACTGAATCACAGTTTGAGAATTCAGAAAGAGAATAATCACATCAGCCATTTTATCGACGAAACCGAAAAAAATATTATTGCGGTGGTCGAGTCCTCGGAAGCATATTCCGATGGCAGACAGAAGATTATTGCCGGAGACCTGATAATCAACGAACCAAGCAGTATCCAATGCAGTGGTAAAGTTCTTCTCAGAATTAAAAACAGTTCACGCCGCTATTTTTTTGGGGATAGTCTGGTCTTTAGTGCGATTCTCCGCGAACCTTCGTCCAGGCGGAATCCCGGGGAATTTGATTACCGGAATTACCTCGCGAATCACCACATATATGCTCTGGTTTATCTGGAAGAAAACCAAATCCAGGTAATTGAACCCAGACAGCATGTGTTATTACGTCGTTTCGCGAACCGGTTAAAATATGGGATTCAGGACTTGATCAACCGGTCGATGGAAGGTGAACCCGCTGCGATTCTCCAGGCGCTGCTGGTAGGTGTCCGGGGAGAAATCAGCGATGAAACCGAACAGGCGTTTGTGGATTCCGGGGCGATTCATGTCCTCGCAGTATCGGGCCTGCATGTCGGGTATGTGACTTTGGCATTTTGGGTGATAACCGGTTTTCTGAGGCTGCCGTTAAAGCCCAGAGTGATCATAACGATTCTTGTTTTAGTGATGTATATACTGGTCGTGGATGTGAAGCCATCGGTGATGCGGGCGGTTATTATGGCGTCGATGGTGCTCATTTCCAAAGGCTGGGAAAAGCAGGTAAATGTTTTCAATTCTCTGGCAGCGGCGGCGCTGATTCAGACGCTGATTGATCCTCTGCAACTCTTCGATATGGGTTTTCAACTGTCATTTACCGCCGTTTTTTCAATCGTCTATATTTATCAACGCATTGAAACCCTGCTTCCTGAAAAAATCAAACCGTCGGAATTACACAACAATGCGGTCAAATATGTATTTCAGATGTTCCTGGTATCTTTGGCGGCGTTGATCGGAACTGTACCGATAACTATATTTTATTTTAACCGGATTCCGATTATTTCGATGCTGTCGAACATTGTTATTATTCCCCTGATCGGTGTCATTGGCGCGTTGGGATTTGCACAAGTGATTTTAGGATCTATCTGGAACTGGTTTAATATTGCGTATGGTGAGATTGAAACGGTTCTGCTCATAATTCTGCAGAAAATTGTCACCCTTTTTTCGGGCATTCCGGGCGCCTATATCACGATAGCGCAAATTTCGATGGGAACTTTGATTTTATTGTATATTTTCATTTTTCTGCTACTCAATACGGATAAAATGAAAATCAGAAAAGGCTTGGTTTTTGGACTGTTGATAGCAGGAAATATTTTCATATGGAAGACCGTATTTGAGAAACCCCAATTGACGGTCACGTTTCTGGATGTCGCCCAGGGAGATGCGGCGCTGATAAAACTACCGGACAAACGGACGATTTTGATTGACGCCGGCGACCGGACGTTCCACCGGGATTATGGCGAGCTGGTTGTGGCGCCCTTTTTAAAACGGGAAGGAATCAGACAGATCGATTTATTGATTCTCACCCATCCCCATAGCGATCATATTGGCGGAGCACCGACGATTATTCGAAATTTTAAAGTCGATCAGATTTGGGAGAGTGATATTGCAGCCGGATCAAGAATTTACCAGGAAATTCATGCTCTGGCCGATTCCCTGAATATTCCGGTATTGACCCCAAACTCCGGTGATATGGTCACTATTTCTGATAATCTGAAATTGTACTTTCTGCATCCGTCGGAACGCTTTCTGGAAAAGCATCAACGGAATTACAACGACGGCTCATTGGTCTGTAAACTGGTTTTTGGCGATATCAGTATTCTGTTTACCGGTGATGCTGAAGAGGACTCCGAAGATTATTTATGCTACTGGGACGATTTCTTAAAATCAACCATCATAAAAGTGCCGCATCACGGCAGTAACACGTCGTCAACGGCACACTATGTGAATCTTGTCGACCCGGAGTATGCCATCGTCTCGGTGGGACTGAACAACAAATTTAAGCATCCAGCCCAATCAACACTGCAACGATACCGGAATCTTGGATCGACGATTTACCGAACAGATGTAGAACATGCCATTCAATTTCAATCCAACGGAAAAATTGTGAAAATCATCGATTGGGAATAAGTTATCGGTAAATTGGAGAGAATTATGAAGCGAATTTCAATTTCACCGAAAGATTTTCAGACAAGGATACATCATCTCTGGTATCATCAATCGCTGTTATTGAGCAGTGGTGATTTTAGCAAAAATGAATTTAACTGCATGACAGTTGGCTGGGGCAGTATCGGGACGATGTGGTCAATGCCTTTTGTGCAAGTTGTCGTTCGGCCGACGCGTTACACCCATCAGTTTATGGAAAAATATTCGGATTTTACGGTTTCTGCGTTTGGCCGCGAATATCAAAAAGATCTGAATCTACTAGGTACCAAATCCGGTCGTGATGGCGATAAACTGGCTGAAACGTCACTGACGCCCATTAAATCGTCTATTGTGGCAGCGCCCGGATATGCAGAGGCAGAGTTGGTCATTGAATGCAAGAAAATGTTCAGTAGTACATTTAAACCGGAGGAATTTTTCGATCCGACGATTGAAGATAAATATCCCAACAAAGATTATCATACCGTTTATTACGGAAGTATTAAAGCGATTTTCGGAACCGAAAAATACCTGGCAACGAACATTAATAGTGATTCTTAAAAGTATTGTCATATAAAACAATGTTTTAATTATGCAAAAATATTAAGCTCCCCTCAGTCCCCTCCCCGCCTGCTCCCGGAGGGCGGGGAGAGGAAAAAGGGGTGGTAGATTTGTATAGGCAGATGGCGAAAGATTCTGAATGTAAAAAATTTGAGGATTTATTTTCACAATACACTTATATTGTTAAGACGATTTTAAACTACTGGAGGGAATAAATGAAAATCCATGAGTACCAGGCGAAGGATATCCTGAATGTTTTCAATGTAAATGTTCCCAGGGGGATACCGGTTTTTTCAAAAGACGAGGCCCTGAATGCAGCAAATTTGATGGGTTATCCCTGCGTCATAAAAGCCCAAATTCACGCCGGCGGCCGGGGCAAAGGCGGTGGCGTCAAAGTGGCACAATCCACCGAAGACGCTGAACAAATCATCGATAAAATCTTCGGCCATCCATTAGTCACAAAACAGACCGGTACAAAAGGGAAAATTGTCAATCGGCTATTGATTGAGGAAGCTGTGGATATTGACCGGGAATTGTATGTGGGCATTGTGATCGATAGAAAGACCGCTTGCCCGGTGATGATGGCGTCTACGGAAGGTGGGATGGAGATTGAAGAGGTTGCCGGGAAAACTCCCGAAAAAATATTCAAGGAATTCGCTCTGCCCGGATTCGGCCTCCAGGCTTACCAGTACAATCGGCTGGTTACGGCGCTAAAATTGGAGGGCGATTTGGCGAAAAAAGGAATAATATTCCTGCAATCACTTTACAATGTTTTTCGCCGGACCGATGCGTCAATGGTGGAGATCAACCCGCTGGTAATTACGAAAAAGGGAGATATTATTGCCCTGGACGCTAAACTGAATTTTGATGACAATGCACTATTCAGGCATAAAAAATATATTGATTTGAGGGATACCAGTGAAGAGGAACCGTCGGAACTGGAAGCCTCTAAATATAAGCTGAACTACATCCGCCTGAATGGTAATGTCGGCTGTATGGTCAACGGCGCCGGCCTGGCGATGGCGACGATGGATATCATTAAACTACATGGTGGCGAACCGGCGAATTTTCTGGATGTGGGCGGAATCGCCTCATCGGAAACTGTGGCAAACGGGTTTAAAATCATCCTGTCCGATGCCAATGTCAAAGCCGTTTTGATCAATATTTTCGGCGGGATTGTGCGCTGTGACCGGGTGGCGCAGGGAATTGTTGATGCGTTAAATTCGTTGCATATTAAGATTCCGGTAGTGGTCAGGCTGGAGGGCACCAATGCCGTCGAAGCCCGGAAAATTCTGGCGGAATCGCCGCTGGATTTTATGATTGCCGATTCACTGGAAAAAGCCGCGCAGATAGTAGTGTCTGCGGCAAATAATGGAGAGTACAGATGAGCATTCTTATTGATGAAAATACACGGGTCATTGTCCAGGGAATCACCGGGAAAGAGGGGGCGTTTCATACGGCCCAGATGCTTGAATACGGAACTAAGGTTGTTGGTGGAGTTACTCCGGGAAAAGGAGGTCAAAAATCCGAACACGGTTTGCCGATATTCAACTCTGTGAAGGAAGCAGTCATTAAGACAGGAGCTAACGCAAGTGTTGTATTTGTACCGCCCCGTTTTGCCGCAGATGCAATCCTGGAATCCGTGGATGCGGAGCTGGATCTTGTCGTCTGTATCTCCGAGGGCATTCCGACCGAAGATATGGTTAAGGTCAATTATATTTTAAAGCAATCTAAGACCCGCCTGATCGGGCCTAATTGTCCGGGGATTATCTCGCCGGGAAAATCTAAAATCGGCATTATGCCCGGATTTATTCATCAGAGAGGCTCAATCGGCATTATTTCCAGAAGCGGAACCCTGACCTACGAAGCGGTCCACCAGGTTACTCAACTGGGTCTGGGTCAATCGACCTGTATCGGGATTGGTGGTGATCCGATCATTGGCTGTACATTTCTGGATTTATTGCCGCTGTTTGAAAAAGACGCTGAAACCGAAGCCGTGATAATGATCGGTGAAATCGGTGGAACTGCCGAGGAGGAAGCGGCTGAGTACATTCAGGCCCATTTTTCAAAACCGGTAGTTGCATTTATCGCAGGAGTCACAGCGCCTCCGGGTCGCCGGATGGGGCACGCCGGGGCGATCATTGCCGGCGGCAAAGGAACCGCCCAGGAAAAAATCGAAGTATTACGGAATGCCGGAATCACCGTAACACTAAACCCGGCAGAAATCGGGAAAGCCCTCACTTCTGTTTTATAGTCGTATATAAATATTAATTGAGGCGGATGAATTTCTAAAATTCACCCTTCCAAAGCTTATTTTTCTTTGGATATTTAATTATACAAGGATAAACGCCATAGCAATGCAATACCCTATTTGCCATATACCATCCAATAAATTGCCCCCCAAGGGGACTGGAGTGGACAACATTTGGAATGATATGTCGTGAATAAAAACTCAAAAACATTAACCGCCGGATTTATCCGGTGGAGTGGAAATCCCTTTCTGTCACATACCGACTAAAGTCGGTGCTTTGGGTTTGTGACACAGTACCACTCATTAAAATGCCTGCCTGGTCGTCAGACAGGAGTGGTTAACCTTTGGAGACGATATTTTTTATGATCTATGATTAGAAACGTTAACCGCTGGCTTTTCCGCAGGTCACAGGGGACTCCGATTTATCGGAGAACTCCCGGGGGAGCTGCCGGTGGTCTGAAACTCCCAACCTGATGCCCGACTTCAGTCGGAGTCGGAAAAACCCTAAAGTCTATCTTATAGCACAAGCCCAATAATTCACAAACCGGGGTGAATTTCTAAAATTTGTTTTTCCAGATCCCAATTTTTTTGATAAATTTAACTTTATATGAATACAAACCATCCCAATGAAATTCAATACCATATCCACTGCCCGAATAATTATATCGATTATTGAAAGAAATCTTGAACTTGAACGCTACAACCAGCTGTGGGCCGGGAATTCAGGATAAAAGAGTTGAAGGATAAGATCAAAAAACTGAAGAGTATTCACTGTTATCTCTACCGGTTCTCCGATAAATACCGGAGCAATCTGAACCACAAGTTAAAAAACAGTTTTAAATCGTTTATCTGGGGGGAAAATAATGAAACTTAATCTCTCCTCCAAACTCATAGGGAGTTTTTCTATTGTGCTCCTATTGATGGTCGTAGTCGGATTGGTGGGCACATATACCTCACAGACCATCCGCGACCGCCTGGACAACATCATTGAACAGGATGTAAAACCGGCAAACATATTGGGTGACGTGGCCCGGAGGGCCGGCTTAATCCGCGCGAATTCACTGTTACACCTGTTTACCAGATCTATTGATAATATGAATCGGTACGAATCAGAGGTGGCCGATTGGATTGACAAGATAAACTCAGACCTCAATACTTTAGAAAACACATTCGAGGATCAGGCAACCCTTGATAAACTTGCCGAGTTTCGTACTGCCTGGGAAACGTATTTGAGAATCTGGCGTGAACAGGTTGTGCTCCTGAGCCGGGCGAACCGTGACGAGGAAGTATTTACCCTGGCCAGAAAAAGCGGGGCTGGCGGTATGGCGGCCCGGGAAGCAATGTATAAGCTTGATGAGTTACATGATGTCAATGTTGCGGCAGCCAACCACAGGCTGAAATTGGCAAACCAGGATTCCAAGAAAAGCCAATACATTTTGTCGGCAGTTATCCTGCTTGCCATTATACTCGGTTTAGCTTTTGGAATAAAACAAAGTTCGCTCGTCGCGGGTGCGGTGAATACTGTCTCAAAAGCGGCACAACGGATGGCAACCGGAGATCTTGATCAGAGAGTGGTGATCAAGACCGGCGACGAGATCGAATCTATGGCCGATTCTTTCAACACGATGGCTGGTAATATGAAGAAGATGGTCGAGGAACTGCAACAGGAAATCACCGAGCGCGAACGGGCGGAGGAGGAATTGAAAAAGCACCGTGAACACCTTGAGGAACTCGTGAAGGAACGCACAGCCGAATTAATAACAGCAAACAAACAACTTCAAGGGGAAATTACTGAACGCATGCAGGCAGAAGAAGAACTCATAAAATACCGCGAACACCTTGAAGAGCTTGTGGAACAACGCACTAATGAACTGCAAATTGCCAATAAAGAACTGGAAGCCTTTGCTTATTCCGTTTCTCATGACTTGCGTGCACCTTTGCGCCATATTTATGGATTTTCAGAATTGCTGGGAAAACGAATCTCTAACGCTCTTGATGAAAAAAGTTTAAAACAATTACATAATATCACGGAAGCAGCCAAACAGATGGGAAAATTGATAGATGACCTGCTGGCTTTTTCCCGTATTGGCCGGGCTGAAATGAATAAAACCGGTTTTGATTTCGGGCAAATAATAAAAAAAGTTAAAGAGCAAATCGAACCGGAAATAAAAGGCAGAGAGGTTATCTGGGAAATTGGTCAATTCCCCAAAGTGCACGGCGATCCTTCTTTGCTTCAACAGGTTTTAGTTAATCTTGTTTCAAATGCCGTTAAATTCACAAGTAAAAGAAAAGAAGCAAGGATTGAAATCGGCAGTCAAAGTAAAGAGCAAGAATACATTTTTTATGTACGGGATAATGGCGTCGGGTTTGATATGAAATACAAAGAAAAACTTTTTAAAGTATTCCAGCGTCTGCATACTAAAGACGAATTTGAAGGAACCGGTATTGGTCTGGCTAATGTTCAAAGAATTATTCACCGGCATGGAGGTCGAACCTGGGCCGAAGGCATATTGGGTGAAGGCGCTACATTTTATTTTTCGTTACCAAAAAATAATAGGAGGAATTATGAGTGAATTAGCACGAATTTTGCTGGCAGAAGATGATCCGAAAGATGTGGAATTGACTCTGGAAGCTCTGGATGAATACAATCTGGCAAACAATGTTGCTGTTGTAAATGATGGTCAGGAAGCGTTGGATTACCTGTACTATAAAGGTAAATACAAAAAACGTTCTAATGGTAATCCTGTGGTTGTTCTGCTGGATCTGAAGATGCCGAAAGTTGATGGTTTAGAGGTCTTGAAGCAGATAAAAACCGACCCGGATTTAAAAACAATTCCGGTAGTTATTCTCACTTCTTCTAAAATGGAAAAGGATCTTGTTGAAAGCTATAATCTGGGAACAAATGCTTATGTGGTGAAGCCGGTTGCCTTTCATGAATTTGTCGATGCAGTAAAAGGTTTAGGAAAATTCTGGGCTTTGATAAACGAAGCACCGTTTGGGTCTGTGAAATAAAAAAGTAGATCGATTTCTGAAAAAAGAAGGAGTTTTAGATGAAAAAGCTAGCTATTTTATACCTTGAAGACATTAAAACGGATGTTGAAATTGTTGAATCATACTTAGAAGAAGAGAAGATTGAATATGAATTAACGAATGTTGACAACCGTTCTGATTTTATTTCTGTTCTTAAAAAAAAGCAATTTGACATTATTTTTTTAGACTACTCTTTACCATCCTTCGACGGTCTGAGCGCTCTTGCTATTGTAAAAAAATCATATCCCGATATTCCGGCAATGATGATATCCGGAGTTATGGGTGAAGAGCAAGCAATCGAAACAATTAAAGCCGGCGCAACCGATTATATTCTTAAACAACACATGTCCCGGTTTATTCCATCGTTAAAAAGGGCTATTGAAGAAGCAGAAGAACAAAGGAAGCGCAAGCGGGCGGAGGAGGCATTGCGCGAGAGCGAACAAAAGCTGCTGAAAGCGCAACAAGTGGCACGAATGGGCTTCCTGGACGTAAATCTCAAGACGAATGAGGTTTACTGGTCTGATGAAATCTATCGCCTTTATGGTGTTAATCCACAAGAACAAAAAGCATCCTTTGAACTCACCAAGCAGATCGCTCATCCGGACGATCTCGATTTCGTGACGAAGGGGATTGATTCTGCAATACAGGGCATCTCGGAATTAGATATAGATCACCGCATTCTGATATCCGATGGAACAGTCTTGTGGGTCCATGAACAGGCTGAATTGATCCGCGACGCCGACGGCAACCCCGACCACATGCTCGGCACTGTGATGGATATCACCAAGCGCAAACGTGCTGAACAAGAATTAATCATTGCCAATAAAGAACTTGCCTTTCAAAATGAGGAGAAAGAGAAGCGTGCGGCAGAGTTAATCATTGCAAACAAAGAACTTGTCTTTCAAAACGAGGAGAAAGAGAAGCGTGCGGCAGAGTTAGTCATTGCAAACAAAGAACTTGTCTTTCAAAACGAGGAGAAAGAGAAGCGTGCGGCAGAGTTAGTCATTGCAAACAAAGAACTTTCCTTTCAAAACGAGGAGAAAGAAAAACGTGCAGCAGAATTAATCATTGCAAACAAAGAACTTGTCTTTCAAAACGAGGAGAAAGAGAAGCGTGCAGCAGAATTAACCATTGCCAACAAAGAACTTGTCTTTCAAAACGAGGAGCGCAAGCAGGCAGAGGAGAAATTAAGAGCTTCCAATCAGCAATTATTAGACCAGACACAAGAACTTTCTCGTATGGCAACTGTAGTAATAGATTCAAATGATGCTATCACAATTCAGGATTTAGAAGGCAACATAACAGCATGGAATGCCGGAGCAACAAAAACATACGGCTACAGCGCACAAGAAGCTTTCAAAATGAATGTGACGGATTTGGTGCCTGAAGAATTAAAAGCCGAAGCATTAAATTTTATAGTCAGTTTGAAAAAAGGTGAACTTGTTACAAACTTCGAAACAAAACGACAAACAAAAGACGACAAAATATTAGATGTATGGATGGTTGTTACAAAACTTGTTGATGAAAATGGTAAATTAATTGGAGCAGCTACCACCGAGCGGGATATTACCGAGCGCAAGAGGGCAGAGGAAGAAGCCCGAAAGATGCATCAGAGCTTAGTTGAAACTCATGGAAAACTACAGCGGGCATACGAAGATGAGAAACATCTGAGGGAAAAATTAATTCAATCCGAGAAGCTGGCGTCTTTGGGTCAGATGGGCGCCAAGATAGCTCATGAGATAAATAATCCGCTTACAGTCATTAGCGGCAGGGCGCAGCTATACCTGATGGAAGACTTGGATGAACAATTAAAAAAGACCTTTGAATTAATTATTCGGGAAACAAAGCGAATTGAAAACATCACTTCTGCTTATAGGAATCTTTCCAGACCGGTATTGCCGAAAAAGGAGTTGCTGGATCTGAATGCAGTTCTTGAAGAAAGCGTAGAGAATCTGATTAACACCGGGGAAATTAAACATTATAAAATACAGAGGAATTTTTATCCCGATCTTCCGCAAGTGATTGGAGACTCTAACCGTTTG
>Ga0180007_10004255_pt1 | contig 15251 bp, 14 predicted proteins | sample MM_PC_MetaG_FD_121122 | JGI IMG/M metagenome (GOLD analysis project Ga0180007, IMG submission 121122) | Groundwater microbial communities from the Aspo Hard Rock Laboratory (HRL) deep subsurface site, Sweden - MM_PC_MetaG | ecosystem: Environmental > Aquatic > Deep subsurface > Groundwater... | reverse complement strand
TTGAATTTTTTCTCAATGGCATTGTAATCATTAATGTAAACTTCAAAGGATCTGTGCGGAATAAAAATGCAGTTTCTTTTTATTAATTGTTTTTGTATTTCAGGTTTTAAGATATCGGCAAATTTCTCTAAGGTAATTACTTCGTCAACGCATCCGAGTGAAGCTCGGCTTTTGAAATATTTAGAATAAGTTTTATCCCTGCCTTTTTGTACAATTACCAAAGTTCTAAATCCCAGATCTTTTGCTCCGCGGCAAACATCCAAAGCAGAGTGTGATCCCAACACAGCAATTGTATAATCTTTCATCAATCCAATACCTCCTTTAATTTGTTTTTCTTAATTGCATTTTTAATTTCCCTGGCAATCCTTCTTCCTGTTGACATTGGCTCACCATATAATAAATAGGTGTAAGGCGAACCATCAATGAAACAATTGGTTCCCGCAACAATACGGGCCGAGATTTCAATTATATAGATTTCTTCTGTTGAGGTGATGATTGTCTCCAAACAGAATGGCCCGAATAAACCTTTAGGCGGCATAAGTTTTTGGCTTTCTTCCACTACTCTTTCCGCCATTGACAAAGCCTGCGGAAGTAACGACTCTCTAACTGCCAAAGGTATATTGGCAACCACTTCAAATGACGGTTCTATGTTTAAACCCCTTTGATTTTTGGCAGGGATACGACCGAGTGAATCAACATTAGTTTCATAGCGCTTATCAACACTCATAAGCTCAACTTTTTTAGTTAATGGGGAATAGAAAAAATGGAAATAAACCGGAACACCAATCACGTATTCCTGAACAATAAATCGCGCCTCTTCGTAATTTTTTAATTTTTCGTCAAATTCTTTTTGGTTTGTGGCAGTAAAATAACCTTTTCCGCCGGCAGCACCATAAGATTTTACAATTACCGGCCGGTCGATTTTATCACCCCTTCTGAAACGGTGCGGCACTTTTATCCCTGCCTGCTCCATCCAGGATCTTTGCATTTTGCGGTTTTCTTCCCAGTCCAAAACCTTCTTATTTCCAAAATAAGCCACCTTCATATTTTTGTTTTTTTCCATACCCAAATATGCAACATATGATCCGTGAGGAATAATAATGGCGTTTCGCTTTAATAATTGCTTTTCTATCTTGGGAAAACTTTCCCAGGAGTCAATTTCTAAAATCTCATCAATGAAATTATCGTAAGATTTATAAAGAGGAATTCTATCGGAAGTTGCTACAACAGCAGTTTTAAACCCTTCGTCTTTTGCCCCTTTGAGGATTTGCAGGGCCGAGTGAGAACCTAAAGTTACAATCGTTAAGTTTTTGATTCCCATACCGTATTATACGAAAAAAACTACTAATTGTCAAAAAAATCTGCTATTATACACTCTCAATGGATACTATATCAGTAATAGCCGGAATGCAATGGGGCGATGAAGGTAAGGGGAAAATAGTTGATCTGTTATCTGAAAATGCTAATTATGTTGTCAGGTTTCATGGCGGAAATAATGCCGGGCACACTATTGTAGTGCAAGGAAAGAAATATCCTCTGCACCTAATTCCTTCGGGTGTTCTACAGCCAAAGGCCAAATGTGTTATTGCCAACGGGGTTGTTGTTGACTTGGAAGTGTTAACTTCTGAAATAAAGATGTTTGAAAGTGACGGCATCAAATTAAACAATAGATTATTTATTTCCGAAAGGTGCCATTTAATTCTGCCTTACCATAAAGCCTTGGACATTGCATACGAGAATGCCCGCGGAAAAAAGAAACTGGGGACAACCGCAAGGGGTATTGGACCCTGTTATGCTGATAAAGTAAGCTACAACGGAATAAGAATTTATGAACTTAAAGATTGGGAATTATTCAGAGAAAAATTTATATTCCAGACAAAAATAAAAAATAAAATTATTAAATCTCTTGGCGGAACCACGGTTGATATAGAAAGAGAATTAGAAAAAATTTCAAAATTACGTAAAAATATTTTAATTTTTGTTGCCGACACATATCAGCTTTTGCAAAAAGCTATCTTAGAAAAGAAAAAAATTCTTATGGAGGGTGCTCAAGCAATAATGCTGGATGTGGATTTTTCCCCTTATCCCTTTTCCACCGGTTCCAATACTATCCCCGGGGCGGTAAATACAGGGGCAGGAATACCGGTACAAAAAATCGGCGATATTTTAGGAGTAGTAAAAGCTTATACCTCAAGAGTCGGTGGAGGTCCGCTGCCAACGGAATTGACTGATAAATTAGGAGAGGAAATCAGGGAAAAAGGTAAAGAATTTGGCACAACCACCGGAAGGCCAAGAAGAGTTGGTTGGCTGGATCTTGAAGCGGTAAAATTTGCATGCCAGGTTTCAGGCGCTACAGAAATTGCCATAACTAAAATTGATATATTATCAGGATTTTCAAAAATAAAAATCTGCACCGGATATAAATTAAATGGCAAATCGATTCCTTATTCTTCTTGCGGATATCAAGAACTTGCAAAACTTACACCGATTTATAAGCGAAGCTTGAAAACTTCGTTTGAAAAGCAAGCTTTCAAACTCGTTTATAAAGAATTTTCCGGATGGACAGAAGATTTAACAAACATCAAAAAATTCAATGACTTACCCAAAAATTGTCAAACTTATCTAAAATTCATTGAAAACTTTTTAGGCATAAAAATTTCCCTCATCTCCACCGGTCCCAAGAGAGAAGAATATATAAAGATTTAAATGTATCTAACCTAAATTATCCTCATTTTACCTAACCAAGTCATCACAAAATACAGCAAAGCAATAATTCCCCCGAAACCAACAACAAAAGCAATGATTGCTTGTAAATATAACTTTATAGCCCGTTTAGAGGTAGCAGACATTTTTAAATCAGAATATTGTCTTTTGGGATTAAATTTAGGAATTAAGAAAAATACTCCAATCAAACCACCAAATACTGGAACTATAATTGCAAAATATAGAGCATATGCGCTAAAATCTTGATTGCTCATTTTCTTAAAAAGCTATCTCTTCTGAAGTCTTTGTTTAGCCAAATACCCACCAATCGCGCCTATTATGATGCCTAAACCTCTAAATGCAAGCTCACCTGAAAAAATAAAAGCAACAATTATAAAGAGCAGGCTAGATACTACTGCAATCATACCTCCTATAACTAATGCTGAAGAATTACTTTTAATGAGACTTGCTCTATCTTTTTCATTAGATTTACCATAACTTAAAACTCCTTTGTAACCTGCAAATGCTACAGATAATATCTGAACAAAAGAAAAAACTGATGATCCTGTTGTCTGTCCAAACAAAAACATTAAAATAAATAGCACAATATAATTAAAAACAAAGAGTATAATTCCCCAAAGAAGAATAGTTTTTACAACTTTACTAGTCATAACTATTTAATAGTATCACAGTTGGAAAACTATATCAACTACATTATTCCCACTCCATAGTAGCTGGAGGTTTATTGGTGATGTCATAGACTACCCTGTTTACTTCTTTTATTTCATTAACAATTCTTGTAGAAATTTTATCCAGAAGTTCCCAGGGTAATTTTGCAAAATTGGCACTCATGGTATCTTGTGACTCTATTGCGCGGATAGCTATCGTCTCTCCATAAGCGCGGTTATCTCCTCTTACTCCGGTGGTTTTGATTCCTGTAAAAACTGCAAATATTTGCCAGAGATTTTTGTATAAATCTTCTTTTTCTGTTTCTTCTTGAATAATTTTATCTGCCTTGCGCAAAACTTCCAGTTTACTTTCTGTTACATCGCCAATGATCCTAACAGCAAGACCCGGTCCTGGAAACGGTTGCCGGGAAATGATTTCTTTTGGCAATCCTAGAATTTGCCCAATTTTTCTTACTTCATCTTTATAAAACTGTCTTAGTGGTTCTATCAATATTAATTTCATATCTTCTGGTAAACCTCCTACATTATGATGGGATTTAATTTTATGTGCGTATTTACTCCCCGCAGATTCTATAACATCAGGATAAATTGTCCCCTGCACTAAAAGTTTAGCGCCGCTTTCTTTTGCAATTTTTTCAAACACTTCTATAAATGTTTTTCCGATGGATTTTCTTTTTAATTCCGGATCAACAATTCCTTTAAGCGCAATCAAAAATTCTTTTTTGGCATCAATAATTTTAATATCCATATTATAGTGTTTGGCAAATACTTGTTTTAAAATATCTGTTTCACCGTCTCTCATCAGTCCAGAATCTATATAACAGGAAATTAAGTTTTTGCCGATGGCTTTATAAACCAAGAGTGCGGCAACCGAAGAATCGACTCCGCCGGATAATGCGCAGATGGCTTTTTCACTACCTACTGAATCTTTAATATCTGCAATGATATCTTCTACAAACTCTTTATTAATTTCTTGTTTTTTAATTTTTATTCCAGCAATTGTTAAAAAGTTTTTCAATAATTGTTCTCCAAATTCCGTATGAATTACTTCCGGATGAAATTGTATGCCATAAATTTTTTTATTTTTATTTTCTATAACTGCATGCTCTATTGTTTCTGTTTGCGCAATTGTCTCAAAACCTTGCGGAATTTTAACCACTTTATCCCCATGGCTCATCCAAGCAGTTATGCCACTTGGTATGTTTTTTAATAACTCTGAACTCTGAATTCTGAATTCTGAATTCAGTATTGCCGGTCCATATTCTTTTTTATTCCCGAGGACAACTTCTCCTCCCAAAAGTTGACACATCAAGTGCTGTCCATAGCAAATCCCTAAAATAGGGATTCCCAGTTCAAATATTTTTTTATCTATGGTAGGGGAATCTTCTTCATAAACTCCTGCCGGACTACCGGATAAAATTATCCCCCTTGCTCCTTTTGCTTTTTCCATCGCCTCATCGGGAGTTACTATCAAAATCTCCGACCCGAGTTCTTTAATTCTTCGAGCAATTAGATGTGTTGTTTGCGACCCAAAATCAACTAAAATTATCATTTTGCTCCTTTTACAAATTTAATTATATTTTCAATAAGTGGCAGACCGTCAACTTTAACTTTACCACGTCTGAAATTGGGATGCTGTTCCTTTCTTACAAAACACTCAGGATGCGGCATCAATCCTAAAATCCTGCCGCTTACGTCACAAATTCCTGCAATGGAATTTAGAGCCCCATTGGGGTTTTTAGGATATTCCATTGTTGGATTTCCTTTTTCATCGGAGTAGCGAAAAACTACCAAACCCTGATCTTCTATTTCTTTTAAAGTTTCAGCATCTGTAATAAATTTTCCCTCCCCATGTGCAATCGGATAAAATATTTTAGAACCTATTAAGCCTTCCGAAAATTTGCATTTGCTTTTTTCAACTTTTAAATTCACCCACCGGCATTCAAAATGACCCGAATCATTATTTGTTAGCGTCACTTGCATTTGCCCAATTTTTCTAAAAGGCAAAAGACCGGTTCTGACCAAAACCTGGAAGCCGTTGCAGACACCAATTATTGCAGTATCTTCTCTTTTGATAAATTTTTTCATTTCATTGCCTAAAAACGAGATAAGTTCTATTGCCAGAATTTTTCCTGAAACAATATCATCTCCGTATGCAAACCCTCCGGGCAAAGCAAGGATATTATAATTGCTTAATCTTTCGCGACCATTACGGAGCTCGTTAACATGCACTATTTTTGGGTCTCCTCCGGCAATTTTAAAAGCATAAGCCATTTCCTCATCTCTATTTATTCCATCTGCTTTTAATATTAAAACTTTAGGTTTCATAAATTTTGAATACCTCCAATATCCAGTTCCTCAAAGCTGTCAATGATTTTATCCGCACCCTTTAGTTCCTCACGCGTGTGGGTTGTTGTAATGGCAATGCATTTCATTTTTGCTCTTTTTGCTGCTAGTACACCTGCTGGAGCATCTTCTATAACAAGACAGTCTTGAGGTTTGGTATTTAGTTTTTGAGCGGTTAATATAAATATTGCAGGATCCGGTTTCCCAATCTTCACATCATCGCCGGAAGTAATTGCTGAAAATTTTTCTGCCAGTCTTAATTTGGAAATAACAATCTTAATAAATTTAAGCGGCGCTGCAGATGCAATAGCCAACACATAATTATCGGATTTCAAAGCTTCAATAAGTTCTTTTACACCCCTCACTATAGAAAATCCTTGTGGTAATAATTCATTATAGACAATATCCCATCTTTCTTTGAGTAGCTTCTGAATATCCGCTTTCATATGATAACTTCGCAAAACAGCTTTTAATGCTTCCTCGGCTTTATAACCGGAGTAGTTTTTAACAATCGTTTCCGGATCAATATTTATTCCTATCTTAGCCAAAACTCTACTCTCTGCTGTAGATTGCAGAGTCTCAGTTAACGAAATAACACCATCCATGTCAAAAATAATTGCTTTTATCATGAAAATAACCTCCTCATTGGCTCCTGCCAAGCTTTTTTCAATTTTGAAACATCTACACTAAATAACCCCTCAACTTTAACAACCGGCTCTTTTTGTGTTTCTCCTAAAATAATAAATGGCGCATTTTGGAAAAGTTTTTTGGCAATTTTTTCATTTTCCACTTCTACTATAAAAGTTCCTGCGGTTTCATTAAATACCTTATCCTTTTCAAGAGAAATTTTTACTCCACAACTCCCTCCAACACACATTTCAAAAACTGCAGAAATTACCCCGCCTTCTGATACATCATGACATGACAAGATTTTATTATTTTGTATGCCATAATATATTGCATCGAAAGTTTTCGGCAATATTTTCATATCAACTTTAGGAACATTGGAACCCTCCATTTTTCCAATCAAAACTATTGTTGAATCGATCTTCTTAAAATCGGAAGTAACTGTTTTTGTAGTATCTTTTATTTTTCCTAAAACAGACATGCAAAGCACCGGCGGAATTTTGATTACTTGCCCGTCTACCCCCCGGTAAGTAGACGACAAACTGTCTTTTCCGGAAATTACAGGAATTTTAAATGCTTTCATAAAATCACAAACCGCTGTCACGGATTTATCCAAAGACCAAAGAGATTCTTCGTCCGGAAACGGCCAAATGTAATTATTTACAAGAGCCGCATTTTTATAGTCTCCGCCAACTGCCACGAAATTAGATAAAGCTTCAGCGCATGCCCAGATGCTTCCCCAATAAGGGTCAACATTATTAAAAACCGGATTTAATCCGTGTGATATTACCAAACCATATTTTTTATCTAAAAGAGGACGTAAGACCGGCGAATCATTAGGACCGTCTAAGTTCTTACCTGAATATGGTTGCAAATCGCAAGTCCCCTGAACCGAATGGTCATAAAGTCTGACAATCGGTTCTTTCGAGCAAACATTACCATGTGATAAAACTTTCTCCAAAATACTCGCCCATTCTTTCTGGTTTTTTGGGGTTTCCGGAATTCTGAACTCTGAATTCTGAACTCTGAATTCGCGTTTTGCTTTCAAAACCCTTTTCGGCAAACCGTGATGTAAAAATTTCATATCTAAATCACTCACTATCTTCTTCCCAAAAGTCACCTTAAGTTTTTTACTGCCGTCAAATTTTCCTAAAACCGTAACTTCCGTATTATATTTTTTGCAAATATTTTCAAAGCTTTTTAAGTTTTTCGGATCCAATACTACTATCATTCTTTCTTGCGACTCCGACATCCAAATCTCCCAAGGTGATAAACCTTGATATTTTAAAGGCGCTTTTTTGATATCAACCGAAACGCCTAAATCTTCACCTATTTCCCCAATAGCAGAAGAGAATCCTCCTCCACCACAGTCTTGAACCATTCTAATCAAATCTTTATCTCTTGCTTCCAAAAGCGCATCAAACATCCTTTTTTCCTCTATGGCATTACCTATTTGGACTGCAGCCGCATTGACTTCAATTGTTCGCTCTGTCATTTCACCGGAAGAAAATGTGGCGCCATGTATGCCGTCGCGGCCTGTCCTTCCGCCAACACAAATAATTAAATCCCCTAATTTTGGTCTGCCTTTTTTTGCATATTTTTTGGGGATAATTCCGTAAGCACCGACAATGACTGAAGGCTTTGCCCGGAAATCCTGATGAAAATGGACCGATCCATTATTGGTAGGAATCCCCATCCTGTTGCCGTAATCACGGACACCTGAAACTACTTTTTTCAAAAGATATTCCGGCGGCAAACAACCTTTGGGCAATTTTTCCTCCGGTAAATCCAAAGGGGCAAAACAAAATATATCGGTTGAGGCGATATTTTTAGCTCCTTGGCCGGTAGCGGCAATGTCGCGGAAGACTCCGCCTGATCCGGTCATTGCCCCACCATATGGCTCAATTGCAGAAGGGGCATTATGGGTTTCTACTTTGCCGCAAATCCCAAAACCGTCATAAAAATCCATTACACCGGAATTATCCTCAAAAGCCGAAACAATATTTTTACTATGTTTAAGCGCCTCGTTTTTAATTCTTTCAATCAGTGGCTTTTTCTCAATACCATCAACAATCAGTTTCGCTTTAAAGGTTTTATGCCCCGAATGCTCACTCCAAGTTTGGGCTAAAGTTTCCAGTTCCAAATCGGTCGGATCACGGTCCATGCTTTGAAAATATTTTTGAATAGCTCTCATTTCTTCCAAACTTAAAAATAATTTATCTTTTGACGCCTCCATTAAGCTACCATCAACCATATTTCTTATCGGTATAATTTGGATCTTACCTTCTTTACCTCCAATCAAAAGCGTCACGGGTTCTTCTTTGACTATATATTCTGTTAAAAAATTAAGTGATACTTTCTTGTCTAAATATTCCTTGGAACTATCGCATGCCAAAAGTTTAATACCAAGATCTTCCGACGCCTTAATTATTGAAGCCACCTCAGGATTCATTACACCCGGTTTATAAGCAATCTCAAAAACAGCAGAAACAATCGGTTTATTAATAGTGTACTTTTGGTTAATTTCCTCACACAATAATTTTTCGGCTAAAACTTTAGCCTCTTTTACACTAATCCCTTCCAGTCTATAAACTTTAATAGTTGACATACCAGCTGTTTGTACCCTGACTTTTTGTATCATCTATTTATATCCCTCCAACCAATATCACGTCTGTAATGCATATGATTTCCCTGTATTTTAATTTCAGATATTGCCGAGTATGCTGCTCTCCTTGCATCTATGACATTATCGCCTTCACCAACTACATATAAAACCCTGCCGCCGGAAACAACGTAGCTTCCATCAATTTTTTTTATTCCTGCCCCATAAATTTTTACTGCAGCTTTTTCAATACCGTAAACTAATTTGCCTTTTGCTTTGGAGTAATCTATTGGATAACCTTTTGCACAAAGCGCTACTGCAACCCGTACTTTTTTATCAATTATAATTTTTGTTTTTTTGATATTACCGGAGATTATTGCAAGGCATATTTCATATAAATCATTTTTTATTGACGGAAGTAAAACTTGGGCTTCAGGGTCTCCCCATCTGGCATTAAATTCGATCACCCAAACTTTCCCTTTAACAATGATGCCTCCCAAATACAAAACTCCTTTATACGGTCTTCCTTCTTTTCTTAATCCATTGATTGTTTTTTTAAATATATCTGCACTCTGCACTCTGCACTCTGCACTTATCACTTTGGGGTTACTAACGCAACCCATTCCTCCGGTGTTTGGGCCTTTATCTCCATCGTTAACCCTTTTATGATCCTGGGCAAAACCTACAATCTGAAAATCTTCCCCATCGCAAAGAGCAAAAGCCGAAAATTCCTCACCTATTAACCATTCTTCCAACAAATAAGTTTTGCCGGAAATCCCAAACTTACTCATTTGTTTTATTGCATCAATTGTTTCGCTAGTGTTCTTTGCCGATATAGCCCCTTTCCCCTCTGCCAAACCGGAGGCTTTAACAAACCATTGCTTATCAGGATCTTTTTTAACAAAATCTATTCCCTTATCTTCCGATTTAAAAACATGAAACTCGGGGGTCGGAATTTTGTATTTAACCATAAAATTTCTGGCCCAAGATTTATCCCATTCAATCTGTCCTGCCGCTTTTGTCGGACCGAACGCTTTAATACCGGCTTTAGTTAATTTATCCACTAATCCTGCCTCAACCGCATTATCCTGGGCAACATCAACCAAGTCTACTTTTTCCTTTTTACAAATTTGCAGAATTTCGGCAATACTGGTGGTTTTTAGATGCTGGAAAGTTACAACAGTTTTTTTGCAATTTACAGACATTAAATCATTACCCGGAACTGCCAAAATTTTACCTACTTTATCCGACTGGGTATACTTATCAACCAATGCCGCTCCTCTCCCTCCGCCATCAATTACCATCACTGTTTTTGAAACAGATAATTCCGCCAAAACATCTGTATACATTTTATTTTCTTTAACTTTTAACCTGGCATATAAACTATCAATATTATCCTCCGGCTTTATTTTTTCAAAAACTCTAGCGAGTACCGGACCAAAATCAAATTCCAAAGTCAAATAATGTATTGATGAACCAGCATAAGTAGATTTACTGTCAAGAAAGTTTTGGATCGCCTGATTAGCTAATTTACCTTTATTCCATAAACCTTCATTGCCGTCAGGGTTTAACACTTTACCTTTGATGCTATCTGGAATAAACCCCGGGTGAAGATTTAAAATTTTATTGGGAAAAGCTGTAATTACTTCATCCAAAATTATCTGTTTCCATCCGGCCAGACAGACAAAATCCAAATTTAATTTTTTCAAAACAGGAAGCAAATCTTCTTTTTTAGGAACTATTTTTATGGGAATTTTATTTTTTCTGGCGCGCGAAAGTCCTAAGGCTTCTGAAGTATCGCTTATAACCACAGCTATTTCTGCCTTAATCTCACCTGATTTAACCCCATTAATAATTGCTTGTAAGTTTGTACCTGTTCCTTTATTAGAAATTAATACTGCTATTTTTTTCATAAGTTACTTCTTTTATCCTCTCCCCTATATCAACCGGGTAATTCCCTGTAAAACAGGACGTACAAAACAAATCCTCTGATAATTCAGTGGCCTTTATTAAACCTTTGTAGGATAAATAGTGCAAAGAATCAACTCCCAATTCTTTGGTAATCTGGACTATGTTTTTGTTATTGGCAATCAGTTCCTTTTGCCGCGGAGTATCAATTCCGTAAAAATCGGGGAAACGATAAGGCGGACAGGAAACAAGCAAATGAACCTCTTTTGCACCGGCATCCCTAATCATTTTGATAATTTGTTTCGAAGTAGTACCCCTGACTATGGAATCATCTATCACTACTACCTTCTTACCAAAAAGCACATGTTTCATTGGATTAAGTTTTAGCTGGACAATTTTTTGGCGGGAATGCTCTGCCGGAGAAATAAAAGTCCTGTGAATATAGCGGTTTTTAATAAGTCCCATCTCAAAGGGAATTCCCGACTGCTTGGAGAAACCAATCGCCGCAGAAATTGCCGAATCCGGTACAGGAATTACAACATCTGCGCGGATTGTATTCTCTCTAGCCAATTCTTTTCCTAAATTCTGTCTGACAGCATCAACGCTTTTCCCGAGTAATGTTGAATCCGGCCGGGCAAAATAAATAAATTCAAACACATCCAGCTTCTGAGTGCCTTTTTCTATTTGGATACTTTTCAAACCTTGTTTATCAATTACTATCATTTCTCCGGGACGAACTTCCCTAACAAACTTTGCTCCAATAATATCCAAAGCGCAAGTTTCCGAGGCGAAAATAAATCCTCCGTTTAACTTACCTAAAGAGAGAGGTCTTATCCCAAAACTGTCTCTTACGGCAATCATTTTTTTCTCATCTATCACCAACAAACAAAACACACCTGTAAATAATGGGTACGCTTTTGTAATTGCATTTTCCAAAGATTTACCCATCTTTACGAAAAACGCTATTGCTTTGGCAATCATTTCGGAATCATTTAAGCCTTCTGTAGAAATTTTTTGCTTTTGCAAAAATTGTTCTAATTTTTTAAGTGTTGGAAGGTTGCCGTTATGGACTACGGCAATTGACTTACCTCCGGGAACTTTTTCTAAAATAGGCTGGGCATGAGAAACTATTGAATCACCTGAAGTTGAATAACGGTTATGGCCAATAGCTATATAGCCTTTTAATTTTATTAAGTCTTCTTCGCCGAAAACATGAGCCACAAGTCCCATACCTTTGTGAAGATAAATTCTTTTACCGTCTGAAGATGCAATGCCTGAAGATTCCTGACCCCTGTGTTGAAGAGCCCAAAGGCCCGGATGTACTAAACGGGCTGCCTCAAAATCCTTACCATAAACTCCAAATATCCCGCACTTTTCTTGTACTCTCGTCCTCATAGCTAAATATAACTATTTGACGCTCGAAAGTCAAGTGGAACGCAGTGACATCTTGAGCGAAGTCGAAAGATCTCGTGATATACTAAAAGTATGGAAAGTAAATTATCCGGCAGCCAACGAATACTTTCTTTTAAATATGCCTTTTCCGGAATATTAGCAGCTCTAAAAGAAGAACCGAATTTAAAATTTCATTTTCTGGCAGGGGCATTAGTTTTAATTCTAGGAATAATTCTTAATATCTCTAAAACCGATTGGATGATAATTCTATTCTTGATTGGATTCGTCATTTCAGTAGAACTGACAAATACCGCAATCGAAGCAGTGGTTAATGCATTTACCGATAAAGAACACCCCGGGGCTAAACTTGCCAAAGATATATCTGCCGGGGCAGTTTTGGTTGCCTCTATCACATCTGCTACTGTGGGTATTCTTGTCTTCCTTCCCTATTTATCACAATGGGCAATATAAATTTATTCCTCTGGATATTCGGCGCTGAATATGTAATTTACATAATGTTTTTTATTGCCTTAGTTTTAGGCTTTAAAGGAGGGGTAAACGACAAAAAAGCATTCCTGCTTGTCATTTTAAGCCTTTTCATTTCAGTAATACTGATCAAAATCATCCATTTATTTTATTTCGAGCCAAGGCCTTTTATTGCATCCAATTTCATCCCCTTGGTAAAAGAAGCAAACGATGCATCATTTCCATCAATACATGCAACGATTTCTGCCGTAATTGCTCTTGCTTTTACATATTTTAAATCTAAATGGTCGCTTCTTTTTCTATTTTTGATGCTTTGGGTAGGAATTTCCAGAGTTTATGTTGGAGTCCATTATCCTTGGGATATTTTAGGGGGGTTTATTACTGCGGCAGTTGCATTGATAATCTCTTTGCAAATTAAGAAAATTTTAAGCCGGTTATTTCTGTAAAATATTTTCAAATTTACCAGAACTTTTAAACGGACCAATCACCTGCAAATTATAATTTTGTTTTTGGAATAAATCCTTGGCTAAGTTTTGTAAATCCTCTTTTGTAATCTTATCAATTTTTTCTAAAATTTCTTCAAATGTTTCTATTTTACGGTCTAATACAAAACTTGTTCCAAAATATTCTGCCAAAAAATTAGTTGATTCGCTCTGCAGAGCAATCCTACCTCTAATAATCTCCTTGGCTTTTTGAAGTTCATCATCCGTAACTTTTTCTGCCGCTAACCTTTCAAGTTCTGCTTTAATTACTTCCAGAGCTTCGTATATCTTTTCTAATTTCAATCCTCCATAAACCATAAACGCTCCGGTATCTTTATAGCTGCCATGATGTGCACCAACATTGTAAGCCAAACCCCTTCTTTCCCTAACCTGGATAAACAATCTTGAAGACATCCCTTCGCCTAAAACGACCGCTAAAATTTTAGCTATGTAGCGTTTTCTATCGTAACGGTCAAATCCTTCCATCCCTAAAACTAAATTTGCCTGGTCCGTGTCTTTGTAAAAAACATTAACCTTAGGTTTAGTCTGTTTGACTTTTTCATAAGGTTTGAATTTATGCTCTGACCTTTTGGGCAAGTCCAAAAAATATCTTTGGGCAATTTTATCTATATCTTTTGGCAAATTTCCAACATAAACAAGCGCCATATTTTTAGGGCTATAAAGCGAATCAATATATAAAACCATATCTTCATGAGTTACGGCATTGACAGTTTTTTCCTCACCGCCAATATCCCAACCAAGAGGTTGGTCGCCATATTGCAATCTCTCGTATAATTCCCAAACGCGTTTGTAAGGAACGTCCCTAACCATTCTTAACTCCTCTATAATTACCCCTTTCTCTCTATCGATTTCTTCCTCCGAAAGCAAGGATTCTTTAACCATAGAAGATAAAATATCCGAAGAAGTTTTGATATGTTTGGCCGCGGATTTAATCCAGTAATAAGTCACTTCTTTATCGGTGGCGGCATTATTAACTGCTCCAATCCCATCAACAATTATGGCAATTTGTTCGGCAGAGGGGTATTTTTTCGAACCTTTAAAAAACATGTGTTCCAGAAAATGCGATATCCCGTTGGTCTTTTTTGTTTCATACCTTGAACCGGCTCCGACTGCTACTAAAGTTGTAACCGAATCAAGATGCGGCAAGTTAACCGTTATTAATGTCAGCCCATTAGATAAAGTTTTAATTTTATGCATTGATGTGTTTTGACATTTCCTCGACTGTTTGTTCAATATCCAGATTAGAATTATCAATAATAATTGCACCTTCCGGAATTCGTAAAGGCGAGACTTCTCTGTCCGTATCTTTCTTATCCCGCTCTTGCATATCTTTTAAGACTGTTTCGTATTTTATAGTAGGATCTTTTTTCACCAACTGTTCAAAACGCCTCTGGGCTCTAATTTTAATATCCGCAGTCAAATAGAATTTATGTACTGCCTTGGGAAATATTTCCGAACCGATGTCTCTTCCCGTCATCACTGTATTTTTACCTTCAGTAATTTTATACTGGATAATTTTAACAGCTTCCCGTACTTGCCTAATTGCCGAGATAGCCGAAACTATTTTAGTTACATCCGGATCATGCAAATTATCTGTTACATCCTCACCATTTGCAAAAAATTTCTGATCCCGAATTTTAATATCTAAATTTTTATATACATCTACAACTTTCTGCAAACTATCAGGGGAAATATTATTTCTTAAAAGAAAAATGCAACCGGCTCTATAAATAGAACCGGAATCAATAAACTGAAACCTGAGTTTTTGGGAAAGCAACAGTCCTACGCTATTTTTCCCGGAACTGGTCGGCCCATCAATTGTAATTACATCTGTTTCCATGTTATATTTTTTTAACTTTCGGTCCTTGTGAAGTATCTTCTATTTCATATCCTAATTTTTTAATCTGTTTCCGCAGTTCATCAGATTTTTTGAAATCTCCCGATTTTCTCATCTGTTCTCTTTGGTTAATAAGCTTTTGTACTTTCTCCGGAATC
>Ga0180007_10004254_pt1 | contig 15254 bp, 10 predicted proteins | sample MM_PC_MetaG_FD_121122 | JGI IMG/M metagenome (GOLD analysis project Ga0180007, IMG submission 121122) | Groundwater microbial communities from the Aspo Hard Rock Laboratory (HRL) deep subsurface site, Sweden - MM_PC_MetaG | ecosystem: Environmental > Aquatic > Deep subsurface > Groundwater... | reverse complement strand
GCATCTCCTCGTTTCCCTCCATGGCGTTCAGTCGAACGACCTTGAAGGGCTTGCCGGAGACGGTCAATTTTCGATGCCGATTACCGCGAGAGGTGGGTCATTATTGCATGCCGATTCACAGCCAACAATCTCGCGCCTGCTCGCAGTCTCCAGCACAACTGAGGTCATTTCCTCGGAACGAATCATTTCCCGGACACGGTCAGGGTAGTAGATGTTTTCAGTGAACAGGACATTCCCATGAGATTGAAAGGCCAGGCGGGATATGGCTTCGGCATCTTCCGGCAGCGCCTGGCGGAGGGTTGGAGTTGCGCTGTCGTCTGATTCCAAGGGCCTCGCAGCTTGTGCAGTATCGGCAGCGGTTTGCGTCGGGAGGTGCTTGTCCATGGATACAGTTCGTAGACCGTCAGGACCAGAAGAAAAGGATGCGCTGTCGAGCATCCTCTCGATGAGGAGGAGGCTTATGCCCGTGACATCCCCGTATTCCAGGGCTCTGGCCGGATCGTACTTGGGCAGCAGTTCGACGTTCAAGGGCAGGCCGTGGAATGTGGTCGCCAAGCGGATGCCTAGAGACGTGCGGGAGATCGTAATTTTTAGCGTCTCCCTGTCGCCTCCGTAACCGAATTCAAAGGCATGGACGCATGCCTCCTCCATGGCCAGGCAAATCCTTTCGACGTCCTCGTCCGAAAAGCCGATACTCTGTGCGCAGTGCCTGGCTGCAAAGGCCGCAACGGGGATATACGAGGCGTCCGCAGGTAAGTCTAAGGTGAGAGAATCTATTCTTTTCATGTTTTGTGTTGCCTGTACTCCGCAATCGTTCTCGTTCTGTCAATCCCGCCCCAGCAGTGCAGGTAGATCCCTTTGCCCTGGGCCAGTGAGTTGTCGATTAGATCAAGAACATCTCGTGTCGTTTGCCGCGATCCTGGAATGCTCACATCCGGAATCGGAAACTTGCAGCATTCGATCTTCCCATCGATCAAGTTGACGATATCTCGATAGGGTTTGAGGCCGTCCGCCGGGGTGGTCAGGTCAATGAATACCCCGACGCCAGACTTTAGCAGCGCCTTGATTCTTGAAATAGAGGATTCCTCGTCAAGAGTGCGCGGGTATTCCCCGGCAAGAAATTTGTTAGGGACGATCCAATAGGAGTTTTCGATTGGTGTTGTTGTCATGTTGAAAATCGTTGAGGTTTGGGATGGATTTATAACTCTGAACTCCGGCAACAAGTTAGGAACAACAGCTTGAACTTGGTGAATGAAGCGCGGCACTCATTGATCGAGGCTCGAGTGGGGCATGCGCTCCACCGGGTCCTGGTTCAGAAACCAGGCACGGTACATCGTCTACCCCACAAGGTCTGTTCTTCGATGACCTTGTGGGGGGGATGAATAGTTCTGTAATGTCAGACAGGTACCATTTCTAACGAATCCTTTGATTTGGAGTGCGACGTGTTGGTCTATTAAAATTAGAGAGAGATAAACGCAGCGGACGAACACTTTTCAACAACCGCACGCTTGAATACAATTGATTTTGATTGGCATGCAACCATTCGGCAATATCAAGAAGATTTTTGGCAGCAATAGTTGAGTCCGTACGAGAGGGAGCAATTGGTAACTGAAAAATCGCTCTACCTCGCTGCTCAAATTGCTGGCCTGGAAGATTCAGGATGCAAGCAGCTATGGAGGCAGAATTAGGGTCTCTACACTCCAACCGGGCACAATTTCTGCCGTGGCCGTCGCAACTATACGAAGTGTCGATACCAAGGCAATTAAGCCATCTCACTAACCCTGCCATGTATGTATCCATGATCGGAAGTTCGTCTGGAGCACCGCCTTCAGCACCACCATGGCATGATTCAACCGCACTCAACCAATGGTCTTCCTCAACTTCATTGTTTGACGGCGTAAAAATATCATCTACTAACTCTCCAAATCTTCCAAGTTCTACAATTTTCATAAGAAAACGTATATTTTCTTTTTTTTCATTTTGAAATGAAATATGCAGTTTGCCTTTCGAATTTGCTAAAAAACCACTTCTGATCAGGATTCTGGACCATGGCAGTTTCTTTGGCAGCAAAGTCTGCGGTAATTCATACTTCCACACATCCCATAGAATTTTATAAGCAAGTTCAATGAATGTTCTATCAGAATCTCTGTTGTAATTTTTGCCGCCATGAAACAAATTACAGCGAACCTGGTAAATCATTGAGATCAAATGTGGCCAATCTGCTGGGATATTTTCATCAGATTGGATATGATCTAATGCACAAGCTGGCGAAAATGCTGGAAAACGATTCTCTTGACCGTTTCTCGTAGAAACAATATACGGATCTCTCTCAGCAACTTTTTTTATAAATTTGTAGCGATCTTCAGTAAGGTTCCATGGCTCGATTCCGTTATTGTAGAGCCACAGGGATTGAAATATAGGAGCCATCTCAAGAAATGAATTAACGAGTTCACAGAATTTTGCATCAACTTTATAGAGGCTGCCAAAGCGATCAGACAAATTTTTGTCTTTTGCCATGCAATGCACAAGGTAGGCATCTTCATGGTTTCGGCTTAAGTCTGGAACGCTTTTTGATGCCCATGCGTTAACCGTTACCCAGAGATATATCAATTTTTCAGATACGTTGTTCTCGTCTGTCTCCCTAAATCTGTGAATCCAGCCTTTAGCAAAATTCCACAGTTCTATGTTATCGTGCGGTCGGTTTAATGATTGAATTGCCCTTGCTCTCCAAGTCAATTGCCCACAATTTGCCATTTTAGGCCTCCTCCCACGATGCTGGTATTGTCGTGAAAATCCCTTAACATGAAATTGCCATGTTGATATGAGATTGCGATATTTATTGATGTCCTCTTATTGTCTCTCAACAGCAAGCTCTCCGTCCTCGCCTTCCCTGGGTAGAGACAGCAGAGCCGATGATTCCTCGATCGGCATTTCCTGAACGTTTCTGAGCTTGCGCCCGATGGCGCGGGTGCGGACCTTGGCCTTCTCAATGGTCTCCGAGGCCTGGTTAATGCGTTTCTGCACCGCGTCCAGGACCTCGCCGTACTTGGTCCATTCCGTCTTGACCGCGCCGAGCAGGGTCCAGACCTCGCTTGATCGTTTCTGGATGGCCAGGGTGCGAAAGCCCATCTGCAGACTGTTCAGGATTGACCACAGGGTCGTCGGGCCGGCGATGACCACTCGGCAATCGCGCTGGATGCATTCAGCGAGACCCGGGCGGCGGATGACCTCGGCGAAGAGCCCTTCGATGGGCAGGAAAAGAATGCCGAAGTCTGTGCTGGCAGGTGGGTTGATGTACTTGTCGCGGATATCTCGGGCACATGCCTTGATGCGGGTTTCGAGCTGTCGACCGGCCATGTCGATGCCTTCTGCGTCGGCGCGCTCCTGGGCATCAAGGAGCCGCTGGTAGTCCTCCACCGGGAATTTGGCGTCGACAGGCAACAGGACGGGTGCATCGCCATTCTGTCCCGGCAATTTGACAGCGAACTCGACGCGCTCCGCACCTTCGCGGGTGGAGGCGTTGCGGACGTATTGCTCGGCGCTCAGAACCTGTTCGAGCAGCGCTCCGAGCTGGATCTCGCCCCAGGTGCCGCGGGTCTTGACGTTGGTCAGAACTTTCTTCAGGTCGCCCACGCCCGTGGCCAGGGTCTGCATTTCGCCGAGGCCTTTGTGGACCTGTTCGAGGCGTTCGCTGACCTGGCGGAAGGATTCGCCAAGCCGCTTCTCCAGAGTGCCCTGTAGCTTTTCATCGACGGTCTGACGCATGTTTTCGAGTTGCTTGGCGTTGTCGGTCTGAAGCATTTGCAGCTTGGTCTCAACGGTGGAGCGGACAGTCTCCAGTTTGGCTGCGTTGGTTTCCGAGAGTTGGTTCATGGCCGCCGCCATGGCGTCCAGTTGCGATTTTTGCGTCTTACCGAGTTCGCCCATGGTCCTGGCCGTAGTCTCGGAGATGCCGGTCAGGGCCTTGACGATCTCTTCGCGCAGTTCCTTGGCATTCGCGGAGGCCTGGACGCGCATGGTATCGAGGCTTCCGGACGTGGACCTGGTCAGCTCGGTCAGTTGCGCCGAGAACGTGTCAAGCTGGACCTTCTCTGCTGCCGAGAGATCCTTGAGGGTGTTGCTCATGGACTCCGAGATTTTGGTCAACGTGCCAACAACCTCCTCGCGCAGGGCCTTGGAGCTCTCGGCCGCCTGCTTTTCGAGGTGCGCAAGCTGCTCCTGGTTGGACCTCGTGAAGTCGGAGAATTGCGCAGCCAGCGCATCGAACTGTCGTCCTTGAGTGCAATGTGCCTCGGAAATTCGCTGAAGTATCCCGCTCGAAAGTTCCCGAAAACTCTCCCCGACCTCTCGGCGTTGATCACCCAGCATCCGCCCTGATTCAGCACGGCTTTGGCCGATTTCTTCCTTTATGAGACGGGTTGCCATTTCCAGGGATTTTTCAAAGGAATCGAGTCGCGCACCCATGAGCAGGGCGCTCCGTGACATCTGGTACAGGATGGCCAAGATCAGGAGGATGGCCGCTGCTGGCAGAGCGATGGGGCCGTCAAGAGCAGTTCGTTCATGGTTGCCTCGAGGTTCGATGAGTCGTTATGGGGTGCCGATTCTGTCCTGTATGCAAATCAAAGCACGTGCTCTCAGCCTGGGTCGTGCATGACAAGCTCCGGGCTGGTTCAGGATAGGGTTGTTTTTAATGTTCGTGCACACAAAATTTTAGAGGTTGTCCCGTGCTGTGGGGAACATCTTGGCATGAAATGGCTCATGGAGTTGAACTTATGCCTCCAGCCTTCATCTATAAGTGCATGTCAAGCCACGCCCCTGACTCAGGCCAGCGCATAGGACACCTTGTTCTCATTGATGAGGATCCAGCCCTTGCCTTGCATTTCGGCCAAAAGCGAGGCGAGCTCCTCATCGGCGAGCTGCTTCTGGAACAGGGAGCTGATGGTGCTGGAGAGCGTCTTGATGGTGCGGGGCTTTGCTGAGCCACGCTGCTTGAGGTTGGTAAAAATAACTTCAAGCTTCTCCGGGGCAGTCTTGGCGTTCGAGGCCTTCAGCAGGGGGATGTCGGCGATGGAGACAGACCTTGCGACCGATATTTTTTTGCTCCTGAGGTGCTGGATCAGAGGGTCGAAGCCCGTGTCCTTGGAGATGATGTGGAAATAGGCCGTGGGATCCTGGGCGGCCAGTTGGCCGACATAGAAGGCGATATGGAAATCAAGGGCATTGGATCCGTTGCCGGAAATCTTCACGTACTCGGCCCGCGTGCCCATCTTCTGGATCGCGGCCGCGAGGACGAAGGGCAGCTTCGTCTGGCTCGCTCCCACAAACAGGAGAATCTTGAAATGCTCGGCGTCCAGTCCGGCCAAGGCTTCGACATGGACGTTTTCGTAGTCGATGAGAACGAAGTTCGTGCGCAAAGCGTTCCCTCCCTTTTTGATGATAACCTCGGTGATTCATATCGGCCGCAGGTCGGCGCAACCGGCATTAGGCTGTCGAACAATACGGCAGGATATAGCTTCTTGGTGCTGTATGACACAAGGTGTTGTTTTCAGAAGCAAACAATCTGGATCGAGCTGGAGTATAACGACTCAGAGCCCAAAGACTTCGAATTCAAACACCCTCATGGGGGGCTCTCTACTCCTAATTTGGTACCCAGATGAGTTTTTCTGTTAGTTTTATGTACGTATGTCCGGCCAGACTTGTATTAAAATATGTATGACAAAATAAGGACTTGTCGGTTGTGCAACTTTCCTTGTAGCGAAATTGTGAACGTCTTTGTGCTTGATAGTCGAAGAATATTCCTTTGAACCTTTGGGCAAAGGAAACCTTGACCCGTCTCCCCAAAGATCTCTTGCCTCATAACGGCCATCCCCTGATCAACGTTTGGGGATTACATCAAAAGAACCATCGAATTGAACCGGATACCTACATGCCTCTGACACTTCCACAGCTCGAACGTCACCTCTTCAAAGCAGCCGACATTCTGCGCGGCAAAATGGATGCCTCCGAGTTCAAGGAATACATCTTCGGGATGCTGTTTCTCAAGCGCTGCTCCGACGTGTTCGACCAGCGCCGTGAAGAAGTCATCCAACTGGAAATCGACGCCGGCAAGAGCAATGCCGAGGCCAAGAAGTCCGCCGAAAACTCGCGGTGGTACAAGAAGGATGGGTCCTTCTGGGTGCCGCCGCAGTCGCGCTACGAGTTTCTGCTCAACGATGCCCACCAGAACGTGGGGGACTTCCTGAACAAGGCGCTGACCGGCATCGAGACTGCCAACACCAGCCTGTACGACGTGCTGGAGCACATCGACTTCACCCGCAAGGTCGGCCAGAGCAAGATCCCGGACATCAAGCTGCGCCAGCTGATCACTCACTTCGGCGTCTACCTGCTGCGCAACGAGGACTTTGAATTCCCGGATCTGCTCGGCGCGGCCTACGAATACCTGATCGGCGAGTTCGCCGACTCGGCCGGCAAGAAGGGCGGCGAGTTTTACACGCCGCGTTCGGTGGTGCGGATGATGGTGCGGCTGATCAAGCCCGAACTCAAGCACGACATCTACGACCCCTGTTGCGGCTCCGGCGGCATGTTGATCGCTTCCAAGGAATACATTGACGAGCACGGCGAAGACGGGCGCAAGGCCAACCTCTTCGGGCAGGAGTTCAACGGAACGGTCTGGTCCATCGCCAAGATGAACATGCTGCTGCACGGCATCAGCAACGCCAATCTGCAAAATGACGACACCCTGGCTGAGCCGCAGCATGTTGAAGGCGGTGAGCTGATGCACTTCGACCGCGTACTCACCAATCCGCCGTTTTCGATCAACTGGGGCAACACCGAGAAGGATGCCAATGGCACGCCCGCTTGGCAGCCCAAGTTTGAAGCCGAGCGTTTCACTTACGGCCAGGTGCCGCTGGGTGCCAAGAAGGCCGACCTGATGTTTTTGCAGCACATGCTGGCCGTGACCCGCGACGGCGGCATGGTCGCCACCGTCATGCCCCATGGCGTGTTGTTCCGGGGCGGTGAGGAAAAAACCATTCGCGCCGGTATCATTAAGGATGACCTGCTCGAAGCCGTCATCGGCGTCGCGCCCAACCTGTTTTACGGCACCGGTATCCCGGCCTGCATTCTGGTATTACGGCAGCGGGTGCAGAAGGGCGCCCACCGCGTCAGCGGCAAGCCGCCCCAGCGTCAGGGCAAGGTGCTGTTCATCAATGCCGACCGCGAGTTCTTCGAGGGCCGAGCCCAGAACTTTCTGCTGCCTGAGCATATCGAGAAGATCGTCACTACCTTCGACGAGTTCCGAGCCATCAATGGCTTTTCAGCCATCGTCGATAACGCCACGCTAAAAACCAACGACTACAATCTCAACATCCGCCGCTACGCCGACAACGCGCCACCGCCCGAGCCGCACGATGTACGAGCCCATCTGGTGGGTGGCATCCCCAAGGCCGAGGTGGGCGACAAAGCCGGGCTGTTCCGGGCCCACGGCCTGAACCCCATGGATCTGCTGGTGGAAAGGGACGCCAAGTATTTCGATTTCGCGCCGGCTCTCGACACCCGCCAGGCGCTCAAGGCGGCTGTCGAAAGCAATGCCGGTCTAGTCGGCAAGGAAACGGCCATTCGCGCCGCCTTTGAGCAATGGTGGCAAACCCACGGCGCACGCATCACGGCACTGTCCGGGCAAATGGACAATGCCGCCGGCCTCGTCGCATTGCGCAGCGACCTGCTGGCTAGTTTCAGCCAGAGTCTTGAGGCCATCGGCCTGCTCGACCCCTTTCAGGTGCGCGGTATCGTTGCCGGCTTCTGGTATCAGACCAAGTACGAGTTCCTGACCCTGATGGCACGCGGCGCCAAGGGCGTGGCCGACGCCTGGCGCACGAGCATCGTCACCGCACTGGAAGATAAGGCCAACAAGGAAAACCCGCTGGAACACAAACTGGTCAAGTTCCTGATGAGTGATTTCGTGGACGCCATCTCCGAACTGGAGGTCAGAAAGGCCGAACTGGACAGCCAGATCAAGGCCGCCGCGCCCAAGAATGCCGAAGGCGAGGAAGGCGAAGCCGCCGAGGCGGAGGAGGATGGCGACGACGAGAACGCGGTGAGCGAGGAACAGATGAAGGCGTGGAAGAAGGAGCTCGCTGCCGTCAGGAAACAACTCAAAGCCAAGCATGACAATTTCAAGCAGCACATCGACGCCGCCGTGGACGGACTGACGCCGGAAGCCGCCGCCGACTTGCTGCTGACCATCCTGCATAACGACATGCAGGCCATCGTCGAGCGCTATATGGCCGCCCAGCGCAAGCAGATCGTGGCGGCGTTCGAGAACTGGTGGGACAAGTATTGGGTGACGCTGACCGAGATCGAGGGCAAACGGGATGAAGCGGCAAGAGCGTTGCAGGTATTTTTGAAGGGGTTAGGGTATGTCTGAGCCTTGGCAAACCGATCGTCTTGGAAAGTTCTGTTACATCAAAGCTCGGATTGGATGGCGCGGACTTTCAGCATCCGAATACACTGAGACAGGCCCCTTCCTGATCGCAGGCAAGCACATCGAAAGCGGGAGTATTATCTGGGATGCTTGTGATCATATATCAGAATTTCGCTTCCGCGAATCGTCGGAAATAGCCCTTGCGAAGGGCGACGTAATCATCACAAAGGATGGCACCATTGGCCGCGTTGCTCGAGTTGATTTACTTCCTGGGAAGGCGACGATCAACGGGACAATGATGCTTGTTCGGCCTGAGCGAGGAATTGACTATCGCTTTCTCTACCACGTCCTGAATGGTACCGAGTTCAAGAAACTCATCGAGGACAAGGTTTCAGGAAGTTCCATTCCGCACATCTTCCAGCGGGACATGGTTACCCTGCCGATCTCATTCCCGTCGATCGAGTATCAAGCAAAGCTTGCCCAAATCCTCGACACCCTCGACACCACCATCCACGAAACCGAGGCGATCATCGCCAAGCTCAAGGCCGTCAAGCAGGGCCTGCTACACGACCTGCTGACGCGTGGTATCGACGCCAATGGCGAACTGCGCCCGCCCCAGGCCGAGGCCCCACATCTCTACAAGGAGTCGCCGCTTGGGTGGATTCCGAAGGAGTGGGATGTCAAGCAGTTCGCTGAACTGCTATCTGATGCTGACCCAGCCATGCGCTCTGGCCCCTTCGGTAGTGCACTTTTGAAGCAGGAACTGGTTGCCGCTGGTCACCCGTTTCTTGGAATCGACAATGTCCATACCGAACGTTTCATCGCGGAATACAGGCGATTTGTAACGCCAAAGAAATTCGCTGAATTGTCGCGTTATGCCGTCCGTTCTGCCGATTTGATGATCACAATCATGGGCACTGTCGGGCGGTGTTGTCTCGTACCCGAAGATGTCGGACAAGCGCTTTCATCGAAGCACACTTGGACCATTACTCTCGATCAAGAGCTTTACTCGCCATACCTTGCGATGTTGCAGGTCAATTATTCGCCTTGGGTGCTGGAGCATTTCGCAAGGGATCAGCAAGGCGGGACGATGGCCGCAATCAGGTCGGAAACACTGCGATCGACTCAGCTTCCAACTCCTCCGCGTGGGGAGCAGCGCCTTATAGAAGAGTGCCTGCGAGAAATCAGCAAAAGGATTGATCTCGAAGTTGACTCGTTTGCAAAGAGGCAAGCAGAAAAATCCGGCCTCATGGACGACCTCCTCACCGGCCGCATCCGCGTCACGCCACTCCTGGAGGACACCGAATGACCGAACGCCCCCTTTCCCTGACCCCTCCCCCCAGCGGCTACGTCGACTGGCTGGCCGAGCTCAAAAAGCGCATCCATGGCGCTCAACAGCGCGCCACCCAGACCGTCAACCGGGAACTCGTCCTGCTCTACTGGCAGATCGGCCGCGACATTCTGGACCGGCAGGGGCGCGAGGGCTGGGGGGCCAAGGTCATCGAGCGGCTGGCGCATGATTTGCGCACGGCATTTCCGGACATGAAGGGTTTTTCCCGCGCCAACCTGATGTACATGCGCGCCTTTGCCGAGGCCTGGCCGGACGAGGCAATTGTCCAACAGGCTGTTGGACAATTGCCATGGGGGCACAATCTGGTGCTTCTGGCCAGGCTGAAAACCTCGGACCTGCGGCTGGCCTATGCCCAGCGGGCCATTGAGCACGGCTGGTCGCGCAGTGTGCTGGAGATCCATATCGAGACCCGGCGACTGGAGCGCGAAGGCCGGGCCATCACCAATTTCACCGAACGCCTGCCTGCGGCAGACACGGATCTGGCCCGTCAATCCCTCAAAGATCCGTATCTGTTTGACTTCCTGTGTATCGGCAAAGAGGCGGACGAACGAGCCATCGAAGCTTCGCTGGTGCAGCACATCACGCAGTTCCTGTTGGAGCTGGGCGCAGGCTTCGCCTTCGTGGGTCGCCAGGTGCATCTGGAAGTCGGCGGCGACGACTTCTTCATCGATCTGTTGTTCTATCACCTCAAGCTGCGGTGCTACGTTGTCATTGAACTGAAGGCCGAGAAATTCAAACCCGAGCATCTGGGTCAACTGGGCTTTTATCTCACTGTCGTGGATGCCCAGGTCAAAAGCGAGCAGGACGGCCCCACCATCGGCCTGTTGCTGTGCAAGAGCAAAAACAAGGTGGTGGCCGAGTATGCGCTGCGCGACAAAGCCCAGCCGCTGGGTATTGCCGAATACAAATTGCTGGAATCGCTGCCGACGGAACTGCAGACCAGCCTGCCCAGTATTGAACAGATCGAACAGGAATTGGGCCGACTGCCGGATGCAACGCCGGGGGAGGAGTGCTGATGGGCTGGGAACTCGACGACGTAGAAAAACCTTTCGTGGCTCAGTTGCAGGGCTTGGGGTGGGTGCACATCGAGGGCAGTCTGGACGATCCTGCGGTCACGGGCCGAACCAGTTTTGTCGAGGTGATTCAGGAAGAGGTCCTGCGTGGCCAACTGCGCGCTCTGAACCCCGGCCCCGACGGCGAACCCTGGCTGGACGATGCGCGGCTGTCCGAAGCCGTGGCGGCCATCACCCGCCTGGGAACGCACAAGCTGATGGAGGCCAACGAAAAGGCCACCGACCTGTTGATCCGTGGATTGACCGTTGATGGTCTGCCCGGCTGGATTGGGGGGCGGGGGCAGACCATTCGTTACATCGACTGGGAGACCCCGACCAACAACCGCTTCGCCGTGATCGACCAGTACCGCGTCGATTGCCCTCCAGGCTTCAACAGCGGCAAGGCCTTCATCGTGCCCGACCTGGTGCTGCTGGTGAACGGCATCCCCCTGGTCGTGGTGGAGTGCAAGAGCCCCTCCACGCCCGAGCCGCTGGCCGAGGCAGTTGACCAGCTGCGCCGCTACAGCAACCAGCGCAAGGCCGCCTTTGAGGTGGACGACAACGAGGGCAACGAGCCTTTGTTCGCCACCAATCAGCTGCTCGTGGCCTCCAGTTTTGACGAGGCGCGGGTGGGCTGCGTGGGCGCGGCCTTCGAGCACTACTGCCAGTGGAAAACGTTGGTCGGCCCCGATGGCAGTGGCAGCGAGATCGATGTGGCGCAAGGCCTGGGCAAGCCCGCCCTGTCCGAGCAGGAACGCCTGATAGCCGGATTGCTCGCACCCGCGCATCTGCTGGATGTGGTCAAAAATTTCGTGCTGTTCATGCAGGTGGGCGGCCAGACCATCAAGATCGTGTGCCGCTACCAGCAGTACCGAGCGGTGAACCGAGCCATTGCCCGGCTCAAGACGGGCCAGACGCGACTGCAGCACGGTGAGCACGATAAGCGCGGCGGCATCATCTGGCATACCCAGGGCTCGGGCAAGAGTCTGACCATGGTGTTTCTGGTGCGCAAGATGCGCGGGGATGCGGACCTGCGGCGCTTCAAGGTCATAGTCGTCACCGACCGTAAGGACTTGCAGGGCCAGTTGTCCGTTACCGCCACCCTGACCGGCGAAGTGGTCGAGGTGGCCGACAGCACGGCGGGTATCAAGGCGCTGGCACGCCGGAAGGGGCCCGGGCTGATCTTCGCTACCATCCAGAAATACCGCGACACTGACACGGCGGGCGACGCGCCGCTGACCGCGGACGATCTGCCAAAGTTTCAGGAACCGAAAGCCGCCTATACGGCCAACGAGAAGTTCGAGGTGCTGAACGAGGACGAGAGCATCCTCGTGCTCGTGGACGAGGCGCACCGCACCCAGGCCGGCGACCTGCACGCCAACCTGCTGGCGGGCCTGCCCAACTGCGCGCGCATTGGCTTTACTGGCACGCCGATCATCATGGGCGAGAAGAAGCGCACCCATGAGATTTTCGGCGAGTTCATCGATCGCTACACCATCAAGGAGTCCGAGGCCGACGGCGCGACAGTGCCGGTGCTGTATGAGGGCCGCACTGCCACCGGGGCGATCAAGGACGGCGCCAGTCTGGATGAGCTGTTCGAAGACCTCTTCCGCCAGCACACGTCTGAGGAACTGGAGGCGATCAAGAAAAAGTACGCCACCAAGGGCCATATCTTCGATGCCCCGGCGTTGATTGCCGACAAGGCCCGCGACATTATCCGCCACTACGTCACCAATATCCTGCCCAACGGCTACAAGGCGCAGGTGGTGGCATACAGTCGTCTGGCGGCGATCCGCTATTTCGAGGCCTTGAAGCAGGGCCGCGACGAATTGTTGGCTGAAGCGCAGGCGCTTTCGCCGGAAGACAAGGGGCTTGATGACGAGGCGCTGTGTCAACGTCCGGCCAAGGTGCAGGCGGTGGTACAGGCCTGGCGCTACCGCGACACGCTGGCCCGCATCGAATTCGCGCCCGTCATTTCAGGCAGCAACAATGATGACCCGGCCTGGAAGCGTTGGACAGACGGCGCCGCGCACGAGCAATTGATCAAGCGTTTCAAGAAGCCGCTGTTTCACGCCAAGCCGGAAAAGACCGATCCACTGACCTTTCTGGTCGTGAAGTCGATGCTGCTCACCGGCTTTGATGCGCCGATTGAGGGCGTGATGTACCTGGACCGTCCGATCCGCGAGGCCGAGTTGCTGCAGGCCATCGCCCGCGTCAACCGTACCGGCTTCGGCAAGCGCTGCGGCATCGTGGTGGACTACTATGGGGTGGCCCGGCATTTGAAAGAGGCGCTGGCAGCGTACTCTGATGAGGACGTGGAGGGCTCGCTGGCCAGCCTGAAGGACGAGGTGCCGGTGCTGCGCGACCGGCATCTGCGCGTGGTGGATTTGTTTCGAAGGCTCGGCATCGAGTCGTTGGATGACACCGAAGCCTGCGTCGAGGCCTTGGGCAGCGAAAAGCTGCGCGCCGAATTCTCCGTCAAGCTCAAGGCGTTCCTGGGATCGCTGGATACGGTGCTGCCGCGCCCCGAGGGTTTGCCCTACTCGGGCGACGCCAAGCGCCTGGCCTACATCTACGCCCGCGCCCGCAATCGCTACAAGGACACGCCGGTGCTGGGCAAGGACGTCGGTGCCAAGGTGCGCAAGCTGATCGACGACCATGTGATCTCTCTGGGTGTCGACCCGAAGATCCCGCCGATCCAGCTGACCGATGCCGAGTTCGACATGCATGTCGTGCGTGCCGCGAGCGACCGCGCCAAGGCTTCCGAGATGGAGCACGCGATTCGTTCGCACATTCGCAAGCACTTAGACGAAGACCCCGTATTGTACCGCAAGCTTTCCGAACGTCTGAATGACATCCTCAAAACCTTGGGCGAGCAGTGGAACGAGGTGATTTCGCAATTGCAGAAAATCATCGACGAGCTGCGCACGGGCAAGGCTGGCAGCGCCGATACGCCAAGCGATTTGCCCGAGCAGTACGCGCCATTCCTGCGCACCGTCCTGGACGTGGTGAGCGACGGCCAGTCGCCGACGCCTGCGGAGCTGTTGCGGTTGAAGGATGTGACGGTCGAGTTGGTGGACCTGATTGTGCAGGAGCTGCAAGACAACCGTGACATCTGGAGCCCCTACAAACGTGCGGCGCAGGAAAATCTGAACACGCAACTGTTCGAACATGTGATGCGTCTGCGGCCGCCGCTGGTGGATACCGATAAGGCGGGCGTTCTCGCGGACAAGCTGATGGAGCAGGCCCGCGCCAATCACGACAAACTGGTACAGGTGTAACGCAATGCAGGCGATCCTCAAATCTCCAGGCCAGCAAACGGATATCCCATTCGCCGAGGCGGAAGAGTGCATCCAGGTGGAAGATCTGCGCTTCGCGCTACGCCGCAGCGCCCGCCGCCGGACCATGCAGATCACGGTGGAGCGGACCGGGAAGCTGATTCTGAGCGCGCCGCCTGATATTGGTGTCGATCAGTTGCGCGATTTCGTCATCGAAAAGCGCTTTTGGGTGTATACGAAGTTGGCCGAGAAGGAACGTTTGCAGCGCCAGGTGCCGCGTAAAGAGTTCGTTGGCGGCGAAGGTTTTCTGTATTTGGGGCGCAGCTATCGGCTGAAACTGGTTGATGACCAGAACACGCCTTTGAAGCTGGTGAATGGCCGCTTTGCGCTGCGCTGCGATGCGCAGGCAGACGCACGGGAACATTTCATCCGCTGGTACAGCGAAAGGGCGCGGGTCTGGCTGTCGGGGCGCGTGGCCGAGTACCGGTCGCGCATGGAAGTGGCGCCTGCTGGCGTCAAAGTGCAGGATCTCGGGTATCGCTGGGGCTCTTGCGGCAAGGGCGACTGGCTGTACTTCCATTGGAAGAGCATCCTGCTGCCAGTCCGTATCGCGGAATACGTGGTCGTTCACGAGATGGCCCACTTGCACGAGGCCCACCACACCCCGGCCTTTTGGCTGCGCGTTGAGCGGGCAATGCCCGACTATGCGCAGCGCAAGGCTTGGCTGGCGGAACACGGCATTGATATTGAGGGGATATAGAATATGGCGGATTACTTCACTAGTGACCACTTCAAGCTGCTGAACAAATGGAAGGGGCAAAAGCGCGACGAATCCAACCCCGAACAGAACCGCGCCTACGAGGAACTGAAGAAGGCCTACGAGGTGACCGAGGCTTGGGCCAATGAGGTGCGGGCCAAATTGTTTCCGCTGGGCGTGGTCAAAATTCGTAAGCGCCCGACAAATCAGGCGAATATTTTTCAGTTTTACAACTGGGCACGTATCTATCCGGCAGCGGATTCGCCAAAAGATGTCAAACAGCATCGAAAAGTGACCCACCATCGGCGTCCAATTTTGACCCCCTCCGGGCGTGTCTGTAAGCATCCTGCCAGAGGGCTGTGCGATGACCGCATCAGCGTTACTGGATGGATGT
>Ga0180007_10004252_pt1 | contig 15258 bp, 14 predicted proteins | sample MM_PC_MetaG_FD_121122 | JGI IMG/M metagenome (GOLD analysis project Ga0180007, IMG submission 121122) | Groundwater microbial communities from the Aspo Hard Rock Laboratory (HRL) deep subsurface site, Sweden - MM_PC_MetaG | ecosystem: Environmental > Aquatic > Deep subsurface > Groundwater... | reverse complement strand
TCGAGTATGTTTTGTTTAATGTAAACATACTTCGTCCCACTCAAAAAACCTTGTTTTTTGGTACAATCAGAAAACTTTTGTTTTCTATTTGTTTAGGCGGAGTTCTTGATTCTCTGTTTCTCCATCTCTTTGTCTCTGATCATTTGATATTTTGTTCGTTCTTCTTTTTCTTTTTTTTTGAGTTATATTTTTGTTTAAATAAAAATTTTTTATTACATAATAAGTCTTTTATTATTATTTAATGAGTTCTTTTTCTTTTTTATAGAAACATTTATAAAGTTTTTATTACATGATAAGTTTATTGGTTGGAGAAGAGATAGTAATAAACAGCATAGAATACGATTTCGAGAGAGAAAAATCGACCTTTAGTAGTTCATTTTCTGAAGAGATGAGTTCTTTTGAACAAATATACAACCTATTTTACCCAGGATTATCAAAAAAAGATGAGGTTTACATTCCTATTTCGTTGTTTTCTAAAGGGGATAGTTGCTTTCAAGTAATAGTCAAGCATCTAAAAGAAAATGTTGGTCTGAAATTTAGCGAGATAGCAAAAATAACGAACAGGGATCCTCGAACAATATGGAACGCACATGCTCAAGCAAAAGATGTTTCTTTAATAGTTTGTGAGGGTGATTCTGAAATTAACATTCCTGTGAGTATAATTTGCAACAGGAAAAAAAGTGTTTTGGCATCTATTGCTTTATTTCTTCAAGAAAGAGATTTCTCGATAAAAGAGATATCTGAAATGCTCGGAAAACACTATCAAACAATCTTTACCACAATAAGGAGGACTAAATTAGAGAATGAATAAGTGCAAATTAAATAAAACAATTATTGGCGTTCTCTTCTTAATACTCATATTTATAATCGCGCAACAACCAGTAGTTAAGGCAGAACCTACAGGAGCTAAGATAACCTCTTCTACAACCGACGAAATTTCTCTCCCTGCAGCAAGCCTTACAACAGCTGGCGGAAGTATGACAACAATGGTTTTGAATATAACACAACAAAACCCCCGATGGAAAGCATATGTAGGAAATGTTACAGGAATATTAACTCTTGATGATGGTAATAATTACAGCATATATGATTGGTCTCTAACGTCAATTTCCGGGGAGGTTTATGCCAGCAGGAATGCATCCATCTCATGGTCAAATATTGCCTGTGCACAAACATCATTAATTGAGAATGAGTGTTCTGTTTTGAATCATACAGTGGACGCAGAAGACAGCATTAATACTACCTTTGTAGCGAGAGTTCACAAAACCTTGTATGTTGGAACAACGAAAATTTCAAACAGTACATGTAAATCTATTGCAACATATATCAATGATACTGCGCAAACAAGTTCTGAGAATGCATTGTTCCAAGAAGTGTTGCTGCAAGACGGAACTTCTTTTATTTATGCAACAATACTAGAACAAAATGAAGGGGGCTTTAATAATGGACTTTATGACTTTCAGATGATTGTTGCAGAAGATGAATTTTTACAGACTCCAACAACCTATTATTTCTATGCAGAGATTGGTTAAACTTATTCTGTAATTAATTAATTTATGAATTGTTATGTTTTATGTTCTGAACCATTTTAATTCGGTGATTAATTAATTATTGTGTTATTTGATTTCAGTCATTAGTTTATTTTTGAATTATTTTACTTAACATTTTTAAGAATTTTGGTTTTTATTGTAATTCATTCAAAAAACGAAACATTTAAATAGAAGTTGTAGCTTAAAGATATTAACATACGATTTTGTATACTGGCAGTGGTTAGGGAACTCGTCGGCACAACTAAAGAGATACCATAAACCCAGTACGCAGAGACTACAAGAGACTTAAGAAACGACTTAACATGGACCAAGAGACATTGTTTACAGGTTCAAAATGGGACATACTCCAACTCTTAGAAGAGAACGAGTTGTCCCCAATTGAACTTGCAGACAAATCCGGAACTTCAATGGCAAACATTAGCCAGCAATTAAGATTTCTAGAAATGGCTGGCCTAGTTACAAGCAAAAGAATTTCAAACAGAGACAAAGGACAACCAAGAATTCTATACTCACTATCAGGAGATCATTCATTCTTAATAGCAGTATCAAAAGGATTTGTAGAAAAAAAGCTTTTCGAACTAACAGAATATCAAAAGATGACACTGAAAATCTGGTTTTACGAAAAATCAGAAACACACATATTTATAGAACAAGCAATAACAAAAATTCTACCCTATCTAGAAAAAATTGATTTAATAGCAATAGATAGGAATTCTTCAGATTTATCACTAATACTGGTTGGTTATAGTCATAAGGTTTCACAAGAACAAATCAAAGATTTGCAAGGAACTTCAAAAACAGTGAAATTTGTGACAAAAACAGAGGAGTCCGCAAAAAAAATGGACTTATACACTGTTTATAATCCTAAGAAAATCATCTTGGGAAAGAGAGGATAGACAAACAAAAAATAATAATTAGGTGTGGAGGAGAAACAAATGAAACAATTAGAAAAAAGATTAATGATACTATTGGTTTTAGTAACAATATCGGCCCTAGTAATAAGCTCAGTAATAGGAGCGCCAGCAGGAACAGGAACAATAACACCCACATCCAGCAGCAGGATGACTGATCCTGCAAATGGACAGTTAACAGCTGAAGCGGGAAACGTGACAAATTTTGATGTTAGCTCAATTCGAAATACTAATTACTGGGCAGGTTTCTACGGAGATGTCACAGGAACAATAACCTTGGAAACATCAGGCGGAGCAACATTTTATAATTGGTCAGATGCAAGTCCAACAGGAGAAATATATGCATCCAGAGATAACTCAGTAACATGGGGAAGCATTGCATGTGCAAGTGGAGCAAATGTTGCTGCAGAAGAAGGAACTTTGAATATTTTACCAACTGCATCAGATAGCATGAACGCAACATTTTACAGAGTAGGAAATCACTCACAATTTGATGTTGGCACAGAAAGCTTCACCGAAGACGAATGTGACTATAGAACAAATGCATTCGATAGTTCAGGAGCACAAATAGTTAACTGGGATCAAATACTACTTTACGAAGGAAGTCACTTAGTTTATTCAACAATAATAAACCAAGATACATCAGGATTTGACGGAAGCAACTACGACTTCGAATTATTAGTTGCAACAAACACAACAATACAAACATACTACTTTTATGTAGAAATAGTATAAGGTTAGACAAACAAAAAATAATAATTAGACATGAAGGAGATGATAAGAATGAGGGACCACTTAAAAAAATATTTATTGATGGCGATAGTGACTTTATTTGTCATAATTGTCATTAATAATGTATTAGGTGATCCGGTCGGTACTTCGGTGACTTCGAACAGTTCATCAGGAAGATCGGATACGCCAGTAAACAGAGCAGATGAAGGAGGCCAAATAGTGACTATGCTTTTATCTGCAACTCAACAAAACTACGCTTGGAAAGCATACGTAGGAAATATTTCCGGAGGACTAACTCTCGATGATGCAAATGAATGGACGATATACGACTGGACCCTCTCGTCTTACACAGGTGAAATATTTGCAAGCAGAGCAGGAAGCGGAATAGCTTGGGGCAGCATTAATTGCTCAAACGCATCTCGGATGGCAACAGAAAACACAGCCCTTAACATGGGTTCAACAGACATTGACAATATAAATAACACTTTTGGAGAGACAAGCCACGCAAATTTTGTAGTAGCAGGAAGAACAATGACTGGTTGTCCATCAGAAGCAATGTATGTTAATGATTCATCACAAGTTATGGGTGCAAATGCATTATTCCAGGAGATAATCTTACATGATGGAACAAACACAGTTTTCACATCCGTATTAGAAGAAAATCTGGTTGGTTATGATAACTCCAGTCAGTTTGACTTTCAGATGATTGTTCCAGAAGATGATACTGGAGGCGTGACAACAACATATTACTTTTACGCAGAATTAGATTCATAAAGAGGATAAAATGACACTCCAAAACAACAAGGATAAAATTTTAGTATCAGTACTTTTTGTAGTTTGTTTTATCCTATTGTATAACCTGTCTTTTACAACAAGTTATAGCTATGACTCAAACTATGCAAATGTAACAATAGACACAACAGTGAATATTACCAATTCGAAACCGAAAATAACGGCTGTTATTATCAGTGAAGGAGTGGGTGCTTTTGAAACTATAACTTTATCTGCCGGTAGAACAAGACAAATTCATTGTAACGCAACAATTGTTGATTGGGATGGATATGGAGATATCAACAGCACAAACGCCACTTTTTGGGATGATAATAATGCAGATATGAGTTCGCCTGATGACAATAATAATCATTATTTTAACAGCAGCTGCTCATTTGTAAAAAACACTGGTTTGTATACCGCTGTTTATAAGTGTACTCTTAAGGTTTATTACTATGCAAACAACGGCAGTAACTGGGTGTGTAATGTAACAACTGTGGATGATTATTATTTTTCAAAGCCTAATACTAACTATACAGATTCGCTTTCAAACACAACAACTTTGAGTGCATTGTATGCAATAAATTTAAGTAATACCTTGCTTGATTACGGAGATGTTGCGGTTGAGGATTATTCGAGTGAAGTTTCAATGGATGTAGTAAACTTTGGCAATATGGCTGTAAATATTAGTGTATCAGGTTATGCTGAAACGCCTGGCGATGGTCTTGCCATGACTTGTTCTTTAAATGGAAATATTTCTCTAGACAATGAGCGTTATACCATAAACTCTGGAACGGCTTTTGGTTCTATGACTCAGCTTACAGGAACAGATATAAATATTGGTGGAGTACAAATCGCTCATCAGATTCTTGATGGAACTCCGGTAACTAATTCCACTTATTGGAAGCTTTACATAGACCCTACAAATGTTCCTGCGGGTATTTGTAATGGAACAATAGTCTTTTCAGCAACGATTCCTTAGTGAAGCAAAACTTTTATATAGTTATTACTTGTTTTATCTATTATTAGTTTTGAGGGTATTTTATGAAGCTACAAAATATTTTTTATTTATTGTTATTCATTGTTTTATTTTCAAGCGTATCAGCACAAGATTTCGTAATTTCGAACTCTGATGATTGGAGGGATGTATATTCTGTTCAAGTATATGCAAATCTTATTGGTTCTGAAGGAAGATTTTTAGTTGGAAAAGAGCATTCTGCAATAATCACTTATTCTATACCTGAAACCAAGACAATTCAAATTATTTCATCCACAGTAAACCCTTATATTATTGGTTATGATGCTTTTCTTGAAGGACAAGGTTATGCCTCTGTTGAAGAGCTTTCTTTCAATAATGTTAATTTAGAACTTGCAAGAAGACTTCCTGGGATTAATAAATTTATAATTGTTGATGATTCTTATGGTTATAATGCTTTGGCTGTCGCACCATATGCTGCTGTTGATGATTATTATGTTTTGTTTGTTGATGATAGAAGTATTGCTCGGGTTTTAGATTTTTTTTCAGAACGTTCAGTTGAAGATATCATCATTTTTGGTCAAGTTGATAGAGAGGTAAAAGATGCTTTGACAAGTTATGCTCCTGAATCTATTAATCTTGGTGATCGTTTTGAAAACAATATTGAGATTGTAAAAAAGTATTTGGAGATAAAACCCACAAAACAAGCAATCCTTACAAATGGGGAATTTATAGAATCCAGTTTGATGTCCGGGTTTGATCCTGTTTTATTCATTGGTCGTGCCAATGTTCCTGATATCGTGCAACAATTTCTTCAAGAAAGCGGTATTGATATAGGCATTCTTATTGGAAATGAATTGATAAACACTGCAACAGTCATTAGAAGACAGGCAGGAATCAGTGTTTTTGTGAAGTTTGCTCAAGGGTCAAGGGTTCCTCAAGGAGGAATATCTAAAGTTGAGGATTTGGATAGGTTTCCAATGCCAGCATACATTTTAGATTTGAAGATATTTTCCGTTTTTTATAATAGAGCAACTGGGCTTTTAGAACTGACCATCCAAAACAATGCAGAACTTGCTTCTTATTTTAAATCAACTATAACTATTTTTAGTGGGGATGAGGTAAAAACAGTGGGTGATGAAAGTCCTATCTTTATTGATAGTGAAGAGTATAAAACTGTAACTTATCCGCTTCAATTATTGTCTGATGAAAATATTTCTGCCGAACTTTTCATTGTTTATGGTGAATCGAAAAAATCATTAGAGAATATTATTCGAGGAACTTTTCCTGTTGAATCCATTACAATCATGGATGAATCATTAATAAATATCACTGGTGTTTACTATGATATGGTGCAGAATGCTTTTATTGTTGAAGTTGAAAACCTTGGAACGATGGGTGCATATGTTGATGTAGAACTTATTGATTTATGGGTTAATGGAGAATTTCTAACTGTTGGCGGTGATGAAATAATTTTTGTCGAACCAAAGAAATCTGGTCAGATAAAAGTTAGTGTTGACCTCACTGAAGAGGATATTGTTCACAGAAATAATGAGTATGTTTTTGTTCGGGTACTGTATGGTGAGCGTGAAAACTCTTTGATTAAGTCAGCTCAGTCCCAATTCTTATTTAAGGTTAAACAGGCAGATTATTTCTTCTACATATTAATTGCTGTTGTTGTGCTTATGTTCTTCTTGATAGTTTGGAAGCGCAGGAAGAAAAAGAATAATTAATAGATTTTGTTAATTCTATTTTTGTTTAGTTTTTTTGTTTTAATGTTTCTTTGAACATAATTCGTTGTCTTAAAAAACCATGATTTAATGTTTTATTTATTTCAATAATTAAGAATTTAATTAATTACAATGGTTATTGTTATTTTAATTCATAGTGGATTATTTTTAAAAAAGGGATGAGCTCCCTAGAACTTTCTGTGATGGGGGAGAGGGTGGTTAGAGAAGAGGCAATAGGGAGCTCATAATCATAATTTTTGTTTTATCTTGAGCTTGTAATGCTGTGGTGGTCTTCTTAGCTCTTGCAGCCACATAAGTCCAATTCGCATCATGTTCTTGTTGAACTTCTCGCTCAGTTTGTATGTTTTTTTATACAAGTCGTAATCTATTAATCCCATTGTCTTCATAGGTGTGAGTATTCTGTCATAAAATTGTCTCTTGTTGTATGATAATTTAACGTTCTTTTTTACGTTAAATGGTCCTTCGTCTTTTGCTTCTATAATTGTTCCATCGTGAAGGGCTGTTGCAAACATTGACATCTCTGTTTTGCCTATTTCTCCTTCTTTCACCTTCATTTCTTCAATTAATAGTTTTGCAACTAATACTTGTTGTTTTGTTGCAAATATTATTTCGAAGATGTTTTCGGGTAAATTAAATTGATCAAATAGCACAACCATTTTATTAACTATATAACACAACTAATATATAAATGTTTCGTTTTGTATACGTTTTAGTATACTGGCTTTTGGTTATTTGAGCTTAATTTTTAAAAATAAGTATAAAAATAAGTATGAAAATAAGTATGAAAATAAGTAAACTTTATAAATTTCGAAAATAAAAGACATTTTATGAAGCTAAAACGAAAACTCTATAAAAGAGGCAGTAGCTATGAAACAACCATACCCCTGCCATTGCTTTTTTCTATAAAAGACAAAAAAAAATATCATGTGGTGTTTGAATTTGATGAAGAACAAAAAAAGTGGTATGTGGATTTTGAATCCATAGAAAAAGAACATAAAAATGAAAACACGGATGAAATATTAAAATATGACTAACAAAAAAACAACAATTAAAGCTGTAACCTTATCAATAATATTAATACTGATAAGTGTGCTTAGTCTGTTTTTATTAGAACAATTATCACCTGAGTTTTTTGGAAGCATAACAGGAAAACTAATAACACAAGTATATGTTATACCAGCATACCCGATGGATTGTAATGTAACCATGTATAACGGTCAAAATCTCTTATCATTTTTTTGCATACCAAACTATTTTGAACGTGAACAATTCCTAGCAAATTTTACCGGATATACAAAAATATACGCTTACAGGGCTGGCAATTCTGATCCCTGGAAAAGCTATAAGACCAACATGCCCGGATGGGTTGTACAAGACTTAGATTATTTTTCGAGGACTGATGGATACTGGTTTTTTATGAATATTTCCAACACCATAAATTATTTTTATAATGGTTCAAAGGTTTCAAAAACAACTCTTTATCTAAAAGAAGGCTGGAATTTAATAGGTTACCCGACAAACATCCCTCAAAATACAAGTTTTTTTCTTAATCAAACAGAATACGCATATGAAATAAGAAGTTATGACAATGAAAACAAAACATATAAGTCGTATGTTAAAAATTCTGGAGGAACACTTATTCTTATTGAGTCTAACTATGGATATTGGTTGTATGTGAATCAATCTACATCGCTAGAGGTGAATTGGTAATGAAAAAACACTCAATATTTTTATTGCTGACTTTGATTTTAATTTTATCACCTATAGCAGTTATAGCAATACCTCCTTTTCCAACAGAGTTTTATGGACAAGTTGTCGCATTCAACGTTCTTGCAGGACGCTCAACACTTATAGAAGCATACGATAACAATGACGTGTTTTGTGGCTCTTTTTCAGTTCGAACAACTGGTTATTATGGAGTCTTATCATGTCTTGGAGATGATACTTCAACAATAGAAGATGAGGGCGGAATAAATAATGAAAACATAACCTTTTATATAAACGGCCAGAGAGCATCAACTTTTGGAAATAACAATTGGGAAGAAGGATCATATCATTATGTTGATTTAGTAATACCTTTTGTTCACTGTGGTGATGGATTTTGTGACTTAAGAGAAACCTGTCTTTCTTGTGAAGTTGATTGTGGACTTTGTAGTGGAGATATTAGTGGTGATGATGCAACAGGAAATCAAACAGGCGAAGGTGGCGGTGGGAGTTCAGATCAAATAGGAGAAGGAACAGGTGGTGATGGAAGCAGCGGGAGTGGAACCACATCAAGTACAGGCACTGATACAAGTGGCAGTGCAGGTGACTTAGAGGGATCTCTTGATGGAGCAACAGGTGCAGCTACAGCTAGTTTTGATGGTACTGGCGCTTTTGAACAAGGAATGTATCTTGAAGAAGAAGCAGCAAAACTTGGATGTGAAGAAAATTGGAATTGCATTAACTGGTCTATTTGTGGTTCTAATGGTTTGCAAACAAGAGACTGTGTTGATTTGAATGATTGTGGAACATTCGAACATAAACCTGCAGAAACTCAAGAATGCATATATATTTCTTCAGATAAGCCATCTTGTTATGATGGAATACAAAATCAGGGTGAAACAGGAGTTGATTGTGGAGGTCCCTGTCTGTCTTGTTCTGATCGCGTTTTTGGTGATAGAATAATTGAACTTCCAAAATTAATCTGTAAAAAAGAACTAAACCCCTTAAAAAACAAAACATTCCCTCTTTTCCTGCTTATTTCAGCCATAATAATTCTTAAAGTAATGGATAATCACAGAAAAATTCAGAAATTAAAAGAAAACAAGAAAAAACTATCAGATTTAAAACGGGCAAAAAAGATCTTCAGATTAAAAAGACAAACACATTTATTTGTAGGTCTTGTTGTGCTTATAACGCTTATACTGTATTTCTTTTATGTGTTTTTCTTTTTATGTGAACCAAACATGACTGCGCTTTGGATACTCATATTTTGCTTGCTAATAACCCCATTTACAATACACCTAATAATCAAAGCATTCGAATATGATGACCGAAAAAGACTGCTAAAACAAGAAGAATTAATAGACACTCATTATAATCAAATACAAGAACTTATAAGAATTGAAAATGAGCATTTGGCAGAAATTGAGAAAGAACTGGCTGAAAAAATCTTTTCTATCTATAAAGATGACAGATTTAAAGAATTGCTAGTTGAATATCCAACTTTTGATGCATTATACACGCAAATTGTTGATCTTTACAAAGATTATGAAGATAAAAAGGTTTTATTTGAAGATGAAAAATTGGTTTGTGATGAGATTTATGCTCTGGCGAATAATGAATCTTTCAAAGACTTGATGGAACAATATCCTGATATAAAAATTATTTACAACAAGCTTTTGCTTTTGTATGAACATTACGAGAATAAACAAGAGCTTTATGATGATTTAGTGAAAGCTGAAAATGAAGCAAAAAAGAAAATTGTTCTTCCAGATAATGAATCAGACGAATCAAATGAATCTTTGAAAGAAGATGATTCTGAAGAAGAAACTTCAGAATAAAAGTAATAAACATAATAAGATTAATATTTATTACTTTAATAATATACCCTCTTTTGTTATTTTACTTACTAAAAAGAGAAAAATATTTATATAATTAATGTTATAAAAGTACCAGAGTAGCGACATTGCTAGAAAAATATTAAAAAAACTAGCAAAAACTGAGTAAAAACCAGTGAAATAAGTGATTTTCAGATAGAAATAGACAGAAACAACAAGTAAATGAAGAAAGTACATATACAAATAGAAGACAACGTGCACACAAAAGCGAAAGTGCTCTCTGTTCTAAAAGGCGTAACTTTAAATGAGTATTTTGAAAAAGCACTAGAAATGGCTATATTAAAAGATAAAGAAGTGCTTGAAAAAATAAAGCAATGATTTTTTATTTTTTTTAATCCTTTTAGAGCAGAGACTTACATAGTTAACAATGCAAAAATGAATGAGACAACAAGCGTCAGAATAGCAGCAACAACCATTAATACAGTTATTTTAGTTATGATGCTATTTTTGATAATTCCTTTAACAAATGCAATAGTCACGATTACCGATACAACCATTCCGAACACTATATCAGAAGGACAAAACACGACGATATCATTTTCTGCTGAAACTGATGATAATGAATCAATAAATTATTACATCATGATAAATGAACAAATGGTTTCTGAAACAAACAGTTATTTATTCCAAACAAACTACACTGCTGCCGGAAGCTATAAAGTAAAGCTTATTGCAAACACCAGCAAAAGCTTTGTAGTGGAAGAGAAAACGATTCAAGTAACAAATAATGATTTAGATATAGACATAATCTCCCCTTTAGAACAAACTTACTCTTTGGAAGAATTCTCAATTGAAATAATGAGTGCTGAAGCAACTGTTTGTTCATACGAAATAAACAACACAGAACAAGGGTTGCTAACAAAACAAACAAACACTTTTTCAAAAACAACAACACTCAATGAAGGCAATTATAATCTCACTGTGACTTGCGAAGTCGGTTATGAAGAAAAAGAGTCATCAGTCCTGTTTTCTATAGACTTATCAGCGCCGATTATTGAAGACTTCGGACCGAATAACGATTATCCAAATGCGATAACTGGCAGTGTTGTAACGCTTGAAATAGAAACAAACGAGGTTGCAGTGTGTAGATATGATTTGAGTGATAAAGATTATGCTGTTATGCAAAATACTTTTATCAACACCAACTCAAAAAATCATTACTCACAAATATCATCTCTTGCACAAGGAGAACACACATATTTTGTGAGATGCAAAGATTTGTGGGGTAATAAAATGTCTTATTCACAAAGAGTAAGCTTTTTCACAAACAAAAAGCCAACAGCAGTTGTTGACATTGATAAATCACCCCCTTTAAAACAAGGAAAATACGAAATAACTCTTACAACAAGCGAGGATGTGCAGGAAACACCCACTCTTCTTTATAATTTTCAGGATGACGCAGGTAAAAAGACCATTTCACTTACAGGTTCGGGAAGTGTGTGGGAAGGATATTTAATAATTGATTCAAAATCATCAGAAACAATAGGAACCTTTTATTTTTCAGGAAAAGACTTAACAAATCTTGAAGGCACAGAAATAACTAGTGGCAAATTGTTTGAAGTTGATACTGTTAACCCATTAAAAATAGATTCTTTGGAAATAGAACAAGATAGTAATGATTTAATTTTAGAGTGGTATTTTGACGATGAAGAGATAGATAAGTTTAAGATTTACAGATCCACAGATGGAAGCGTGTCATTAAATGATTTATATGACTCGACCAAAAGCACGTATTATAAAGACAGGGGTGTTGATGAAGGGGTAACTTATTATTACAAGGTTTCTGCAGTTGATGATGCTGGAAACGAAGGCTCACTATCAAATATGGCTAACGCAAGAATTGAGCCAGAACTTATATCTGCTGAACCATTATCAGCTAAACTCTCTGCAAAAGTAGATCAAAAAATCACCCTCATTGAATCACACATAATGGATTTAGATTGGTCTTTAAAAAGTCTTGAGCAAGAAACTGATGGAACCAAAATTGATGTAATAGACATATTATCGCTTGTTGCGAAAACAAAGGCCATAAAGACAAATCTCGAAAAGATAAAAACTGATTTGGTAAAACTAAAAAATCAAGATGTGAATGAAGAAATACTTGATTCGAGACTTGATAAAATCAAAGAGGAAATCGAAACACAAACTGAAAAAATTATTAAATCAGTGACTATAACTGATCGTTTAGACTACGAACAAGTATTTGACGAAGCAGCATTATCTCAAGCAACAAACGAGTATTCTTCACTAAAAAAACAAGCAGTCAATAATATTTGGTTGAAGGAAGCAGAAACTATTAACGAAAAAACAACAATCAACACTAAAATATTTTTAGTAAAGGTTGATTATTTAAGTGTTGGTTTGGATGATTCTATTAATAGATACACTATTATTAAAAAATTAATAGTTGTTCCTAATGGTTTTTCTGATTTGTCTGTTGTTGAAATAATTGATAAAGAGTTTGAGTCAAACGCTGAAAACATAATTTTTGAAAGAACACCCATCATCCTAAAAAAAGATCCTGTAGTTGAATGGTTGTTTAACGAGTTAGATGATTCATCAATAACTTATTATTTGGAAGAGGATATAACTTTGAGTCGAGCAAAGAAAACAAAGACGTTTATTCTTCCAAAATTAGCGACTTCAGCTTCTAGCACTTCAAGTTCTGATAATATAATAACTGGTTTGGTGTCTGATGATGTGTCAGAAAATTCAAGCGTTAGCTTTACTTTCATTGCAACGTTATTCGGGGTTGTTGTAATTGCAGGTCTTCTCGTTTATTATGTGTTCTTTTTAAGAGATGATTTTGATGAAGTAAAAAGTCCTATTATTGTAAAAAATCACTTGTCGTTGAACAAGACAGGTGTTGTTGTTAATAAAACACCTCGTGTTGTTGATGGATCTATTGTTAATCATTTATTTGAATTGCTGAACAAAGCAAATAAGCACGCTGACGCTCTTGATTTTAAACGGGTGTCTTCAATTTACAAATCAGCAATAAATCTTTACGAGTCATTGGATGATTCAGAGTTACGGATTTATGCAAAGAATATTCGTTTAGAGTTGGGTGTTATTTATTCAAAGATATTGATATTTCACAAGCTTATTCTTTGTCAAGAACTATTAAATAAGCAAGATTTGTCAAAGTTTTCAAAAGAGCTTTATACATTAGAACGATTGATGAATCTTCACTCTGATAAGTCTGATTTGTTTTTCTTACATGCAAAAGATTTGTTTCAGCATTTTGTAATTTCATCTATTAGTTTTGGAAATTCTTAGTTTTTTTCTTGTTTTTTTCGAAACATTTATATATTAGTTATGCTACTATTATACATAAAAGTATACTAATATTAGTATTTGGTGCCGAATTTCGTATACTTTCAGAGGAAAGCTATGAAAAACAAAGAGTTCCCAAGAAATCTTGTATTGCTATTTTTAATAGCAGTTACTTCTATATTTATAATAGGTTCAAACTTTATCTACAGCTGGAGTGCAGGTCCAAACTATGAAAATGTGACGATACGAACAATTGTCAATATTACTCAATCACGTCCAACAATTCTGTCCATTGTTGTCGACGAAGCCTCAGACAATATAACATTAAACGCAGGTCTTACAAGAACGGTCATTTGTAATTTAACTGTAAGAGACTGGAACGGCTGGAATGATGTTATTGGAGTTAATGCAACCTTTTGGGATAATAATTCAGTATCAATGTCTAACTCTGATGATGAAAACAATCATTATACTAACGCAACTTGTACAAATACTGGAAATGATGGAAACTACATCTCTTATTGGGATTGTGCTTTTGACATTTTGTACTATGCAAATAATGGAAGCAACTGGATATGCAATTCAACAGTAATAGATAATTATAATTTCACAGATACTGCTTTCAACACGACAACCATAAACCCTTTATATGCATTAAATGTTACAACACAAATAGATTATGGTGATTTAGCAGTTGAAGATACATCTACTTCCAGAACTGCAAACGTAACTAATTTTGGAAACATGGCTATTGATGTTTCAATCTATGGTTATGGCGGAACTAATTTTGAAACAGGTAATGGCTTGGCCTTTATTTGCCAAATTGGAAACATAACTGTGGACAATGAAAGATATTCAACAGATGACATTGCATGGGCTTCTATGACTCAATTGACGAACGAATCAGCAACAATTTCCGGTCTTACATTACCACAAAGAACGGATTTAGAAGTTGTAAATATAACTTATTGGAAGTTATATGTTCCTCCAAATCCCTATGGTGAGTGTAATGGAACAATTGTTTTTGCAGCAGAACTACCATAAATGATTTTTTTTAATCTTTTTAATTTTATTATTTCTTTAATTTTCTAAATTTCTGTAATTAATTAATTACTTATTTATTGGTTATACTTATCAGTTATTTTTATCAGTTATACTTATCACAAATATTTTCTTTTTTTTATAGCAAAACTTATATACTAAATATCAAATAGTTAAAACTTATGAGGAGGGTGTTTTATCTAATAATATTAATGAGCGTTATTTTATCAATCTGTTCTACAGACAGCTCTGCTGCAGCAATAGGCGTAAATAAGGCTGTGTTGGATTTTCAAGATGTTCTCAAATCAGGTTATGCACAAGATACCCTGATAGTGTCAACTGATGTAAAAGATAACATTGAAATAGAGTACGAAATTCAAGGAGAAATCAAAGAATGGATTAGGTTTGAACCAGAAGAACTTGTACTAGTGGAAGGTAAAGCAGGACAATTAACTGTTATTGTAGAACCCCCTGCAGATACACCAAATGGCATATATTTGGGAGAAATAAAGCTTTTAACATCGTCGATAATTAAAGAACAAATGGGTAAAATGGGAAGTGCAATTAGAACATCATTTCTGATAAAAACAAAGGTCGAAGTAACGGGAGACGAGATAATTTCCTGCTCTGCAGGAGGATTTAGATTAT
>Ga0180007_10004250_pt1 | contig 15269 bp, 12 predicted proteins | sample MM_PC_MetaG_FD_121122 | JGI IMG/M metagenome (GOLD analysis project Ga0180007, IMG submission 121122) | Groundwater microbial communities from the Aspo Hard Rock Laboratory (HRL) deep subsurface site, Sweden - MM_PC_MetaG | ecosystem: Environmental > Aquatic > Deep subsurface > Groundwater... | reverse complement strand
GAGTATTGTCTTAAGTAATCTTGTGCTTTTTTACTTATTGTTCCTGTGAATAGTAGGAAGGCTGGTAGGGGTATTGATTGAGCGTTGCTTAGGAGTTTTTTTAGGTCAGTTTCTGATATTGTTTTTTTATCTTTTGCCTGAGTTAGAAATTTTATGTTTCCTAGTTGAGAATTAATTTGTATTATGCAGTTATATTCTTTTGATTTGTAGTCTTTTTCTTCTATTATTTTAAGATTGTTTTGATTTAAAAAATTGATGGCTTTTTTTATGAACTCTGATTTTGGTTTTTGAATTTTAGGGGTTTCTTTTTGTTTTATTACAAGAGGATTTTGGAATTCGTTGATATTTTCATTGACTGATTCTTTTTCTTGGATCTGTTTTGGGGAGGTCATTATTGGTTTTTGATTTAGGTCTTGATTTTCTGTTATTTCAATTTTAGGTTCTTTTTGTTCAGTTTTTTTGGGCTGTAAGATTTCTCTTGCAACGGACTCTGAAATTAATATATATCTCCAGTAAATTTGATCGTTTATTTTAAACCCTGCTGAGAAATCTCTTAATGATCTTAATGCTACTCTTGTTGCAGGATCTTGATCTGAATCTTTGAGAACTTTTCTGTCTTTTAGTATTAAGAATGTTTCTGCTTCTTTTGGATGAAGATATTTGTAGAAGGGTTCAAGTTGTTCTTGCTGGTCATTTAGAAAATATACCGGAGATCCTCCAACTTTTAAGCTACTTATTTTTATTCTTTTTTCTTTTGCTAGTTCAGATAAATATGCTGAGACAAATAAAGAACTCATTTGAAGTTCTTTAGCTAGTTGAATTGGAAGAGAAGGTCCTCTTTTTTTTATTGCCTCGATTATATTTTCATGAGTTTGGTTTGTATTTACCATTGTAATTTTAGTTTTGAGAAGTTAATAAGGTTTGTTGTGGTTTTTGAGATAATTATTTAAACAATTGATTGTTAGTTATTTAATGGCAAGAAAGATAGATGCTGAAGAGGTTTTGAAGTGGATTGGTTTGTGATTATTATTCTTTTGATTCTTAGGGCTTTTGGGGCGATTTAAATGATTCATTTGAAGGTATAGATAATTTCTGTATCTTTTTACAGAAATTATCTAATACGATCTTTTCTAAAAATACATTATAAAAGAAAAGATTGATATTAGCTCCTTTGGCTAATTTTTCAGTTATAATGTTGATTGGTTTTAAGGCGTTGAACAGTTCGTGTTTTGATGCTAGGGATTTTAATCTTTCTATGGCTGCTTTGATATTTTTTACTCTTGTTGAGGTAATTTATTTGAGGAAGAGATAGTTGGAAATAAAGAATAATCTTATAAACATTACTCTCTTTTTTTATTTATGGATTATTATAGATTATCCTCAAAAGAGGTTATTGAAAAACTTAAGTCTCGTAAATTAGGGTTAACTAGTTTAGAAGTATCGAAGCGGTTGAATGATTTTGGGAAAAATAAACTTGTTAGGACTCGGAGGTTCGAGTGGTTGAAGGTTTTTTTGGAACAGTTTAAGTCATTTTTAATTATTATTTTGATTTTTGCAGCGGTTCTTGCATTTTTTATGGAATCGAAAATTGATGCTGTTGTTATTTTAGCGATTATTGTTTTGAATGCTGGAATTGGTTTTTTTCAAGAATTTAAGGCTGAAAGGGCAATTGAAAAACTGCAGGGGATGATGGTTCCTAATGCAAAAGTTATGCGGAATGGAAGAGTTGTGAATGTTAGTTCGGAGGATTTGGTTCCAGGAGATATTTTAATTTTAGAAGAAGGTAATAAAATAATGGCTGATGCGAGGATAATTAGTGGAGATGGCTTAAAAGTTAATGAGGCTTCTCTTACAGGGGAGAGTGTTTCTGAAGAAAAGACCTCTGGTAAACTAGAGAAAGATGTTCCGTTAGGGGATAGAGTTAATATGGTTTATCAGGGGACCGAGGTTGTTTATGGTAGTGCTATAGCTTTGGTTGTTAATACTGGAATGAATACTGAACTTGGTAAAATTTCTGAACTTGTTCAGGATATTCGTCCAGAGAAAAATCCATTTAAGGATAAACTTGATAGGTTTTCAAGAAAAATTGGTATTTTTATTTTATGTTTGTCTATTTTAATTGTTATTTTGTTATTTTATACTGGTTCTGATATTTTGGAGTCTGTTCTGGTTGCGATTAGTTTAGCTGTTTCTGCTATTCCTGAGGGTTTACCTGCGGTTATTTCATTGGGTCTTGCTTTTGCAACTAGAAGAATGGTTAGTAAAAATGTTTTAATTAGAAAATTGCCGGCTTCTGAGACTCTTGGGAGGGCTACTGTTATTTGTACGGATAAAACTGGAACATTAACAAAAGAGGAGATGAAGGTTTTGGATATTTATGTTGATGGTAAAATAAATCCGAGTAAAAATAATGAATTGCTTTTTAAAATTGGAGTTTTGTGTAATAATGCTAGGTTTGAAAAAGACGATAGAAAAGAATATTACTTGGGAGACCCTACGGAAGTTGCTTTAGTTGTTTCTGCAAAGAATAATTTTTTAAATAAAAAAGAATTAACTGAGAAATATCCTAGATATAGGGAATTTACATTTACCTCTGAGAGAAAGATTATGTCAATTGTTAGAAAAGATAAAGATAGATTGCGGTCATATGTTAAGGGGGCTCCAGAGAGAATTATTGAAAGGTGTTCTTATGAATGGATTAATGGCAAGGTTGTTCGATTAGATGAAAAAGGTAAGAATAGAGTGGTTAAGATTTATGAAGGGATGGCAAAAAAAGGATTGAGAGTTTTAGGATTTGCTTATAAGGAAATTAAAGGTGAATTAAATCAGAAAAATGCGGAACAGGATTTGGTTTTTGTTGGTTTTCAGGGAATGATTGATCCTCCAAGGCCGGAAGTTAAGGATGCAATTAAATTATGTAAGCAAGCAGGGATTAAGGTTATTATGATTACTGGTGATTCTAGATTGACTGCGGAGGCTGTTGCGAGAGAAATTGGTTTGAAAGGAGCGTCAATTGATTCTGAAGAACTTAACAAGATGGAGGATTCTGAGTTGTTAAAGAAAATTGGTAAAATTTCTGTTTTTTCTAGGATAAGTCCGGAAGATAAGTTGAGAATAATCGATGTTTTGAAAAAAAAGAAGGAAGTTGTTGCAATGACAGGGGATGGGGTTAATGATGCTTTGGCTTTAAAGAGGGCAGATATTGGAATTGCAATGGGAATTAGGGGAACAGATGTTGCAAGAGATAGTTCGGATATTGTTTTAGTTGATGATAATTTTGCTTCAATTGTTGAAGGGATTAGGGAGGGTAGAACTGTTTATGATAATATAAAGAAGTTTATTAAATTTTTATTATCTGCTAATTTTGCAGAGGTTGTATTAGTTTTAGTTGTCATGCTTGTTTGGAGAAATCCAGAGTTTTTGCCGTTATTGCCATTACAAATTTTATGGATAAATCTAGTTACAGATAGTTTTCCTGCTCTTGCTTTGGGTTTTGAAAAAGCAGAAGAAAATGTTATGAAGAGAATGCCTAGTAAGAAAGATATTTTAAACGGGATGAAAGGATTTATTGTTTTAGGGGGGTTTATTGCTTTTTGTATCGGATTTTTATTTTTTTATTTGAATATGGATGAGATGGATAGGGCAAGGACAATTGCAGTTACTGCTTCAATTGTTTTTCAGATGTTTTTAGCTTTTAATTGTAAGTCTGAAGGAAGTGTATTTAAGTCTCTATCTAATAAGTATTTGTGGGGAGCTGTTTTGTTTTCTATAGGTTTGCATGTCTTGGTTATGTATAGTTTTTTAGGAGAATATTTTTATTTTGTTAGGTTGGGATTAATGGATTGGTTGTTTGTTTGGGGGGTTAGTTTTGGGGGGTTTTTGGTGGTGGAGGGGTATAAGGGGTTAGGGGGGAAGTAGATTAAGAATTAACGTTGGAGATAAAAGAAGTCCTGACTGAAAGGAAGAATTTGGGTGAGAGAGGGTGCAACCCGAAAGAACCTTTTATCCCCTGTTAAACTCCCTGAATGAAATGAAGGCTAAAATTTAGTGCAACGTTGCTGAAAGCAAAATTTTAGGGTTAAATCAAACTCTTAAGGATGGTGGGCATACCATCCAAATGCCCATTAAATAAGAGAGAGCACTTTCGGGTGGTGGAAAATTAAAACATATCTTGAATTTCTTTTTTTACTTTTTCTAAAATATCATCGTTAATTATTCCAATTTTCATATTAACTAGATCTTTTTTTACAGAAAATATTTTATCTGTTCTGATTCTACTTGATTTTAATAGTTTTCCCGAAGATAAATCTTCTTGATCTATAACAACAGAATAAGGTTCATCTTTGATAACTGTTGTTAAAGGAACCATAATACAATCTTCGGATTTTTTATTTAATTCATTATTAGATACAACTAAAGCAGGTCTTACTCTTGTTCCTTCTAAATCAGAAAAAGGGAAAGGCAACAATACAATCTCTTTTTGGTTTATTATCATTTTAAATATTGATTCCAAATTTCATCTTCTTGATTATCCCAAACTTCTTTTAGTGAATCTTCACTAAGTTTTAAAATATCATTAAAATCATCTTTGATTTTTTCTTCTGTTTTTTGAGATTTTTCTATTAAGATTTTTCCTCCTATTTGGAATAAAGTTAAATCATCACCTCTATCAATACCGAGACTCTCTCTAAAATTTTGAGGAATTGCAATTTGTCCTTTATCTGAAACTTTAACTGTTTTTATCATTTTAATCTCCAAATATATGATAAAGTAAGAATTTTCTTACTTAAATAGTTTTCGGTTTCTGAATTGAGTTGAACGTTTGAGGTAAGGGAAGTTTTTTCGTAGAAAAAATTTGGGAGAGAAAAAAGAATATTTTTTGAACTCTTTACCTCATGCTCTGAGAAGTTTTTGCGCGGGGTGGAAACAAGAGTTTTATTTCTTAGATATAAAAAAACTTTAGAGAATGGGGAAGCAAAAATTTGGGCGAAGCCTCTGAGCATAACGGCAGACGAACAAAGGTTCGTTCACCGTACCAAATAAGGGCATAAAGCAAAGTTTTACCGACTAAACAACCAATGATTATTTTCTCTCACTTAACAAAAAACTCGATCATTATGAATACAACATACATTAGAATTAGTGAAATTCCTTCGTGTTTACTTAGTTTTTTTCCGCTTTTAATGAAGGTGTAAAATATGAATCCGGATATGAACATAAAAATAGAGGATATTAAAAAGGGTTGGAACTCTGCGGTTATGGGGTGGATTAGGGCCACGATTCCTAGGATAAGGCCGGTGTTTGTTACAACAGAGCCTATTTGATCTCCTATTGCCATTTCTTTGTGTTTTAAGTTGGTTGCAGAAATTCCAAAAACAAGTTCAGGTAATGTTGTTGCAAATGAGATTAAAAACAAACCAATTATGATTTCAGAGAATCCAAAGTCAATTGCAATTTTTGAGGCATATTTTACTACAAAACTCGATGTAATAAATAAACCTACTAGTGCAAGAATAAATATTAGTAACCAAGAGAATCTGCTTGTGCCTGTTCTTTTATCTTCAATCTTCTTTTTTTCGTATTTTTTTCTTTTTTTAAATATTCTATAAGTATGGATTGAGAAGACTACAAGTAAAATTGCACCATCTAATCTTGAAAGTGATTTTCCGATTGTAAATAAAATTATTAACAATAAAAGAGAGATTATCATAAAATAAACATCTTCGCCTATTTTTTTTGATTTAAGGTTTATTTTTCTTGCAGAGAGTATTATTATTCCAGAGATTAAAGTTAGATTTAAAATATTTGCACCGATTATGTTTCCCAGGCTTAGTGCGGGATTGCCTGAAGTTGCTGATGAGATTCCCACAAATAATTCCGGTATTGAAGATGCAAATGCCATTATTATGAATGCTGCTGAAAATTCAGAAATTCCTAAAAATTTAGATAGCCTACTTAAAGACTTTACTAAAAAAATTCCTGAAATTATTAAGACTATGCAGGATAAAGCAAAGTAAAATAGATTTATTGTTATCATTTGGGCCCCATTTATAATAATATTATAAAAGGGAGGTTAATAAATATTTTGATAGGAATATTTTGTTGTTAGAGTAAGATTTATAAACCATTTTTAATATTATTATTTTACTAAATTTTAGGAGCTCTATTTTTAGTTTGGTTTAGATAAAATGACAAATATGGATAAATTAGATGAATATGGAAGAATCCTTAGATGGGAATTGAGTTTGCATACTATGGGGGCTCTTGATGCTGTTGGTCGCGATGTTTTGGATTTGGGAAGAGATCTTTCTAAATTATCAATGGTTATTCACGGGCCTTATGCAAATTTAGGTCTAAAAGATCTTTCTCTTAGGGCCATTGAAAAGCATGAAGCGATTTGGCATTCTGATTGTGAGGAATCCAAATTAAGGATTAGGAGGTTTAATCCGAATTTAAATCATACCTACATGGAATTTGCGGCTTGCCAGATTCATGCAGGAAAGATGAAAGTGCTTACGTGGGATTTAAGTGGAGATCCTTGGATTCTTCAACAGTTAGAAGATTTGGGTTGCGCCTGGGTTGAATTTCATTCTCATGATAAAAGACAGGATTTATTTGTTAAAGATTCGGGGATTCATTATGTGGATCTTGGCAGGTTAGCTAAGGGAGTTGTTGGAAGATATGATATGATTATGAAAGGAGATCATGAAGGGAGGAAAAAATTATATGAGGGTTGTGATTTTGATAGGAGTTATATTAAAGAGGGTTTAGATCTTGTTTTAGCACAGAGTAGAAAGGTTGCTTAGCATCAAAAAGTTTTTAAAGTTTAACTTTGTTAGATTATTATGAAAATACTAAGAGAATTAAAATTGAATTTATTGCTCTTAGAGCTTGCTCTGTGATTCAGAGTGTGTTGTCTTTCTTTTAAGTTTAATTTATGATAAGTTTTAAAAGAATAGATAACTATGTAAAATATAGAAAATGGCAGATAAAGAAAATAAAATTAATTTTTCTAAAATAGAAAAAAAATGGCAGGAAAAGTGGGAGCAGGAAAAAGTTTTTGAAGTTGATGAAAAGGGAAAGAAACCAAAGTATTATGTTTTAGAACAATTTCCTTATCCTTCTGCAACTGGTTTACATGTTGGGCATGCATTTGTTTATACTATTGGAGATATTTTTGCTAGATTCAAGAGAATGAACGGATTTAATGTAATGTATCCTATGGGTTATGATTCTTTTGGTTTACCTGCTGAAAATGCTGCAGTGAAGGCAGGTATTAATCCTAAGAAATATACTAATGATGCGATTAAGTATTTTTCAAAACAGCATAAGGCTTTGGGTTTGAGTTATGATTGGTCCAGAACTTTGAGTACTCATGATTCTAGTTATTATAAATGGGACCAGTGGATTTTTTTGAAGATGCTTGAAAAGGGTTTGGTTTATCAGAAAAAATCTGCTGTTAATTGGTGTGGGAAGTGTAATACTGTTCTTGCTAATGAACAAGTTCATTCTGGAAATTGTTGGATTCATGGTGATACGTCTGTTGAAATTAAGCATTTGAGTCAGTGGTATTTGAAGATAACTGATTATGCTGAAGAGTTAGCTGATTTTTCATCGGTTGCTGAGTGGCCTGATTTAATTAAGAAGTTGCAAAAGAATTGGATTGGAAAAAGTCATGGTACTGAGATTGATTTTGAGATTGAAATGCCTTCTGGAAAGGAAGAGACATGGTCTGTTTTTACAACTAGGCCTGATACTATTTATGGAATTACCTTTATGGTTGTTTCTGCGCAGCATTCTAGATTAATGGAATTAGTTACTGATTCGCAGAAGAAAGATGTTGAGAAATTTGTTAAAAAGTTAAGTTCTGTTAGTCAGGAAGATATTGATAAGTTAGATAAGGAGGGTGTTTTTACAGGTAGTTATGCAATTAATCCTATTAATGGGGAAAAGGTTCCTGTTTGGGCTGGTAATTTTGTTTTAGCTGATTATGGTTGTGGAATGGTTATGGCTGTTCCTGCTCATGACCAGAGAGATTTTGAATTTGCTAAAAATTATAAGATTCCAATTAAAATTGTTATTCAACCTGATGATTATGAAATTAATGTTGATAAGATGAGCAGAGCTTATACTAGTGATGGGAGATTGGTTGGAAGTTCTGAATTTGATAAATGGAATAATAGAAATGCAATTGATGAAATTACTAAGTATTTAACTAAGAAAAAGGTTGGTCGGAAGAAAATTCAATATAAATTAAGGGACTGGTTAGTTAGTAGGCAGAGATATTGGGGGACTCCTATTCCGATTGTTCATTGTTCTAAGTGTGGTGTTGTTCCAGTTAATGAAAAAGATTTACCAGTTGAACTTCCTGAAAATGTTAAGTTTGGAAAGGGGAATCCTTTGGAAACTGCTCGCGATTGGATTAAGGTAAAATGTCCTAAATGTGGTTGTGAAGGAAGAAGAGAGACTGATACGATGGATACATTTGTTAATTCTTCTTGGTATTATTTAAGATATTGTGATAATAAAAATGATAAAAATATTTTTGATTCTAAAAAGGTTCAATATTGGTGCCCTATTGATATGTATATTGGAGGAAAAGAGCATGCTTGTATGCATGATCTTTATATTAGGTTTTATACAAAGTTTTTGAGAGATATTGGATTGTTTGAATTTGATGAACCTGCAGTTAAATTGTTTGTTCAAGGATTTGTTCAGGGTGAAGATGGAAATAAAATGTCAAAATCTTTGGGAAATGTAATTGATCCTATTGATATGATTAAGAAATATGGTGCTGATTCATTGAGAATGTTTTTGGTTAGTGTTGCTTCGCCTGACAGTAATTTTAATTGGAGTGATAAAGGTATTCAAGGAAGTAATAAGTTTATTATTAAATTTGTTAATGCAATTGAGAGTTTGAAGTTTGGAAAGTCTTCTGGCAGGTTGGAAAGTAAATTGAATAAAGCTATTAAGGAAATTACAGATTATATTGAGAATTTTAAATATAATCTAGCAATTATTAAACTTCGGAGTTTGGCGGATGTTTTTATTGAAGAAGGAGAAACTAGTAAAAGTGATTTATGGGATTTAGTAAAGTTGTTTAGTGTTTTTTGTCCTCATGTTGGAGAAGAGTTGTTTGAGAAGGTTGGTGGGAAAGGATTTGTTAGTTTGAGTGACTGGCCTGTTTGTGATGAAAAAAAGATTGATGAGAAATCGGAGAAAGAAGAGCAGCAGGTTGATAGTGTTGTTGGTGATATTATGAATATTTTAAAGATTCTTCGTGAAAAGCAGGGAAAAGAAGGAGAAAATGTTTATTTGTATGTTATGCCTAATGAAGTTGAAATTTATTCATCAGAACGGTTGAGTAGTCGTGTAGGTCGTCCTGTAAAAGTTTTTGCTGTTAATGATAAGGATAAACATGATCCGAAGGGTTTAGCTGGAAAATCTAAACCTGGTAGGCCTGGTATTTTTGTTGAGTGAAAGGATTTATAAATGGGAAAGTGTTTGTTTTTTTAAGAGAATTTGGAAAATTAAAATTCTCTAAGAAGAACTTTGCCAAGATTTCCTTCGGAAATTGTGATTATGCAAAGTTCTCTTAAGAAAAGAGGAATTAGAATGAAATCAACAGTAGGATTTGTTTTAGCATTAATTGGAGGTATTTTTAGTATTTTAGGAAGTATTGGGATTGTGATGCAAAGTTTAGTTTGGAGTATGGTTTTGGGCACAGTTAGGGATAATGCAGGGGAGATGGAGGGTGTAACTGTAGATCAGGGGGTTAGATCTTTTCCGTTAATTTTTGGAATTTCTTTTCCGTTAATTTTTGGAATTGCTATTGCAGTATGGATGTTGATAATGGGAATTTTAGCTATAGTTGCAGCTGTTAAAATGAATAAAGATGATGATGTGGTGGTGAAACATGGAGGAATTGTGGCTTTGATTGTGGGAATTTTGGCTTGCAATCTTCTTACTATTATTGGAGGGGTTATGGGTATTGTTCAATCTAAAGAGGTGGAACAGCCTAAGGTTGCGCAATCTTCTGCTAAGCAAAATGTGCAGAAGTAACTATAAATTAGATAAAATGAAAAGGAGGTATATGAAATGGGTTTAACTGTTGTGGAGATCATGGCTTTGATCTTTTTATTAGTTGCAGCTGTTAAGATAGTTGTTATTCTTGTGAATCCTAAGTCTTGGTTTGAGTTGACAAAGCAGATTTGGTTGTATCCCGGATTGACAATGATTATTTCTTTGGCTTTAGCTATATTGAGTTTGTTTTATCTGCTTGATAATGGTGTGACTGTAGTTGATTTATTTGCGGTTATGTTGTTTGTAAGTTTTTTAGCAGCGGTTGGTGTTGCGATTTATAGTAAAGAAGTAATGAAGATTGCAGAGAAACTAATGAAAGATAAGAAGCTTGTTCAAAAGTCATGGTTGTATATTACTATTTGGATTGTTCTTGTAATTTGGGGATTTAAAGAACTATTTTTTCCTTAATTTTTATTTTTTTGTATTTTATTATCTAAACTATTTTAGATAATTTTTTTAGTGTTTATTTGGTCTTTTAATTGCAAAATAATAAATTATTGCCCCGATTCCTTGTAAAAGTGCTACAATTAGTATCCAGACTATTTTATCATTTTCGTTTTTGAATTTTCTTTGGGCCACATCAATAATCATTAATATCCAGAATACAAATAGAAATATACTTAAAGCTATTATTGCAAACCATAAAAATATAAGAAATATGAAGAAGACCATTGCTAGACCGCCTGTAGTTCCACTTGCTGTTGTAACTGGTTCTACCATTATATTTAGTAAGATTTATTATTTATAAATCCTTCTAGTATCTGTCTTTGTCGTGCTTTTTCACAATAAATCCGCAATCAGGATCGCTGCATTTCCATTTTTCAAAGACATCTTCTTTAAATGAAAACGGGAGCAGATATCCTTTGCCACATTGAGGGCATTTTGGAAATATGCAATTTGGATTGTCCTCCACCATTTTAACCTCCATTGTATTTATTTAATAGAACTTAGAATTATTCAGTTAGTTCTGCCTTTATCCTCCTCACCCCTGCGCTTGACGACTCTTCTTTTATTATTCTAAATTTGAGATGTTTGATTCTTTTTCCTTTATGTATTTCTCCTAATTCAGATGTGTTTGTTACGTGAGGTCCTGCGCATATTTCTTTTGAAAATGTTTCTTCATGGGTTCCAATAGTATAAACACTAACTCTGTTTCCGTATTTATGTTCAAAAAATCCTAGTGCTCCTTCTTCTTTTGCTTTTTCAGGGGTTACTTCTTTTCTGTTTACGGGATATTTCTTTTTTATAGCTTTATTAACTATTTTTTCTATTTCTTCTTTTTCTAAATCTGTTAATTTTCTATTAAATACAAAATCAAATCTTAATCTTTCTGGAGTTATGTTTGATCCTTTTTGTTGAACATCTTTTCCTAAAACTGTTCTTAATGCGGCATGTAATAAATGTGTTGCGGTGTGGAGTTTGGTTGTTTCTTCTCCAGAATCTGCTAGTCCGGATTTAAATTTTCCTTCTGTTGCAGTTCTTGATAGGTTTTGATGTTTTTTATTTTCAATTTCAAATCCTTTTTCATCAATTGCAATTCCTTTTTCTTCTGCAATTTCTTTTGTTATTTCAATTGGAAATCCGTAGGATTGATATAAAAGAAAAGCTTCTTTTCCAGAAAGGTCTTTTTTATTTTTTATTACTTTGTTTAGCATGTTCATTCCTTTTCCAAGAGTTTCGAGGAATTTTTCTTCTTCTTTTTCAAGTTCTTTTAGTATCTTTTCTTTATTTTCTTTTAGATGTTTGTAATCATCATATATTGTAAATATTGGATAAGCTATTTTTTTTGTGAAGTGTTTTAGATTTAATTTTCTTCCGTATCTTATTGTTCGCCTTATTAATCTTCTTAAAACATAACCTTGTTCGGAGTTTGAAGGTGTTATTCCGTCGGCTAGAATAAATACTGCGGCTTTAATATGGTCTGCGATTATTCTCATGGCTTTTATTGATTCATAGTCTTCACCGTATGTTTTTCCGGTTATTTTTTCTATTTTATTTATTATTGGAAGAAAAGAGTCTGAAAGATAGTTATCTTCGAGCCCGTTTAGTACTGTTACTGTTCTTTCAACACCACCACCAAAGTCTATGTTTTTTTGTTCTGCTTTTTTGTATTTTCCTTCTTTGTTTTTTTGATATTCCATTAAAACATCGTTTCCTATTTCTACCCAGTTTTCGTTTTCTGGATCAAATTCTTCGGGAATCGGATTTGATGATTTCCAGAAAAACATTTCTGTACTTGGTCCGCAAGGTCCGGTTTCTCCAGCAGGACCCCACCAGTTTTCAGATTCAGGAAGGAATGCTATTCGTTTTTTTGGAATGTTTAGAGATTCCCATATTTTTGCAGACTCAGAATCTTTTTTAAAATGTTCATCTCCTTTAAAACAAGATACTGCTAATCTTTCAATTGGAATTTTAAGAATTTTTGTGAGGAACTCTAGAGAGTATTTTATTGCATCTTCTTTCCAGTAATCTCCTAAGCTCCAGTTTCCAAGCATTTCGAAAAATGTGTGATGATATGTGTCTCCTACTTCATTGATGTCAACAGTTCTTATACATCTTTGTACATTTACCAGACGTTTTCCTTCGGGATGTTTTTGTCCGAGTAGGTAGGGTACTATTGGTTGCATTCCTGCTGTAGTGAACAAAACTGTTGGGTCGTTTTCAGGGATTAGACTAGAATTATGTATTTTTTTATGTTTTTTTCTTTCAAAAAATTCAATGTATTTTTTTATTAACTCTTTTCTGTCCATTTTTTATGATTATATGAGAAATAGGGTGTATATAAAATTTGGGGTTATGCTGAAACAGACCATCCTGTAGGAAGTTTACCTGTATCTCTTAATGCAGTATTAATATCTTTTATAGAATCAATTGTTGCTTGTCTTGCAGCTTCTGCAAATTTCTCTGGTTCTGCTAATTCAGGGTGTTTTTCTTTGAATTTCTCATTTGCAAAAGCATAGATTATTCCTCTTGAAGAATTGACTGCTGCTCCTCTCCCATTTTCATCAAAACCATTAACTAATATTTCTGCTTTTGCTCCTTGTGCTCCGTATCCTGGCATTAGGAACACAGTGTTTGGTAATCTTTTTCTTAGCGTTTTTGCTTCTTCTGGATAGGTTGCTCCAACTACTGCTCCAACATTTGAATAACCGCTGGTTCCAATGTTCTGTCCCCATTCCTTGATTAGGTCGGCCATTTTCATATAAACTGGAGGGTTAAATCTTGGGTCATGACCTCCAATTAGAAGGTCTTGTAATTCTCCTGAACTTGGATTTGATGTTTTAGCTAATACAAATATTCCTTTTCCCTCTCTATTTGCTACATCTACAAAAGGTTTTATGCCATCTGTTCCTAAGTATCCATTAACTGTCATGAAGTCTGCATTATCAGCGCTTTTGGCCCAATTTCCATTAGGTAATAAAACTCTTCCTAAATGAGCTTCTGCATATGCAGTGGAAGTTGAACCTATGTCATTTCTTTTTGCATCAAGGCAGACGAGTGCTCCTTTTGACTGGGCATATTCTACTGTATCCTCTAGTGCTTTAACTCCTGAACTTCCGTATTGTTCATAATAAGCACTTTGAGGTTTGTAAATAGGTACTAAGTCGTGGGTTGCGTCGATGATTGCAATATTGAATTCCATTATTGCGGATGCTGCGCTTCCATGTGTTGAAAAACCATATCTTTGTAGAATATTTGCTGGAAACATGTCTAGATTTGGATCAAGACCAATCATTAATGGAGTTTGTTTTTCATCCATTTTTGCATATAATTTATCTACTATGTGTTCTGGCATTTTATTTTTTCTCCACCCTTGGAAAACCGTGTTTCTCCCCCCATTTAAAAGGATCAGCTCTCCAGTCTGTAAGCATTGTTTCTTGATTTGTGTCTATGTGTTCTGTTTCTTTTGCAACTTCTAGTAATTTATCATATGTTAAAAGAGACCTTACTTGACATTTTGGATCTAGAGTTGCAAATGCTTCTAATGCTTTGTCTAATCCGTAAGTAAATATAGATAAACAATAATCTGAGATAGCTCCATTATTTCTGGAAGTTTGAACTTCGCTTGCTGAACTTCCTCCGGTTGAAATTAGGTCTTCGATTATTGGGATTTTTCTTCCTCTGATGTCAAATGGTTCTTGATTGGAAACATCTAATGTAAGTGTTTTTTTTACGGTGACTCCTTTTTCATCTAATGCTCTTATTGCGTTAGCTTCGTAACTATTGCCTCTGTGATAATCTACTAATAAGACTTGCTGTCCTTCAATTGGAATTCCTTCGATTTGTTGTTTTAAACCGTGTTCTTTTTGACTTTGTCTTACATACATAAATGGTAGATTTTTGTGATTTGCTAATGCTATTCCTGTAGGTATTCCCCAAGGACATGTGCTTGCTATTGCATCAAAATCTCCTTGAACATCATCAAAAGAATTTATGTCAAAGAAATAAGGTGTGTTATTTTCAAATATTATTAAGGGGGTGTGAAGAAGACTGGCAAGACTTGCAGCAGGTGCTATTCCTGCAGTTGATGTTCCTGCAATCATATCATATGGAATTTTTTCAGAGCCAATCATTTCTCTGAATCCACGTGCAATCATCATTCTGTGGTTAGGGTTTGCTAGAAACATCCTATTATCATTATAAATTGGCATATTATATCCAGAAGCCCATGTAAATGGAGGGTTTGTACTTAATTTTATTGCACTTATTTCTAAACCCTCTGTTGCTATATCTGTTGGATAATCCATACTTAAATAAGAGATTTTTTATTTATAAACTTTCTCGTGTATAAGTTGTTGGAAAAGAGTGGTGAAAAAGTTTGGAGAAAGTTTAAATAAATTTGGAGGTTTTGTTTTGGGATGAGATTTGGAAAAATTGAGATAGCTGGTAAAAAGGTTTTTCCAATAGGAACTCCTTCGGGTTGTGTTGCAACGGATCCTATGTGTGCTGCTAATTTAATGGATGGGTGTGAAGAGTATGGTACTTGGACTGCAAAGAGTGCTTCACTTTATCCTAAGGTTGTTCCTGAAGGAGATGAAGTTGAAAATCCTGATTCTTCTAAAGAATATGGGTGTAGAGAACCTATTTTGGTTAAAACTGGTTTTCGTAGACGTGAAAATGCAGTTGGTTTAACAAATCCTGGTGCAAAAGTTATGGCAAGGATGATTCAAGAAGCTGGTATTCCT
>Ga0180007_10004248_pt1 | contig 15275 bp, 15 predicted proteins | sample MM_PC_MetaG_FD_121122 | JGI IMG/M metagenome (GOLD analysis project Ga0180007, IMG submission 121122) | Groundwater microbial communities from the Aspo Hard Rock Laboratory (HRL) deep subsurface site, Sweden - MM_PC_MetaG | ecosystem: Environmental > Aquatic > Deep subsurface > Groundwater... | reverse complement strand
TTTTGAGCAAATTTATTATTCTATTTTTAGATTTTGTTGCCACACCCTCATTGGCCAGGATAAGAACCATCATACGATCATGCTCGGCATTTTCCAAAGATTGAACTAATTTTGAAACTCGGGTTATGGGTTCGAAACCATTTTCAGTATTTATGGAAAGTTCTATTTTCTTGAAAAACGGATTAGGATAATCAACTATTATATCCTCGCCGGTTTGTTCGCACAGTTCCTTTTCCAGTGACAACGATTTCTTACTATCGCACTGATCTGTCGGTATTGAAAAAACTTCTTTGTAAAGTTTCCTGTTCCTAAGCATGGAAGCGTATTTCCCACCGGTTTTTGAGGATAGCATTGCCAAAAGCGCATTTTCATCCCCGAGTTCCATGAACTGTTCCGGAAGTAGAGTACCATCAGATATTGCACCCATGATTGCCCTATGCAAAATAGCAGTAGCGATCCTAACTGTTTTGTGCATATAGACAGCAGAGAACATCATGAATCTTGCTATAAGAAGATATTCTGCAGCCTCGAGCCCGCCTTTTTCGATACAAATAGTATTGTTCTTCATCACCAAGGTATGGATGATTCGATCGATATCGATTATTCCATATGCGACTCCGGTGTTCAGGGCATCACGCTTGAGATAGTCCATCCTGTCGGCACCAAGATCTGAATTTATGATTTCACCGTATTTTGATTTGCCGATTTTGATGATCTCCTTTGGATTGTAACTTTGTCTTAAAGTATCTGCAATTCCACTATTTTGAATTAGTTTATTGCCAATGGATTCGTGATCACCAATGTATTCCATCAGCACATCCTCCCCCTCATGGGAAAATGCACTATGTCCGATGTCATGAAGCAGCGCATACAGCCGTACTTTTTCAGCAGTATCATTGTCAAGTCCGAGTTTTTGCGAGATTAGTGATGCAAGATGAACTGTACCAAGCGAATGCTCAAAGCGCGTGTGGTTTGCTCCAGGATAAACAAGATTTGTTACTGACATCTGCTTGATCCTTCTTAGCCTCTGAAATTCCCTGCAGTCAATTATCTCTTCTTCCAGATCAGTAAATTTTATCGTCCCGTGTATCTCATCCCTGATTATCATAATAGACCATCAGATTTGGGCAAATACCCCTTTCTTTTTTTCTATGATATCACCATTCTCGCTCAATATCCTTAAAATGGCCATACACCCATCAGGATCAAGATTTGCAGATTCTGATATTTCTTTCCAACCCATAGCAGTTTTGAGTACTGATACAATTGCAGCCCGTGCCTTCTCCAGATAATCTGCAGTCACCAGATAAAATTTTCCGTCGAAACCTTTCACACCTATGACAGCACCGCTTTTCATTTCCTTGATTAATATTTGTGAAATATCAAATGCTTCGTTCTTACTGTTCAGTATTACAAAACCGTTTGAATTGAGTACACTTACCGGACCGGATTTGCTTGAATGGCGCGAGGGAGTTTGAGACGAGGTTTGTTTTTGAGCAGATATTTGTTGCTTGGAAGATTGTTGATATGACTGCTGCGTAGATTGTGATCTTTGTTCTGGTTTTTGCGGACTCGGTTTCCCGGTTATTAGCGGGTAGATGCTGTCGCTTATGTTGTAAACCCCATCCATATATTTTTTGCTTTTGAAAATATTGATTAGTTTTTTCTTTTCAAGCTGTGATAATGTAGCCATCTCAGCCTCTGAGAAAACCTGGTTCACATAAGGAGGAACACGTTTTTCGAATTTTATTGATATTAGTTTTTTTAGTACAGCTTTCTCGTTTTCATTAATAGTAGAATTGGCAGGAGTAATTGATTGATTTACATTGGTTGATGCCCTTGCACCATTTTCGCCAAGTGGGACAGATAGTAGATAATACCCTTCTTTTAATTGAAAAAGCTCGAGCTCGTCATAGCAGACCGCCTCCTGAGGCAGCTCTATGTATGCTTTATCGTTTTTCTTTAGAACTCGGACTTTTGACATAGATATGATTAGTTCTTTTCATTTTTAATAAGTAGCAGTTGTTTTGACTTGAAATACAGCAAGAGCATCAGGACAATAGAATTATGTTGCAGTTCGAACACGTTTCATACCCTGAGGTGTGTTTGCCACCCCCCTTTTGAACTGGACAGGAAGCGGAGTTTCTCCATCTCTAGGCAAGCCTCTGTTTAGCGCTCTCAGTGAAACAGCAGAAACATTCGTGAGCTCATCCCCTGCAACCCCATGCGCATATATCCATGCCAATCTAGCTATGTTTCTTGGATCATTTAATTTTCTAAGGGCTTTCAGTGCTTCTCCACGAATATTGTTGTCACCTCGGATTAAAACTGCAAAAAAAACATCCGACATGTTCAACCTTATCTGAGTTGTGATGGTTTTATCATTAATACTAACACGCGCAAGAAGGGACTCAAGTGATTCGTTGACCTGAAGAAGTTGAACGATTTTAGTCTTTACCTTTTCAACACCCGACAAGTTTTCAGGTTCTGATAAAAACAATATACGATTATAGATCCAATTTACAAAATTAAGAGCAGTGTGATTACCTGCAAATCCAGTCTCAATTGATTTTAAGGATCCACGAGCTAGATTAATGCCAGCGGATATTGATTCAGAAATAATTTCGTTTCTTTCAGTTAGCATGCCATTATCTCTGCCAGTTGCATATGCAAGACTCAGTCGAATTGCAGCTTTGGTTTTTTGTGTTTGGTCAGGTTCACTAATACGTTGATTTAGAATGGTGGTTAATTCATTTACAATGTCCTGAGATCGCATAAATTTGAGCAAGGCCATGCTGGCTTCTTCTATTGCAACCCCATTACCTTTTTCAAGAACATAAACCAGAGATCTTTCAGCAGCAATAAGGTATTTTCCTACATCCAAACAAGGAACTCCTTCATCATCCACATGCGCTAATTCAAGACGAATGGCATCAATCGTATCTGTCCGGTCAGGTGAACGGATTGCCCCCAAAAGATGATTATATAAAACTGAAACAGGGTCAGTGAGGGTTGCTAATTTTTTGACTAACATTTCCAGTAAGTTTGATGTTTGAAAATTTTTTAACTCAGTACTTTCTGAAACCCACACAACGGGTTTTAATTGAATAGGTTTTGTATTTTGCTGAAGAGTGCGACCTGCACGAGCAACCATAGTTGCGCTTATGGTGGCTTCCCATACCATCTGAGGATCTTTTAGCCGATATGACTCAAAATCAATGTTACGCAAGGCTAGTGCAACCTTTGCCAGTGATTCTGCATCTCCCCGTGCCATCTGGTCAAGTGTTTGGGAATCGAATGATAAATACAAACCCGAATCGCGTGAATCCATATTAATACCTTTGAACCGATTATTAGCATCTATATTATGCATTTGTAACAAAAATCACTCAATAGTAAGGAAACTTATTTAGTTGTTGCTAAATCAGGTGATTATTGGAATATAAACTATTGTTTATTTAAATGTTGATGTATGAGGGCTCTGTAGAAATTGTATCTTATAGAGCCTGCCGCGCTAATCTTAGACTGTACTTTAAGACGCGTTTTAGACGCAGGTTAGTTTCACAACCTGCATCGGCATTTCAGGTTTTCTAAGGATTTCTACAAAGCAGGTATTGGGAGATCAAATTAGATGAATATAATTAGAGAGTATATTTTGCTTTTTGATTTTGGTGATTCTATAACAAATTCTATACTATTGTGATAACAAAGCTAAATAGAAAAGAATTATACGACCCGGTTCGTAGGTTTGCGTGCGGCTAATGGAATTGGAGGAGGCTTTGCTACTTTTACTCTTGGAGGTTGTATTTTTGGTTCAAGTCCAGGCGATTCCATCATACCTTTTCCGTTGACTGGAACAACTGCGTATTCTCCTTTCTGCCGACTAACTACATTATACTCGGCAAGCACAGGACCTTTAGGCTCATTATTCGCCCCATAAACTACTTCGATTTTTGCACCTGGTGCAAATTTTCTTGCATCTGCCCTCAAATCTGATACAACTCTGGCTACTGTTAATCCTTGTGCACGAATGGCATCTCGATCTACTGAAATTACTACATTTTTCACGCTAGATTGTTGGTCATCCATGTTATAATGTATGGTTAATCGTATATTTAAAGGTTTCGTTTTTTGGTGTTTTGTGCGGTTGGCACATATGCGAGGGAATAATAACTGCAAATGTTTAAAACATTCAAGAAACATAATATATATGTGATATAAATGGCAATTTCTCCTTTTGAAGAACGATACAGGACAGAAATGAATGAAGCACTTGACGACTGGAACAAGATAAAAAAATGGATGGAAGTCGAAGTTGCACTTGCAAAGGTTCATGCAAAAATGGGCACGATACCAAAAGACGCTCCTGCAAAAATAGAAGAGGCAATGGCAAAAGTAAAACCTGAAAGAGTAAAGGAAATCGAAGATGAGATCCATCACGACCTTATGGCAATGGTAAAGGCACTCACTGAACAGGCAGGAGATGCCGGCAAACATATTCACCTTGGTGCAACAAGCTATGATATCGAGGATACTGCCACAGCACTGATATTCAGAGATGCAATAGGAATCCTTGAAAAACATATGGATTCTCTTTCTTTGGTAATAAAAAATCTTGCAAAAAAACACAAAAAAACCGTCTGTATAGGAAGAACTCATGGACAGCATGCCGTACCAACCACCTATGGTCTCAAATTCGCAATTTATTATCAGGAAATGAAGCGCAACATGGAACGGCTTATGGCAGCAAAGAAACGAATAATGGTCGGGAAAATGGCAGGTGCAACAGGAACCATGGCCACGTTCGGGGTTATGGGTCCTGAAGTCCAGCGTCTTGTAATGAAAGAACTTGGAATTGAAGCGGCAAAGGCATCAAATCAAGTGATACAACGGGACAGACATGCAGAAGTAATGTGTGTTCTTGCAATTACAGCCGCAACCATGGAGAAAATCGCAAAAGAAATCCGCAATCTCCAAAGAACTGAAATCCTCGAGATATCAGAACCATTCGGAAAAAAACAAGTTGGCTCTTCAACTATGCCGCATAAACGCAATCCGCACAAAACAGAAAGAATATGCAGCATTGCAAGACTTGTAAGAGCAAATGTAATTACTGCAATCGAGAACATACCGCTTGAACATGAGCGCGATCTTACAAATTCCGCAAACGAACGTGCCATATTTGGCGAGAGTTTTATTGCAGTAGATTATATGACAAAACAACTGACAACAATACTTGAAGGATTGGAATTTTTCCCTGAAAATATTGAACACAATCTTGAACTTACCAATGGCCTAATCATGGCAGAACGCCTTATGATCACATTTTCAAACAAGGGAATGGGAAGGCAGGAGGCACATGAAAAAGTAAGGACACTTGCACAGCAGGCGTTCAGGGAAAAACGAAATCTGAAAGATCTTGCAAAAGAAAACAAACTACTTTCAGATAAGGAACTGGACGAGATATTCGATCCAAAAACGTATATCGGCGCTGCTGAAAAAATCGTGGAAGACGCAACTAAAGAATAAGAAAAACGATAGGTGTGTGGATGTCTGAGTTAGGTTAGAGATCAGATTCACAGAAATAACAACGGCTGTACATCATTGATCAGATGTCTTTCAAATACCGATCCGTCTGCTTTGAAATCATAACGACTCGCCGCACACCCACCATCAGATTGCCTTAGAATCCAATCAAAGCTAATTGCAACCGGACTGATAAGACCGTCTGAATTTGTTATGCCAAAAACAATCGGATCTGACAATGAAAAACCTGCAACTACCTCACCATTAATCTCCGCAAGTTGTACTCCTTCTGCACGAAGATTAACTGAACCAGGAAGAGAATTTAAGATTGTAGGGACCAACAAAACCAGATTTCCGCCAAATTTTATCGAGAATGATTCCATTTCACTAAGCCTGCGATCTGCAAGCTCAACTATTGGTTTGGAATCAAAAAGGCCTACCACTTCGGCGTCTGACATCTCAATGCCCTGTGAGCGTCTTTGAAGTTCTTCTGCCATAATTCCAAAGGCCTTGAAATGGTCTAAAGCGGATGGAACTACAAGCCGTAATAATTTGCCCCCGGTTAAAAGCACTGTTTCTGATCCACCTGCTCTGATATTGGGTTGAACTACAAGATCGCTAAATTTGGATTTCCCTGAATTTCCGGATATCGATTGTGATTGAACCATATTATGATTATTATGTTGTTATATTTATAAATCTATGGATTAGGTAGATGGTTCATGTTCATTCAATATATCATCAAATGCGCAACATTTATATACTTCAATGTTCATCTAATATACATGGTGAGGATATGAATGTTAATCTTGGAACACCCTATGAAGCGATAATCGCCAAAGTGATAAAGAAAGAATATGCAGGCAACCAGACAGAGGTAATCCGCCAAGCACTGCTATTATATGACAGGTTTCTTGAGGAGGAAGAGGTTAGACTGGTCAATAAAGGAATCGAAATTGAGATGGATGCTATCAAATCAGGTAAACTAAAAACAAAAACCATGGATCAGATCAAAAAGAAATATCGTGCGTGATCTGATGGAAATATTGTTTTCAGAGAACGCAGAAAAGGAATTAGATGATATGGATGAACAGCTTAGGCAGATGTTCATTAAGCATATTGAAAAACTAATGATTGTACCGCCAAGAAGACACATGCGATTTGGAATGCCGTTTAATGTCGAATCAGTAACAAAACAGGCTCGCATGATATACCAAATCGAAGAAGACACTTTTTACATATTAAGATGTTTCAAAAATCATAAAGAATATGAAAAATGGTACAAATCTTTCAAATGAAACTGAAAACTGGATACCGGAAACTGAAAACCAAAACACAGCTGATGGAGCATAAGAATTACTGGAGATGACATCTTCTAAGAAAACAGTAAGAAAACGATGTTTACTACACTAAAGAGAATACAGTTAGAATCTACAGCCTCGGCTGATGGAGCATAAGAAAAGCAGGGGTCGACATCTCCATAGAAAATATGAGAGAAGCCACGTTTACCTGATAAAGAGTATGCAGAAGCCGGGATACAGAGCGTACCTTTTTATATACTTTAGGTGAGACTGTACTAGGTGCGTAGGATAAAGAGCGAGGTATTATTATGAGTGGTTTCGGGCCAAAGTATTACATTTTCGGTTCTATTGCCGTTGGAATAATCGGCGCATTATTTGCTTTTATTAAAGGAGGGATTTACGCGATACCAGGAGGACTGCTTGCAGGACTGGGTTCGATGTTCGGGATTTTGTTCTGGAAATATGGGTATATTCTAATTCCAATGATAACCCAAAGAACAAGAATAGTGATGATGAGCGATATTGGATATGAAATCCCGCCAAGTCAGGATGTCATCGTAAAGGAAAGCAATGGCGTATTTTATTCATCCGCATTTCTCGGAATAAAGATATTCGAATCTGCAACTGAAAAAACCACAGAAGAGAATATTGCATATAGTAAATTTTTTGAGAGAGCAATATCAAACATAAAATATGTTACAAAAATCGCATATATGCTTTATGTAGAAGATGTTGGCGAAAAAAGAAAGACTGTTGAAACAAAACGCGCTGAAGCTCAGCTAAGGCTTGCACGTGAACGTGACAAAACACAACCAGATGTACTTAAGATAGACAAACATGAACGTGAAGTAGCGATATGGGATATGCAACTCACAAGACTTATCAAAGGAGTCAAGCCTATGGGCATAATTGCATATGCACAAACAACCGCAGTAGGTGTTAGCAAAGAAGCAGCTATGGCAACTGCAAAGGCACAATCCGCACAACTTCGTACAGTTCTTGCAAATGCACTCAACGTCGAGGTATATCCTTTGGCAGGAGACGAAATGCTCAAATGTTTTGAATGGGAACACTTCTTCCCGACAACACCACAGGACCTTGAAGAGAGCGTGATATGAGAATGGCACTTGCAGGAAGACTCACGCTAACTAAAATATCAAACAGAGATATTTCAATTAGAAATATACTTACACGCCCACCAGAACCGCCATTGGAAGTGTTATTTTCAGATCCAACAAACTCTGTTTATATTGGAAGAACGAGCATATTCAATGTGCCATTCTACTGGACGCATAAGTATGTTGCAAACCCGCACATTGCAATAGTTGGTATCTCTGGTTCTGGTAAGAGTTATTTTATCAAAACATTCCTGTTAAGGGCAGCATTCGTATGGAACTCAAACGGCCTGATAATAGACTGGGCAGGTGAATATAAAGACTGGGTAAAACAAACTGGGGGTAAAGTTATCGGACTTGGAAGGGGATCATACCTTAATCTTCTTGACCTCGGTGGAATGAAACCATATGACCGCATAAAACAGGTAATGCGTACAGTTGAACTTCTTACAGATATTGCAAATTATCCTGAACAAAGAAGACTCACAGAGCAGGCTATAGAAAAGGCTTATCTTGAAAACAAATTCAGAATGGATGTACGCGAACAAAAAGACGAGCTTGGAAAACCGCTTACTGCACCCACACTCAAGGATGTTGTTCGCATACTCACAGAACAAGCGCAGATGGGTTCATACGAATTTCCTGCAGAACTTGAAAATGCGATTTACAGGCTTAGGCAATTCACCAAACCGGGTGAAGATTTTTTCGCACAGCAGAGTACGGTCCAGTTGGATGTACTCGTGAGTTCCGGCCTTGTCGACCTTGATCTTTCAGGCCTGCCAGATGAAACCATGCGTGCACTTGCAGCACTTACGCTTCTTCAATTTGTAAAGGAGAGAATGAGACTTGCTGGTGCGCTTGAAGGTGCATCAACACAAGGACTGCGATTGCTTATAGTGCTTGATGAAGCATGGAAGATCGGCAAAGAAGAAAATAGCGACGCAGTCATGATTGTTCGAGAAGGTCGTAAATATAATTTTGGTATGATAATCGCTTCACAGAACCCGACAGATATAAGCGAGGCCATATTCAGCAACGTCGGTACTACTTTCATACTAAAGGTGAAATTTGAAAGGTTCCTTGACTATCTTCAAGGATCACTGAACTTCAGTAATTATATGCGTGAACAAATAACACGACTTGGTGTTGGACAGTGCGCAGTGAACCTTTCGCTTACTCTCCCCACTCCATACCCCCAGACATTTCTTTTGGAAAAGATCGAGGGTGAGGAACCGAGCAAGGAATACTTCCTTGATCTTACGGGAGTTATTACAGATAAACAAAGGAGGGATGTTTCTATGTCCAGGACAGTATCGTTCTTAAAAGAGGATTTCAGAAGGAAGCTAAGACAATTTGGTTTGACAGATGACAAGATAGAGAATCTTTCAAAAACATTTGAAAAGAATAATAGAAGAATGGATGTTGTTTCATTCATCGTGCTACTTGAACGCGATGGAATAGTGAGAAGAAACCTAAGTGATTTCCTCAAGGATGCTGGCCTTGACGACATTACCATTATCAATATTTTTGGTAAGGTCGACATGAAGAAAAGTGGCGGTGTTGGAAGAGAAATAAGTCAGGTTGTTTTGGAGGAGTAGTCAATGAAAGTCTGTGTATTTTGTCAAGAGAATGTTGATGGAAAAAATGCCATACCGGTAAAAGAGGACCGTATAATAAGAATCATAAGAAAGGTCAAAAAAGCACTCAATATTGCACAGCTGAATGAGCTTTATGTCTGTGAGGATGATCTTAAAAAACACAAAGAAAGAAGAAAGACTTTTGAGAAAAGTATGCTTTTCGCAAGCGTTCTTGCCGGCGTAATAGTACTTATCATGATAGGTGCGCTTGTTCTTTCAGGACGTTTTGATATTGGAGCATTGGTTTCTGCATTCATAATAGGAGCTTTTGTATTGATACTACCGATTTTCAGGTATGCACCAGCACTTGAAAGTGATGTACCACAAAAGGTTTATTCTGCATCAGGTTTACGACTTTGTGCTGGCAGTGATATACCAATGCAGACAAACCCTGCAAAAACACGGATTGCAACTGCTCCTGAAAAAAAGACAGGTAGAAAAAAACGTAAGGATGGGGTGAAATGATGGGAGCATTTCCGATTGGAGGTTCAGATAAAAAACCGAATACAACAGAAGGCAGCGCATCAACCATACAGGAAAAACACGAACCGCAGGTCGGCGGATTTAAATTAAAGGCAAAACTGAAAAGCAGCAAGATAAACGATCTTGCAGAAGTATTGCGTTCAGTCTCGTTTCTTGAGATTGCCTCTGAGAAAGATGCACTGAACGTCATATATGTCGAAAGCAGAGACATAAACAAAAACCCATACCTATTCTCAATAACAAAATTCAAAGAAGATGAATTAGAGGTTATTTATACCATACCGGACGGCATAAGTCCAAGAAGACGAAGGTTTACCGTAGTAAGATACCTGCTCAATATACTTTCACTGGTTGAATCTTCATACTCTGTAGAAACAAAGACACTTTTCGAACTTATAGAAAATACACTTAAGGATCTTTCAAGCGCCGTAAGTATGGATTATACCAAGCTTTACACGTCATATGATTCATTGAAAAAACAGGTTACTGACTATAAGAAAAAAATCGATCGCCTCACCCAACAAAATCAGGCCCTGAACTCAAAGAATTATGAACTGAAAGCAGAAAATGATGAACTTAAGCTCAGAACTAAAGCACTTGAAGGACTTTCAGAAGATGCACTCATGGCAAAACTTCAGGAATGGATAATTGAACACAGCGGATCAATAAACATATCTGAATTTACCAAATTATACAATTTATCTGATGCACGTGTCGAAGAAGTGCTCAACAAACTTGTAAATGAAGGGTATATAGAGGTAGTGAAGTAGGATTGTTATGGTCGACCTTGGAAAAGTAAAAATAACGAAGAAGGTTTACAGATTCAATATCGTCCAGAAGTTCCAGCAGGTCCAACACTACAAAAAAAGAGAACGTCCGCCAATTGAAATAATAAAAAATAGCATAAAGAAAATGATCAGCCCGAAGAAAGATAAAACGAAAAAAGAGGAAACAATTACACAAACGCAACCACAGAGTGGCTTCAATTTCATGATACTTGGAGCAGCAATAGTGATTGCACTCATAATTCTTGGCCTAGGATGGATGTATATATCATCACAATTCCGTGAAGAGGCAACGGTATTCAAACCATTGATTGCCAAACCAGAGATAAATAATATAATAATGCATAGTGAGGTGCTTACCGCTGGAGCACGCGGTACACCAAATTATATAGGTGGATTGTTCATTGATTATAAGGCAGAAAATGTGGCCAACTACACAGTAAGTATAACATCTTATGAGAAAAAATTACCTTCAGAAGTATTCATACTTAATAGTAAACGAGATGATGCAACAACATACTCAGATTTTGTACAGGTACTTAGGAATAATCTTGCAAAAAGAAAGATACCGCTGAATGAACTTACAATACAACAATTAGAAACACTCCCTGAGGGAGCCATAGTCATAATCCCCAGCGGAGCGATACCAAAGGAAATCATAGGTATAGATAGTTCCATCAATATGGACACACTCGCTAATCGAGGAGTGGTGGTTATTTATATTGGACAGCCATTTACAAGAGTGTTTAACAATAGTATAATTGTCACCACACCTAGCACCATATTGAAGACGCTACCGATCATATTTGATGAAACAAGCCAACTGCAATCAGATCCTGGATTCAGCATATACCAACCCCTTTATCGTGTACTCGGCCGTGGAGGATGGAAATCAGAACTCGCCTACGGATCTGTAAGTGTACTGACAAAAGGAGATGGAGCATTCATATTCCTGCCACAGACTCTCGACAGTGGATGGAGAGGTAATTATACTGGTGCCGCAGACGATGTTACCAAAATAATAAGGGAAATACCTTGGGCAAAACCAATAGGCCAGACAATGAATTATCAATTCTCAGATCAAAATAACTATTCTGGCCAGGAATATTTCTTTTCAGAACCATTTGAACAGGATTCGGTTACGTTAAAGGTCGATTTCACAGGTTATGTTCCAGATTCCAATGTTTATACTGGTGAGACACTTTTCACACATGTTGAAAATAATTTTAACAGTAAACTTTTCATTGCACAAGGAACAAAGGTCGTTTCAACAAACGTTACAAATGAGCTCATCCGCATGAATGCACAGCTCAACGAACCTGTTGCAATGCAACCAAACATGTTCATTGTTGTTTCGGATATCAATGGCACAGATGTCGAGACCTTCCCGCAGGGTGCTGTAAGCGTCCAGGCAGACAGATCATTTGATATACCGATCTATATTGAAAAGGGCGAATATATAGTAAAACTTGTTGATGATGAAAGCACGGTCTATGCTCAGACGTATATGAAAGTAGTGTCGATAGATGTTATATACAAAGGATTCCTTACAGAACAACCTTCAGTTTATGTTTTTGAATTTGAAATGGATGATAATCCTGTACAACTTGGAGATATCGAAGTGATTGTTGATGATGGTAAATATGGCACATATAAATTCAGTGATACCAAAAACGCACAGATAGATGTCGGCAGATATACCAACAACGAGAACCTCCCATCAGGTCCCCATGATTTCAGATTTAGTTCAGGCGGTCTGGTAGTTAATATACCAGTATCAGGATATGAAAGCAGTGGCGGCATATTTGACAATCCGCTTTTCCTGCTCGTCATTGTCCTGACAATAGGAGTTGTTGCCATAGGCATAGTGTTTGCAAGGCAAGAAAGAGTTAATTATTCAGTTGATATTCCAGACTTCCCACCAATAGCAAGAACAAAGATCCCACTCTCGCCAGACGTTGTGCTTAGCATATTCCCAAAAGTAAATGAAAATTATCGCTGGGAAAATACCCCGCTCACACCATCGGAAGTGAAGAACGGATTTAAAGCAATCTTCTCCAAGGGTCGTCCAATATACATCACAGATTATAATGTTGATTACCTGCTTGATGAGCTTCAGAAAAAGGGAGCCATACACGAATCAATAGGTTATTTCGGACTTGCAACTTGGGAAGAAAAAACAGGAAAAACAATGGATTATCTCGCACTCATGCGCAAGCTTCGTGATATATGTGTCAACAATGCAGTTCCATTCACAGGTATGGATGAATCAAAAGAAGCTGATAGCGTGATAACTGTTGTGGGCCAGCAGATGTATGTAAATTTCTTTGAGAAAAACGGAGATCATGAAAAGATGCTCAAAAGAGTACTGCCATCAATAAACAATGGCATCACGATCATACTTTTTAAGAGCGATGCACAAAAGGAAAGATTCACATCAACCATCAACTGTTCACCAACTCCAGCATCGCTGATAGCAAAGATGGAGCTTGATAGCAATTCCATGCTTTTCCTTACACCTGATGAATTAGAACAAATGCTGAAAGAATTTAAGGGAATGTAGCCTGATCCATTCGGTTCTTCAACAAACCCGCAGTGTTTTTAAAATGTTTTAGTTAATAGCTAATTGTGATTATATGGCAGCGCTCCTGAAGAAAACTGAAACTAACCCAGCACAACAGTTATCACGCCTTGTTGAAAGAGGCAGATACAAAGAAGCGCTCGAATGCGGACCAGTAACTGGTTCGGCTCCTTACCGACCTATAGCCGCAGATACTGCTGCATCAGAAATCGTAGTGCATGCAGAAATGAAAGTGGCAGGTGCAATGAAGAAACGCGAGAAAACCCTTGGAACAGTACGCACTATCGACAGGCACGACCTTGATATGATAAATGATGGATCTGATTTGGGCAATGCAGTTCATCCTAACGCAATCATTACCAGCGTAGGTGGTGCAACCATGCTTGTTATTGCATGTCTTGGCGCTGGCAGCGTCGGCACTGAAATTGCTCTTGTCATGGGCAGCATTGGACTCGCCGGTGTCGTATCATCTGCAATCCATGTCGGCAAGAGGATTCTGAGGTCCATGGCCAGACGTTCCCTTGATACTGCAGGAAGCATAGTGGAAGAAGTCAACGAACTGGCAGAGACTACACCAGATGCAAATGCAAAAATCGTATTGACCAAAGGTAACAGCCAGATTGTAGAACTTTTGCCTAAGGCTTGAAACAGTATCTACAATAAATCAAGAACAGGCTCTGCGTTCAGTGCCATTTTCATGAATTTGGTTTCGCCTATTGTCAGCCACCTATAATCCCGGTGTTCCTTTGAGATTATTACTCTATCGCTCTTAGTAGTTCCTTTATAGACAATGTAAATAGAATGTTTTTCATCTTCGCCTTTTGCATATGTTGCAGAGGTTATTGTCAAGAACGAGACATCTTCTGGCGATAATGTGGTTTCCTCCTTAGTTTCCCTTATGGCAGCGCTTTTAGGGTCTTCCCCCCAATCCACCCCTCCACCGGGAAATTCCCAAAGGTCATTATCCCTTTTGAGCAAAAGTATTTTGTCCCCGTGAAAGAGGACCATATATGAGTTAATTTCCTGGATTTGCAATCAGTACAACCTTCTTTTCTCCTGAATCTCCGTCATTCTTGTTTCATCGACAAATTCAAGGAGTCGGTTACATCTTTCACAACGGAAATCTCCGTTTGCTGCACATTCAAAACTTGTCAAGGATACCTCGCCACATGCAGGACAAAAATAGTATTCTTGAGTATCCCCAGCATTGCCAGGCAATACCTCATTGTTCAAATCAATAGCCCATTGAGCTATTCTCTCACGATTCAAGGACCAACTATAAGAGTACCAACCAGTTTCACTATCTTTTGCTCTGATATAATTGACCAGACCTTTATTATGCAGCTTATTTAGGGTTGCTCTGACATCACTTATCTTTATTTTAAGCCTTTTTGAGATCTCCTCATCGCTGCAGTCTGTATAAAAGTTCTTTATGATTGCAAGTGCATTTTCCCCGCCAACGTCAATGAGAGTTTGTCTTATGCGAGAATCACTAAGAATACTAAGAACCTTCTTCATGTCCTTTTTCGCGATAGTTGGCTTTAATGGTATTTCTATTTTAATTTCAGGAACTTTCTTTGAATTCGCATTTGTTTTTATCAGATCTGTCGTTGCTTTTGTTATCTTTATCTTCAGTGATTTCTTAGAAACAGGACTCTTGATAGATTTTTTGACAGATTTTGATTTGCTAGAAATTTTAGAAACCTTTGAACTTTTAACCTTGACAGTTTTCTTAGGTTTTGCAGTCTTGGATGCTTTTTGAGCACTCACTCTAGATTTGATCGCCAAATTATCACCAACTATAATAACTACGCATCCAGACTATTTAAACCTTCCGGTTTTTGAAG
>Ga0180007_10004247_pt1 | contig 15275 bp, 13 predicted proteins | sample MM_PC_MetaG_FD_121122 | JGI IMG/M metagenome (GOLD analysis project Ga0180007, IMG submission 121122) | Groundwater microbial communities from the Aspo Hard Rock Laboratory (HRL) deep subsurface site, Sweden - MM_PC_MetaG | ecosystem: Environmental > Aquatic > Deep subsurface > Groundwater... | reverse complement strand
CTCAGCAAGCAGCTGCTCCAGAACCTTCTTGGCTTTCTTCAGATCATCGCCGTACCCGATGCCGAAGACCAGATCGACACGACGCGTTTCCATCGCCGAAAAGTTGGTGATGTTGCCACCGGTGATGCCACCGTTAGGAATAATGACCTTTTTGTTGTCGACGGTCTTCATGATTGTACTAAACATGCCAACCTCATCGACAACCCCGGTAGCGCCGCCGGCCTCAACAAAGTCACCCGCCTTGAAGGGCCGGAAGATCATCAGCATCACGCCGGCTGCGAAGTTCGACAGCGACCCCTGCAGGGCGAAGCCGATAGCCAGACCAACGGCACCGATGATAGCCACAAATGACGTTGTCTGCACACCAAGCTGATTGAGTACGACAATGAATAAGATCACCAATAGTGAAGTTCTGGTCAGGCTCACCACGAATTTGGTCAGCGTCTCATCGGTCTTGGACCGACGCAGGACCTTGCCAATAACGCGCGTGAGAATGCCGATCACTATCCGTCCGAGAATGAGGATGACAATCGCACCGATTATCTTCATGCCGTACAGGGCTCCCCACTCGATTACCTTGTCAAGTAACCCGTCCATCGAATATCTCCTCGTCTAGTATTCTGTGTGATATGGTTGGATCAGCTCATCCTAAAACAGCGACTGCACCTTGTCGTAGGCCGATGACAGGTCGGTAAGCGACTTCTCGACCTCATCCTTTGCTGTTGTGAAATTCTCAGGAGTCACGTCCTGCAACGCCGCGACCTTCTCAGTGGCGGTGGCATGGGCCTGCTTCAGGTTAGCCATCGGCTGCTCGATCAATGTCCTGGCCTGAGCACCCAGCGCGTCGGCCTTCTCCTCAAGCGTCGCAATCTTGTCAGACATGTCCTTCAGTTTTGTCTCGGCTGAGGCAGCCAGAGCCTGAACAGCTTCGGTACCCTCGCTCGCCACGGTCTCCACCGCTGATTCCATTGTCGACGTCGCAGTTGACTGCGCATCCTTGGCGGCCGATTCCTTGTCCGAACTACAGCCCACACCGAAAAGCATCAAGGCCGTAACACAAAGAAGTATTCCAGTTTTCATCTTCTCTCCCTCTTCCGGTTTCATTGGTTGAACACGTAAACACCCTGCGCTGCGGTGTGTTCCCTGATTGTGGTGAATTCACACTATGTATCACCGGCAATCCTCACTGTATTGACCGCAGGATTTCGCAGAAGTCACAGGGTTGACACCGAAAACTGGTCCTCGCATGCTAAGTGTCCATATGGTGGGCAGTTAGGCATCCGGCTGGATAAGCATAACCAACTACCGGATCACACACAATCGTCCGTTTCATGCCGATGGAAGCAGATGCCGGGAACCGCAGGTTGTCCCCGCTCACGCAAATCGATCGTCTGTCCCTCAGAAGCAGACAACAACAAGACAAAGGCGGAACCGGGATCACTTTTGTCTGTTATTAGGGGTTTGATTCCTGCGCAACATCTGCGAGCAAAACGGGGCCATCCCGCCAAACCAGAAGGAATACAGTCATGTCACAGAAAGTTCTTATTACCGGATCGAGCAGTGGTTTTGGGCGACTGACCGCCGAGACACTCCTCAGAGCCGGTCATACGGTCATTGCCTCCATGAGAGACCCGGAATCGCGCAACAAGAATCGAGCGGAGGCTCTTCGGTCAATGGGCGCCCACATTGTTGGAATCGATGTCACCGAGGACACAAGTGTCACCACCGGTGTCGCTGAGGCACTCCAGTCGGCCGGTGGCATCGATGTCCTCATCAACAATGCCGGCATGGGTACTATCGGATTGCAGGAAGCATTCACAGTCGATGATTGGAAAGCGCTGTTTGATTTGAACGTGTTTGGGGTTCAGCGAATGAATCGGGCCGTGTTGCCACACTTTCGTCAAAAGAGTACCGGTCTGCTGATTCACATCTCCAGTCTGCTGGGACGATTCGTGATGCCCTTTTTCGGTCCCTACAATGCATCCAAACATGCCCTGGAGGCGTTGGCAGACAACTATAGGGTGGAGCTTTCAAGTCTGGGCATTGAATCGGTTCTGGTAGAACCGGGAGGATACGGAACTGATTTCTCGTCCAGTCTGCTCGCGGCCAGTGATTCGGATCGCACCGCAACGTACGGCGAACTGGCCGGTGGCCCCGCCCGGCAGATGGAGGCATTTCGACAGGCCTTCGAGGGGGACAACGCCCCCGATCCGCAGATGGTAGCCGATGCCGTTTTGAAGGTAATCGAAACCCCTCGCGGAAAACGTCCTTTCCGTACGGTGGTTGATGGACTCGGGATGGGTCAGCCGATCGAGCAGATCAACAACGCCTCCGAACAAGCCACCAGCGGTATCTACAAGGCGTTTGGCATGGAAGGTATGCTGAAACTCAAGTAGGATGCGAAGTCTCGGGCGCGCGCACAAAAATAGCGCGTCACAAATGAACCACCCGGCAGGGCGGCATTCCGCCCCGCCGGGTGCGAGTCATTTGCTGTGCACTCTTCAACTCAGAAATTGTAGACGAAATCTATGTACGGAATCCAGGCGGTTTCCGTCTCGACGTAATCATCCATGTCGTACTCATCTATGTATTCATCGCTTTTGTCCTCGATCAAACAGCCGATACCGAGATCAACCGTTATCTCTTCACCGAAAAATCGTATGCCCCCCATAATAATCGCGCCGGATTCGCCCGGGATAAACCAGCTCTCTCCGACCAGAGCCGTGCGACGGCTCATGCGCACCTCTCCGCCCAGCGTGCCGGCCGGTTTGTCCGCCAGTCTTTCATCGGTCCACGCCAGCCCCAGACCACCGGTCAAACTGTAATCATCCGTACCGTAGGTCGCGGTACCCATGCCGATGTACGCCGTCTCGCCCCAGATGGACAGAATCAGCACACTGGCGGCCACATCCAGTTTATCTGATGCCGCGAATCCATACTTGGGATTGAAGTAAAAGAGCTGGTTGTCCAGGCCGGGGATGATCGAGGCACCTCCCATGATCGTGAAGTTGTCCGTCAGACCGTAGGCCAGACCCGGGAAAAATATCCATAGATCAAACAAGTACCCGGCGCCGGCCTCCAGCGTTCGAGCGGTTGGTCCCACCAGCAGACGTGTCCGGTTGGGATTGGTGAACCAGTATTTTCCATCCTTGATCTTTGCCGATGCAACCATCTGGATTTCGGTAATTCGGGCGATGGCAATAGTCATTTCACCCAGATTCGACTGAAATGTGACGTCGGTCTCCCCCACCCTGGTGATTCGCCCCACCAGAGTTGAACCGTCATCAAGGCTGAGGATCTGAACCTGATCCGCCGCCGGCACAACCAGATTCTCTGACACCTTCTGAGCCTGGACATGTCCTCCGGGAAGCAAACAGACAGCAATGACCGAAACAACAAGCAGCGTTAGCACTCTCCGCATACGAGACCTTCCTTTCAGATTTCCTGACGACGGATCGGTGGACATAGAAAACCGCAATATGTTGGCAACGGATGTATACTGATGAAACAGGATGGCACCGGCAATCAGACGCGCACACAGCTGAGGAGGCAACAAGGGGGGAACCTCACTTTCCGATAAGCAGACGTGATTGAGCGGGAACATCAACCCGGGCGGCACCCCATCATTCAGCGATCCGACCCGGCAGGTCCATTCAATCCGCATCAAAGTACCGGTCGAGAGCTTGAAAGTCAACTTCCTTGTCTACGCTGTATATCGAATTGTTGCCATGGACACGGCCGGCGCAGGGTGTGGAACGCCGGCAATACGACCAAAAGTGTCGTGGCCGCCGGCCGATGACCGGAAGCATCACAATCAATCTTGCCGACATACTCTATGTTTACGTATACTGAAACGTTCATTCACACGGCCGTTACAGGATCGACGCCGTCGCCGACGTTTCACACAAAACGCCAGAGGAGGTCCTCACGTGTCATCTCAGCTTTGCTTTCGAATCGCTGTTCTAATCACCCTTGCGCTGATGTCGGTTCCGGCAGCAGCCGGCCTTCAAGCCGGTCAGCCTGCCGGTGACTTCCTTATTGTGCAGGAGAGTGGCGGTCTGTCCCTGCACAAGGAAATGTTCATGTTTCCGGTAACGATCTCAGACGAGTACGATGGCGCTCAGACCGAGGCTGTGTTTCAGATAAGCGCCAAGCATCGCATATTCAACTCACGGTTTTACTTCGCCTACACCCAGATTTCCTTCTGGCAGGCTTACGACCATGAACATTCGGCTCCGTTCCGGGAGACCAATTACAACCCGGAGATATTCTACCGCGTGAAGCACATGCCGTTTCACTCCGGATACGTGGGCGCCGATATTGGGTTTGAGCATGAGTCGAACGGCCAGCGAGTGCCTATCTCGCGAAGCTGGAATCTGCTGTACCTGTCACCGTATTTCGCGCACGGCAACCTTCTGGTTCATCTGAAGCTGCGGTATCGCATTCCTGAAGATGAAAAGGACAGCCCGGATGACTCGGTTGGCGATGACAACCCCGATATCACCGATTACCTGGGATACAACGATCTGAACGTGTACTTCCGGCCGTTCAAAAACCACTCCGTTCATCTCATGGTCCGGGGGAATATCAGCAAAGGCAACGGTGGTATGAGTCTGGCGTACAGTATTCCGGTGCCGAAAAGTAAACGCAGTTCCATCAGCTTCAGGTTCTCACACGGCTACGGCGAGAGCATGGTGGATTACAAGCGTTCGCTGACGCGTTTTGGTATCGGGATCATGTTTGACCGGTGAGCGGGATGGAGCCTGGTTTCCCATCGGCGCTGCCGGGGGATGTTCCCGCGCGCCGTATTCCCGTATACAGACTGAAAGTCCCAACCGACGGCGCACCGGCCCGGAATCCGGTGCCGGGCACAATGTGTCGACGTCGCCTGTTACATGAGTGCTGTCTTGCCGGGGCAACCAACATGCTGGTTGACTCCCCCACCGATTGCCCCTACTTACCAGGGAGCGGCCGCAACGGTTAACGAGAGGAGAGATGATGGAAGCCAAGCCCGTGTCGCAGTCCCGAACCACCAAGGCCATGCTGGTCCTTCCCCCGGACTCAAACGCGCTGGGAACCATGTTCGGCGGCAAAGTCATGAGCAATATCGATGATGTGGCATCGATCTCCGCCTTCCGCCATGCCCGTCAGCAGGTGGTAACGGCATCCACGGACTCGGTTGATTTCCTCCGTCCCATTACGGTCGGCCATATGGTGTGCCTGGAGTCGTTCGTGACCTGGACCCATCGAACATCCATGGAGGTGTACGTGCGGGTCATCAGTGAAGATTTGAAAACAGGTGAACGCATTACCTGTGCTACATCGTTTCTGACATTTGTGGCTATCGATGAACACGGCCGCACCCGGGAGGTCCCCCCGGTTCAGCCTACCACGGACTTTGAGAAGGAATTGCATGCCTCCGCCCCCGACCGATTCAAACGGCGCATGGAACGCAAGGAACACTCTCGCAAACTGGCCGAGCAGTATAACAGCAGGAAGAAGTAGGAACAGTAGCTGAGCGCTTTAAGGGGCTACCTTACAACCTTGTAGCGCCTCGGCTCGGGCAATTCATCCAGGTAGTGAATGATGAGATGCATGACGAGAACGGCGTCATGTTCCGATACGGACGTGAAGAGATACCCCGACTCATACCCGACCCCGTCCTCGTTTTTACGACACCAGCGACATTCGGCTTCAAACAGCAGGTATTCCCGCTGAAAAATCATCCTGGGCAGTTTTACCCTGCCCTGAAATACAGTCCCCGGCTCCACCGGTTCGGGAGTGTACAGCCCCACTCCGTTCGTGCTCAGATTCGCCATGCGACCGATTCGTCGGGAGTTGTGGCGTTCCAGCACCGGGAAATCCTCCCGGGGCGCGTAGCGCATGATGTTGCGGCGGTTTTCCAGGGTGATGGTTTTGACATCGGCCTCGCCGGGAATCTCCCAGGTCCCAAGGGCAAAACTCAAGCCCAGGTACGCCACCATTTCCTCGTTGATTCCCGATAGGTGAAGTTGATAGCCTGACTCCCATCGATTGCGGGCCACGTTTCTGCGACACCAGCGACATTCAGCATCAAACTCTATCTCGGAGCGCCCGAGAATCGGATGGTGCAACTTCACCAGACAGTGCAGGAACGTGCCTGACTTTACAGGCTCCAGAGTAATAAGCATGGCTCCGGAATCCGACAGGTTGGCCAGTTCGCCGATTCGCCGGCCGGATCGGCTGTCGAACACGGCCAGATAGTTTTCGGATGCTCGTCGTTCGTTTTGACGTCGATCGTTCATGACTTCTCCCCGGAGGCCACAGCATGATGGAAATTGACAGTCACTCAATAAATCGACCGATCTGTCCGTTTCCTTAGCGGGCCGGCTCAGACACCTGCTGCGGTACGGCGGGGGCGCCGAAACGTGACGTGTTTTCGGGTTTTGCCCCCGGGTTGACTTTTGCCGCCAATCCCTGTCCGCCCGGCGGTCTTCTGATTGACATGGATCGACCAGTCCGATATGTATGGGACACGCCGGGGCTTTCACAAATATCGTAATCAGGGAGGTGTGATTGTGACAATGAAATTATGCTGGGTATTACTGCTGATTCTGGCGCTATTCGCCTGCGCGTGCAATAGGGATAAAGAGGAAGAACCTCCTCACGGCACCTCTGATCCGCCCGACGATACCAGTACCACTGTGCCCGAAGGGTACCAGGTCGCATTTGCTGACATCGATGGCTCCCCCGAGCCGGGTAAACTAACGGCCGGCGAGCCGATTACGTTTTATGTCAGACTCGACAACAACACGGATCTGGCAATCGAGGGCTTCTCGCACGGTCTGCTGATCTATCCGCAGGGCGAGGCGGTTGACTGGGGCACACCGACGGGAGAGTTCACCGACGAACTCAAGAGCATTTTCGATCCGATGTACTTCCTCACCAGCTGGACTGGCAGCGACATCGATACGGTTGCCTTTTCGGCCGCCACCGGTACCGGCGGTCTTGCCGCAGGCTTCAACGATATTGCCTTCATGCTGCAACTGGGACCAATCCCTGAGGACTATGTCGGTATGACCATCTGTATCGATTCGACTGGATTCATTCCGGAGCATCCGTGGAAGTGGGTGTTTTCGGACGCGTCGTTTATCACCCCCACCTGGCAGGGCGAGACCTGTTTTGAAATAGTCGCGCCGGAGTAGCACAGGCTCAGCAGGCTGCCCATGCAATCTCTCCCGACGGATTGCATGGGTGTGCCGCACAAATCACACAACTGGCGCAAATGAGCGGACCCGGGGTCCTCCCGCTACTCCAGTGCCATCTGGATCAGATTACCGCAGGTGTCATCGAAAACCGCAATGGTCGTCGTCCCGACCTCGGTGGGTTCCTGCGTGAACCTGACTCCGAGAGCACTGAGCCTGGCGAATTCGGCCTGGATGTCCGCCACAAACAAGAGTGTCGCGGGTATGCCCTGGTTGTAGATGGCTTTTTGATAGGTAGCTGCAGCCGGGTTGACATTCGGCTCAAGCAGCAACTCGGTACCATCGGGATCGGCCGGTGATACCACCGTCAGCCACCTGTACTCACCTACCGGAATGTCCGTCTTCTTGACGAATCCCAGCGTTTCCGTGTAGAATGTCAGGGCCTTGTCCTGATCGTCAACAAACACGCTTGCCAGTTTGATTTTTAGGCCGGACTTCAGTACTTCCGATGTTGACAATTCTCCGTCACTCTGTGCCTTCAGGGTAGCACCACGACACAGCAGAGGCAACACACACAACAAGAACACGACTTTCCGCATGGATAATCTCTTTGTAATGAGTTGTCACCTGTGCCGGTTGCACGAGGGAACAGGCTGACATTGACATTAGGTTACTTCAGCAGCAGCATCTTTTTTGTCTCTACATGATCCCCGGCTTTGAATCGATAGAGATAAACGCCTGTGGATACCGATTCACCCGCCTCATCGGTACCATTCCACGTGACGGTATATGAGCCGGCAGATTCCTCTCGCTCAATCAGTGACTTCACTTTCTGCCCCAGCAAATTGAAGACTTCGATAGTCACGTAGCTCCGCTCCGCAAGAGAGAATTCAATTGTTGTCGCCGGGTTAAACGGGTTCGGATAGTTGTGGGACACGTTGTAGTCGCCCGGCAGAGTACTGTTGTCCCAATTATCATCCACCGATGTGGGAAGGCCTTGATACTTGTCCCACCTAGCGAAATAGGGAGACGACTTATCACCGGCAGTGGTGAATTCTCCTCCCACATAGACCGAGGTATCGTGAGCTAGCAGAACTCTCACCGGTCCGTCCAAGCCTGTGCCTAAGGGCGACCACGACGAGCCATACCACTGTGCAATATAGTCGGCGGAGATCCCACCGGCAGTGACGAAGTCTCCCCCCACAATGAGTGAGTTGTCATGCACGGCAATCGCGGATACCCTGGCATCAACACCGTCGCCAAGAGCCTGCCAGTTGGTGCCGTTCCAGGCGGCGATGTTGTTGGCGGCTACACTGCCCGCCGAATCGAACTCACCGCCGGCAATGATCAGATCGCCGTAAGCTGCCAGAGCAGAGACCGTACCATGAATACCTGTTCCAAACCCGGACCACTCGCTGCCGTTCCACGATGAAATCCCCCGGCTCGGGGTACCAACCATGGAAGTAAATGCTCCACCTGCCACAAGTGCCCCATTTCGCTCCATCAGCGCGTAAACCGGCGCGCCAGCCGGCCCGCCATAGTATTCAACAGTCGTTGGCTTCAGGACAAACAGGAATGGTAGAGGAGTCGGGTTTATGCCCCCCAGAACGATCTCGTCGTTAAACGTCAGTGCTGTCAAGGTCGGATAACTCAGGGCCGATGGATACGTCCCCATCGGCGGTCCGTAGTCGTCCCAGCCGGTGCCGTTGAATCGCATCAGGGGCCTCACGACCGAACTGGCGGTTGTGCCATACGCGCCAACTGCGAAGAGTGTATCCTCACGCACGAGCAACGCCTGCGGATGACTGTTGATGAACACCTGATCAGTAAACTCAGTAAGCGGACTCCATTGCGAGAAGTCCCACGACGCTATCTTGTACCCCTCTCCCTCGCCGGACCGGGTGAACTCCCCGCAAACGGCCAGTTTGCTGTCCCACACTTTGATATCATTCACGGCGCCATTGAAACCGGTCCTGACAGGCCTGGCACTGTTCATGCCGGCCCATTGGGCCACATAGTTGACAGAATCATCATCCAGCTTCCGAAATCCCCCTCCGATGTAGAATATGTACTTGTAGTAGGCAAACGAGAGGATCTCCCCCGATTCGGAGTCGACCATCTCCTCCCAGGCGGAACCGGTCCAACGGGATACACCGTCCGTTTCACCAACCACCAGATCGCCGTTATAGTTGAAGAGACTGCGCGCGTAGTTCACACCATCGCCTATCGCCGACCAGGACGATCCGTCCCAGGCACCAATGTTTTGCAGCCCGACACCGCTGCCCACAGCATTATAGAAGTAGCCGGTAGCCACAAGTTTGCCGTCAAAAACCAACAAATCGTAGATAACCGGATAGGCAGTACCCGGCATCGATAGGTAGCTGCTCAGACCAACCCACTCCGTGCCACTCCAGTGCACCAGTGATCCCACATATACTGAACCTCCGGAGATAGACAGGTTCTTGAAGTCACCGGCGGCATATATGCTGCCGTTGTACTCCACAATGTCTCTCACGGTCCCGGCAATGTTGTTGCTGAATCGATGCCAGTTGGCACCATCGTAGTAGGCGGTCTTTTCGGCCGCCGAGCCGCCCATGTTGGTGAAGGCGCCGCCAACCGTCAGATACCCGTTGACATCGGTGACTGAAAACACCGTGTCGTTAGCGCGACCATCAACCCAGTCCCAGGAGCTTCCGTTCCAGACAGCCAGATTCTGCCGTCCAAAAATCGGATCAGGTGGGCCGATCGAAAAATACCCGCCGGCGTATAGATTGCCACCAAACACATGGAGATCATAAATAGCATCGCCCTCAAGATCGTCATTGCCCAGGGAACTCCATCTGTAACCGTCCCAGGCAGCAATGAGTCGAATGTCTTTGCCTCCGGCCGTAGTGAACTTCCCGGCGACTATGAGAAGGTCATCATACACGACCATGTCAAGAACGGCACCGTTCATGCCGTTGGTCTCAGCAAAGTCGTCGCTCCAGTATATGTTATCCGCCGGTTGCCCATGGATAAGAATCGGTGCGGCGATCAACATTGCGATGATCAGAAGGGCTGCTCTGGCATAGTTCATAATCAAGTCTCCTGTGCAAGGCCCCCGTTCGTATCTCTACGCTGCCATGTTATCACACTGCAACTCGCCGTCGCCAATGATTTGCCTTGGGCTCAGACACGGTGTGGTAGCAAAGTCTGTCTGCAACTGACGGGCGAACGATAGATGCTCGAGCCACGTGCCCAGGATGAATGACGGACGTCAAATCAAGACCGCCGACAAAGACACACAAACACCGGCATATTGATCGATCATACAATAGCAATATAGTATTCTTTACCGCAATGGCAACCGGAAAGCTCAAAGGGCACTGTCGTTCAACCACTTCGTGCTTACGTCGGAGACTGTCGCAAGAGACTTTTTGTTGAACTTCGACACCATGAACACTAATAATTCGACGGTACCGCAGCTTTGCGATCCCGTCAGGGGTTAATTGCATCCAAACGAAACCAGATCACAACGACATCGCATGGCCGGTCCGCACACACCAGAGACAGGAAAGGAAAGCCCCATGAAAACAGCCGCGTGTTTGACACTTATTGGAATCCTGGTACTGGGCACGACACCCGTGTTCGCCCAGACCTCACCCAAAATAGGTGTGAGGGCAGGAGTTGGAACCGACGTCAATCTGGGTCTGGCTTACGGAGTGGGGGGCAACTACCTGATCACCCGTCCCAACAATTCCGTCGAGTTGGGAATTGTTCTTTTCGGTGGGAGCTTTGAAGAATCCACCGATGAGTCCATCCATACGTACGATGAAACCACCGACGTCTTCGTGTTCGGTATCATGGCCAACTACCTGATCGGATACCAGCCGGATCAATCAGGGACTTTCTTCGTGGCTGGTTTTGGATTCGCCAGCATGAGCGTGGAGTGGGAAGAGCGAAGTGCTACCGATGGAAGTCTGGGGACGCCTTTGCCTGGGGGAGGAAGTATGCAATCCGCTGACGGATCATCAGCCGGCACGTTGTTCAACCTGGGTGTGGGGCAATCGTTCACCGGTGGCTTCGACCTTCGACTGGAAGTACCCGTGATAGTCTCCTTCTCAGCTCCGGGTGAATCATCCTCGGTTATTCCGACTGTGATTGCCACAGCCGGCTACAGGTTCTAATAGACGACCACATGTCCCGAATGGATGGGAACTCTTTCCTGAACGGGGCAAACTTGGCCAAGCAGGACGGTACTTGATGCGCCCTGCTTAAGCTACTTCTCGGTAAATCGCGCAGACATCCCGCTGCCGCGCACAACTATGCCACGCAGCAACCGTCCCAGTATATCGGCACCGGTGATGATGCGACGGCTCCGGGTCCAGAGCAGGATAATATCGCGGTCGATAACATCGTCCTCCGAACTCTCGGGCTCAACCCGCAACTTTGACAGGATATCACCAATGGCGACATTTTCATCGGTAACAATGATGGGGCGATGACAAAACAGAGAGGGATCAAAGTCATCGGTGCCGAACAATGCTGCCCGCAGAAATCCATCGGCATCGATCACCATGTGGGGACGCTCCTGTTCGTCTATCACCACCACCCACTTCTCGCCCGATTTCTGAACCCGCTGCAGAAAAGGATCATCGACCGAACGTGTCAACTCCGGAAAGACGGGGCGACCGTTTTGTGTCGGCAGCGTGACCAGGCTGTCGGCGGACAGCATTTCTCCCTCATGGGATACAGGCAGATCATCGAGCGCCAGGAAGTTGAGAGCCCCGAGCCCTTCAAGACGATCCACATCCGCCTCGTCGGCCTCGATATGTTTCTGGATGACCTCACGGAGCTGGTGCTCCCGCCAGTACTTGATACCGTCCTCGCCGAGCCATCGGTCCAGCAGCATCCCCGTGGGTCGCGCCAGTGGATACAGAACCACCTGGTAGAACCTGATCACCGGAGTAAGCAGTGACCCCATACGCAGAGCGTTTTTTGAGAAATAGGCCTGCGGCAGAATTTCTCCGAAAAACGTGATGAACAACGTAGAGAAGCAAAATGCCGCCACCCCGGCTAGAACCGAGTTGGACAACAGCGCCAGCAGCGTATTGAACGCCACGTTGCCCCAGAGTATGGTTGTCAGCAGAAAGTGGGAATCCTGGCGAAGTCTCAGAATATTGATTGCGTGGATGTTCCCGGATTCGGCTTCCACCTCCAGTCGTAGCCGGGTGAGACCGAAAAGCGCCAGGTTCAGACCGGAGAATACGGCGGAATGTATGATGCACACGCCTATGCCGATCCAGGTCCAGATAGCCATCCTAGCCTATTTCTCCCTTGTATTGCGGTTCCGGCACCTATCTTTCTGTGTTCGATTGGCGCTATGCCTGGGAGTTGCCCTTCAGTTTATCGTCGAGATAACCCAGGTTGGCCGTAATGCCGTTCGCGGCCTCTTCGATGCTGCTCGCGAGTTTCTGTTCGGCGGTTGAAATGCGATCGACACTCGTTGTCGTCGATGTCTCAATAGTCGTCCGCAACTCCCTGAACTCACGTTCAATCATTTCCTGCAACGCGGCCACCCGGGATTTCTCCGCCTGCTGGGCCAGTTCGCGCTGTTCGTCCAACTGACGATTGACACGGCGAGACTCCACCAGCCACGATGTCCTCAGGAGAAACGCATATCCTGTCATCAGCAGCACCAGACCGAATAACACCGCCAGCAGAATCACACCCAGTGGCCCCTCAACACTGAACAGCAGAAACGACAGGGGTGTCGAGGCCGTCAGGACAGACCAGTTGGCAACCGTAAACAGGGCCAGCAGCAATAACACCACGGCAATGATAAAGATCACTATTCTCACTTCAACCGTCCTTCCGTCGGTACAGATGGGGTACCACCACCACGGGCAGTTGTGATCTGTGCAGTACCCGCGAACTTACCCAATCCTCGACCGCAACGTCGGCACTCGCCCCCATAACAATAAGCGCAAAATCACCCTGCTCGGCAACAGCTATGATGGTCTCTACTACGGGGCCGCGCTGCACCCGGGACTGCACACCCAGCCCGGTTTTGTCGGCGGCCTCGACAAATACATCGAAAGCCGCCCGCGCATCGGGCGCCGGATGGGAACCGTCGTACACATGCAACACCACGATATCGGCTCCCAACCGGCTCGCAATCCTCACGATGTACTCGGCCGTTCCCATGGCGGGGGGCAACCCCGCCGTTGGTACCAAAACTCTCATGCTGCTCTCACTCCAGGTGTCGTGCGTCCTCGCCGCCTATCAGGGCGACCATTGCAGACCCAGCACGATTCGGTTCAGGTCAAACAGATCTATGATCTGGTGCTCGATAAAGATGTCCGGGTCTCCCAGTGAACTGAGCATACCGGTTCGTCGAGTGTTCAGATTGAACCCGTAGGTGAAGTTGAGCACACCTTCCGTATCCCGTCCCTCAATACTGCCGCCAAACCCCAGCACACCGAAACCCATGCGGACATACGGGATGATGTGGTAAGCCCCCAGTTCGACTTCGGTAATACCGTATTCGGCGTTGAGGACCGCCATGACTGACACGCCACCTCCGCCCATCCCTAGAGCGAATTCGGGCACAAGGCGCAACCGCTCTTCTTTGGTTGTGATGGGACCAATATCCAGGCGACCGCCCAGCACGAACTGCTTTGGCCTCTCGAGGCCGAAACCCATGTAACCGGCCGGTCGCAGGTCGATGAAGTGTCTTTCTCTCGGCTGCGGGGTCACATTGAAGTCAACTACACCCAGAGAATCAGGCAACCCGAAGGTTGAGTCGCGTATGACCACAAACTGAGTGTCCGGCTTGATCACCACCGTAGTCGGCTCATCACGTTCAATTCTCTGAACCGGCGCAGTCGGCTGAGTGACGATGATAGCTGGCGGCGCGGTCGCCTGCTGCATCTGATAGCGCTGCGTAAAATCGTTGAGGGCGCGCTGGAATTCCTCCTGGCTTTTTGTCTGCCTGATTATCTCAAGCTGCAACTGATCCCGCAGCCGATCCGAATCGACGGTCGACTTCTGGGTGTTGAGTGAGTCGATGCGACCCGACAACGCCGCCATCATGGCATTAAGATCTGCCTGAGTGATTTGACCGCTGGCTGTTTCCGGTTTTTCGGCAAGCGCCGCCGCAACCTGTTCGGTAATGCGCTGCTGAATCCTCTGCTCGGCAAGACTGTCTCTGTCAACGACACCGGCCACGCTCTGCATCTGAAGCAATGAATCAAGATGCGTCCGTTCCCGTTGCGTGCGAGCCAGTTCCTCTCGGAGCGCCGCCAGTAACGAATCGTCCGCTCGCACAGGCATGGACGAATCCACAATTGACTGAGCGACAGCGGGAGACATTGGCCGCGCAGCCAGCATGGAACTGATATCCGAGCGAAGCGCGCCCAGCAGAGAATCCAGCTCATTGCGAGACACCGGTGTCGCTGCGTCGGTCGGCGATAGGGTCGCCTGCTCGGCGACTACCGGAACCTGAGACCTGACTGCAGCTGCTGTGTCGACGACAGGCGCGACCTGTTTCGCTGAGTCGACCACCTGGCTGTCTATCCTGGGAGTTGTGGTCTGGACTACCCGCTCTATCTCCCGGTTGCCGACATCACGCGACGGTGTTCCGTAGCGAATGTATATCTCTCCTTCAAGAGGTACGGGAATAACAACGTTTTTCTCAGACACGTAACCGGTGGCAGAGCTTGCGGCACTTGCCGCCGCAATGTCCTGTGCGCCCGCGCCCTGTTGGGGCGCCGCGTGGCCTGCTGTGTCGGTAGTTTGCGGAGCAGTCGCGATATCGCGCGGGAGTGATCGCGGCATGGCCGGCGCTTCCTTCTTTGCGCCGCCCCGTCCACCAATACCAAATACCAGGGCTCCGGACACCAGCCAGTTGTGACTTATGTCTGTGGTTCCCGATATCCGGTCGAGCCGTTCCTGCCCGTACATGTAGTCTCGCACACCGGCATTCAGGAGTACGCCCTTGACAAGCTCGGCGCGCACGCCGGCACCCAGGATCAGCGCCGTTTTGTCGTCCCGCGTGAAACCGTCGTTGCCGACAAAGCCCGAGCGGAAATCCAGTTGACCGGCGCCAAT
>Ga0180007_10004246_pt1 | contig 15276 bp, 11 predicted proteins | sample MM_PC_MetaG_FD_121122 | JGI IMG/M metagenome (GOLD analysis project Ga0180007, IMG submission 121122) | Groundwater microbial communities from the Aspo Hard Rock Laboratory (HRL) deep subsurface site, Sweden - MM_PC_MetaG | ecosystem: Environmental > Aquatic > Deep subsurface > Groundwater... | reverse complement strand
TAGCATATTGAAAATGAAAAATCTAGATTTATTTGTAATTATTTCAGTAGGTTACGCTATGCATGATTTGTCCATAATTTCAATAGGTTATAGCGTCCATCCACCCCCCGTGAATGGATACAATGCTTTGGAGCAATTCACCAGGAGAGGCTGAAGAATTTTCATGTTTTTTAGCAAAATTTACAGACAAAACTTTACGACAAATGTTTATGGACCCTCATCGGGAAAAGCGCGATGGAATAAATTATTGTAGATTCTATCTTTTTGGCTATGTCCTCTACATAAAAGTAGATAAACGTCCAACTCCAGATTTCTTCAGACAATTCATAATCAGAGCAAATACTCCATTGTATATTGTTGGCAGGGACATAAGCAAATCAAAAGAACAAACCGTCATTTTTGATATTGTAAAATCTAATAGTTAAGAACAAAGTTTTTCAAATATCAAAATAATTATAGACACGAAACAGGAAAATGGACCGACTGGAGTAATCTGTATCTCCAATTATGCTGTAATTAAGTTTTGATTCGTTTGACCATGCCCATTCCCATATATTGTAACCTGAAAATAAGATTATACCGTTTCTGTTTATCATTCAGATTTGAGAGTTACCCGATTTGTTATTTTTGTATGTTCAACAAAAAAAAACTGGTAAACTTATTGTTAATAATCCTTGTTGTAACTTTTCAACAAGAAACCCCAAAAGAACCAACAATTAAAAGATTTGATTATTTTCCAAAAACTCACTAATAATACTATTATTAAGAAACAATAACCAAAGGCAGCTAAAAAAATGGCAACAGCAGAACAACTAAAAGCTTTGATAAAATCCCATTTCAACAACGACAGGGAGCGGTTTTATACCATATCACTACAGTTGGCTGCGCATGAATCAAAGCAGGGTCATACCGCCCTTGCCAAAACCATTCGGGATATTATCGATAAAGAGCGCCGGGAAAGTCGCACAAACATCATTCCTTTTCCCGGGGAACTCCAAGGGCTTGTGCTGAAGGAAACCCCAGACAAGCTCAAATCCGCCTTTGTCATGACGGAGCAATTGGAAAAAAGGATAAGCCGAATCATTCATGAATACAAACAGCAGGGCAAACTGAAGGCCTACGGCCTGACTCACCGCCGGAAGATTCTGCTGTCCGGCCCACCCGGCACCGGTAAGACCATGACGGCCAGGGTGCTGGCCGGGGAGCTTGGGCTGAACCTTTACACGGTTCAGGTGGACCGCCTGGTCACCAAATTCATGGGAGAAACCAGTGCCAAGCTCCGCCAAATTTTTGATTTGATTCAGTCGTCCCACGGCGTATACCTCTTTGACGAATTCGACGCCATCGGTGCGGAGCGGACCATGGATAACGATGTGGGAGAAATGCGCCGGGTTTTGAATGCGTTCCTCCAGTTCATCGAGCAGGACCGTTCCGACAGCATTATCGTGGCGGCAACGAACAACCCAGGTTTGCTGGACCATGCCCTTTTCCGACGATTTGAAGATGTACTGCATTATGCCCTGCCCGAAGATGAGGAACGGCAGACCCTGATCCGTAATATACTTGGCTCGTTCATAGGCTCCCGCCCGGCATGGAAATCTATTCTTGCCGAAAGCCGGGGCCTGTCGCATGCGGAAATTGATCAAGCCTGCAAGGACGCCGTAAAAAGCGTTATTTTGTCCGATGGAAAGAAAGTAAACACAGCATTGTTAAGCCAATCTCTAAAGGAACGACAGGACTCAATACATAAACCGGAAAAATAATAATGCCAACTTCATATCCGCACATTCTACTGACCGGCGATTTTCAGATATATCCTTTCAAACCCGTCATATCAGGGGGCAATAATACAAAACCACCTCCTGATCCGGACCGACAAGCCCACAGTTCCCATCTCGAGAACAAACTCCGACAGGCATGGCAGGAAACGGAATCCCGATACCTGGCTTACCATGCAACCCGGTCCGGAGTTTATCTGGAATTCAGGGAAAACCCGGGGTTTGAACTGGCGACTCAAAGCCTTGAGAACATGCAGTCGAAAAAAATCCGGCTGCTTAATGTGCGAAAGGAAATTGTTGCATTGGCCGACCTTCAACGCGGTATCCCGGAGCAGACCGCCACCTTTGCAACGGTTTATGTTGACAATGAAAAGCGGGATTACTTTTTCAAGAAGATCGAAGAATACGCCACCCGAGACGAGAGCCCCGGCGTCCCTAAAAACAAAAAGCTTATCAACAGCATTTCCGATATTAGGCAAGCACTGAACATAAAACCTTTCTGGCTGGATACCTCGGACCTCATCCCGGGCGGTACGCCGGAATGGTGTGAAGTCTGGCTGAGAAATGATGAAGGAGATGCGGCCAAAGACCGTTTCAACCAACTTTTAGCTGCGCTTAATATCCACTCCAAATCCGGTTTCATACGATTCCCGGAACGTCTGGTGACGGTAATACTTGCCAACCGCAGCCAGCTTGAGCAGCTCACTGTTCATTCCGACGACATTGCGGAATTCAGGCGGGCGAAAGAGCTGGCAGGTTTCTGGGCCGATATGAATAATGCGGGCCAGGCGGAATGGGTTCAGGAGCTGGCGGATAGAACTATGTTCAAGCAAGACCCGGAAGTATCCGTCTGTATTCTCGATACAGGTGTTAACAATAGCCATCCTCTTTTGGCACCCGCCCTCGCAGAAGAAGACTGCCATGCGGTGGAACCGGAGTGGGCCGTACATGACGAGAACAAGCACGGCACGCTTATGGCCGGAGTCTCCGCATACGGAGATATTGTTTCCTGTCTTGCATCTTCGGGCCCAATTGAAATAGGGCATTGCCTGGAATCCGCTAAGATTCTTATAAAGCCCCCCGGTGAAGCAGAGCCGGATTTATGGGGAGAAGTCACGGCCAGGGGGATAGCCCGGGCCGAGATTCAGGCGCCGGACAGGCGGCGTGTTATCTGTATGGCAGTCAGCTCTGCAGATAAACGGGACAGGGGGCGCCCGAGTTCATGGTCTGGACAGCTTGACCAGCTAACGTCGGGAAGCGAAGACGATACCCGGCGGCTGATGATTGTCTGCGCAGGTAATATCAACGATACGGTCACCGCAAAAGAATATCCCCATGCCCAGATCAAGGATTCGGTGCATGACCCAGGGCAATCCTGGAACGCCCTGACAGTCGGGGCCTATACCTGCCTGAACGAGATAAAAGACCCTGATCTGTCCGGTTACGAGCCGGTTGCCCCGAAAGGCGGCCTGTCTCCGTTTTCAACCACATCAACAGAATGGAACGACGATTGGCCGGTCAAGCCGGATATCGTCATGGAAGGAGGAAACCTTGCCCGGGACGCCTACGGGTTTGCCAGTGAATGCAGCGACCTGTCCTTATTATCCACATTTTATAAGCCCTATGAATCGTATTTCTATCCCTTCAACATGACCAGCGCAGCAACGGCCCAGGCCGCATGGTTCGCCGCTCGAATTCGGACGGACTATCCTGATTTTTGGCCCGAAACCGTTAGAGCCCTAATGATTCACTCCGCATCCTGGACGGAAAACCTGAAACGGCAGTTCCGCTTTGATGAGAATTCCAAGGCATCCGTCAAGCGCTTGATGCGGATTTGCGGATATGGCGTGCCGGATCTGAACAAAGCCCTACACAGCGCATCCAATTCCCTGACCCTGATCGCCCAGAAGGAAATCCAGCCGTACAAAAAAGAGTCCGGCAGGAATAAAACAAACGAGATGCACCTCCATGAACTGCCCTGGCCCAAAGAAGAGCTGCTTAATCTCTATAACACTGAAGTTGAAATGAGAATCACTCTGTCCTACTTCATTGAGCCCGGTCCCGGGGAGATTGGATGGAAAAACAAATACCGGTACCCATCCCACGGCCTGCGGTTCCACCTGAACTCTCCCGGCGAATTAAAAGACGAATTTGTCGACCGGATAAACAAAGCCACAAGAGAAGACGAGAAAGAAGGGCCTGGTACGGAAAGCTCCCGCGGACATTGGGTGATAGGCTCACAGACAAGGCACAAGGGCTCCGTCCATTCGGACATATGGCGGGGAACGGCAGTGGACCTCGCGGCCTGCAACATGATCGCTGTCGCCCCGACCATCGGGTGGTGGCGGGAACGAGGGCATCTCGGGAAGGTGGAGAAAATGACGCAATATTCCCTGGTGATTTCTATTTCCACGCCTGAGCAAAGTGCGGATATTTATATCCCGGTGGCTACGAAAGTCGGAGTCATACCTACTGTCATAGGCGTATAAAATGCCTTGGACTTAAAGGGAAAGAATAGAGAAAATAAGAGACGTGTGTCTACGTTTAAAACTTGGTCAATACTTCCCAACAATAAAAATACTGACGTTGAGACAAACCGCAGATTTTCATGTTAAACTTTATGAACCTGAGATAGCCATCAAACGGCATTTTTCCAAATTACAGTTGATAATATATAAAAAACATAGCAGCCTTGCCCACGTGGTGATCTGGATCATTGACCAGCAAAACAGCATCGCATAGTCGCAAAGGTCGATGAGCTCATGGCCCTATGCGACACCCTCAAAACTCGACTAAAGGATACCCAGACCACCCAGGTCCGATTGGCAGATACCATTGTTAAGCAAACGATGGCATAATGATTCCCCGGGTTCATGATCTGGACTCGGTCCGAATACCATCATTGTTTTGGCCCGGGGTTACATTGGGGATTCCCATTTAAAAATGGAGGGACTGAGCCCTCCCAAAGCAATTCTTTAGCCGAACATTGCTATTGTCTGCCAACAATTATGCCAAGGAAGAGATTGTCAGAGCAAACTTTGCCGACGTTGTGAAGCAGTGGCGGTATCTATCGACTCTTGACGGCCGCACCTGTTTGGTTTGCGGATCTTACGACGGCCAGCTCTTCAAAACGGGTGAAGCGAAACCGGTATTGCCGATGATGCACTGGAATTGCAGATGCACCTATGTGCCGGTCACAAATACTTATCGAGAATTGGGTGTCAATATGGATGAGGCGACCGAAGGAAAACGACCAGCAGTAAAGCATTCTGAAAAATGGGTACAACACAGGGATGGAACCTGGAGCTGGAAGTTTACCCCGGACAAAGTTACAACCAGCTTTACCGGGTCATATCAGTCATGGTTAAAAGAACAGGTCAAAAAAGATCCCGTCTTTGTTAAAGACATCCTGGCGCCAAAAAGGTTGAATTATTCAGCAAAGGAAAGCTTAACCTGTCTGCCATGGTAACGGATGGCAAGATTAAAAACCTAATTAACTCAACTTAAAAACAGCTCTGCCTTATTATACTCTTTTAGATAGTAAGGCAGAACAAAGACAGAAACAGTCTTTTAAAAGTTATTTATAATGTGATCGGCAAGATTATCATATTCGTCGGCCATCTCTTGCATGAGATCAATCTGATTTTGTGCCCATTGTCCCCGGCCCAAGGCATGGGTAGGTCGACATTCGGATAAATACCGAATTGGCACATTTTGAATGATGCTATCAGGAGCCATTACATTTAGATCTTCAATTTTTGCAACAGCATTACTATCCAAAAAATCCGGAACAGCAGAATAAGATTTGATATTTTTTAATTGCGGAATCATTTGCTCATTGATAGCTTTTTGTATTGCTATATGGTGTGCAGCATCCGCACCGACTTCATGCTTCACCCCTATTCGTTTCCTTGTGTCAAACCCATTATATATCCATCCACCAAATTTGGGCATCCCCTTACTTGTTATAATGGGATCTTTCGGATTCGATTCAAGATATCTCTCTTTTCCTTGTTCCCAATCTCTGATAAATGAAGGTAACATTTCGCCTATCAAGCCAACGCAATATGCTGAAAATAGGTCAGGCGTGCATGGAACCAAGAAATAATCGGAACAATATAGTGCCGAACGAACTAACGTATTAAATGAAGGGGGCAAATCAATTAAGATATAATCATATTCAATTTTATTTACCTTTTCCGCCTCTTTAGCTATGAGTTCCGGAAGAATAAATCTATATAAACCAGCACCACTAATCACATCTGTACCGACATTAAGAATATCAGAAAATCTATTTAACCAAAAATCACCTGGAACAACGTCTAATTCACCATTTTCAGGTTCTTTTTTGGGTTGAAAAGTATAAATTTCTCCTAATTTATTTTGCTGAATATATGGAAGAGCAAAAGCTCTAACTGTTTGCCCGAAAGGGTAATCGTCAGAAGTTTCCAAAAGATCAGAAAATTCTTTATCGCCAAGACAGGCGATGGATAGGTTGCACTGGGGATCGAAGTCGATTAATAGAACGTCTTCTCCTTTGTCTGCAAGAGACACAGCTAAGTTCCAAATAATAGAAGTCTTACCAACACCACCCTTGTTATTGAACACCGAAATTGTCTGTGCCATCTTCTGTTCTCCTTGATCTGGAAACTTAAAAAAATCATTTAATAGAATACTCATTTAAAGATATCGGATCTGGATTACGCTATAATACAAACAGAAGCATTATCAATATATTAATCGCCTGTAAAGGAATTTTACAATCAGTTTTCTCCATGCCGGTAAATAATAACGCCGCCTTTAACAGGCCTATAAAAAAACAGAAATTTAATTGTAATAAAAACACTTTTGCCATGCCGATGCCCCTCGCAGCAATACCCCTTCCAATCCACCCCGAAACACCACCAATCCACACCGGATGACAACTATGACATAGAAGTTGGCCAGTTTTCTAACCGGCCCATTTTGGAATCGTATAACAAAATAAAAATATGCGCTTTCGTTTGTAATAATGGGTCCGGCCCCCCTTAACTCTGCCTTTTCATCGGATCACCCCATGCCCATAAACCAAAGCAAAAGGCCGAGAAGCGAATGATGCAACCATGATATGCAACCGTCTCCATTAGCTTGTTTTGGGTATGAAAAAAGGCTTTGAATGAGTGGCCTTTTTAAGGGGGAACAAAAGTATTTACCTCCCGGCTGCTGGAACTGGTTTACACAGCGCGGACCAATGGAAAAGGGGGGATTCCACGGTTTTGGATGATCTCTGGCGATTATTGGCGGTTTTCATAAGGGTTGAAAAAAATAGTTCGCAGGTTAGTACGCACGCAGGGTCAATGTTAGCTCGATCTTAAAAAGTTGCTATTGAAAGATTATTGAAAATATCAATATTATTGGGGGAGGATTGACCCGGGGCGTTATCTTTGTATTCAATTAAGTCTGCGCTGAATTCAGCAAAAAGGCCAAGGCAAAAAATTTAAACCAGGAACCTTGCCGAAAAATACAGAACAGAATCAAGGGAAAACTGGTAACAAAGATAGTTACAGGTGGGGGGAGTATCCAGTATGTGGAGAATAATCCCCTCAAGACCTCGGTATGTGCCTTCTATGCCTTGTTTTCGGAGCATACGGACCATTCAGTGAATCCTTCCCTGAATCAATGCCTGCCAGGATATGGCTATTATTCGATCCCTGACACTGGCTTCCAGTTTGCCAATGAGCTCCTTGACAAGCAGGCCGTCAACGGTGGCAGTTTCAAGCAATGTATTTGTTCATCCGGAACCCTCGGTTCTGTCCAAACTAAAACAGCCATAGCATTTTGAATTGGTGCCCATGGAGTGAACTGGCAGGATGAAGATGAAGGTGGGCCCACCGGAGAGATTCCAGCAGGCCCGGGTGAAGGGTTATGTATTGCAGTGTATTGAGGCAATATGCCTGATGTTGTAATTACGTTTTCAAAAACGTACGTTCAGGCCACCTCCTTTTCTACTCTTTTCTGAATTTTTCTTTTAAATGATCTGGAACAGGGGTGGTGCCTGACATCAATCCATTACGATATTCTCGGATTTCACACAAAGTATTGTGGACTATCTGAGAATCCATGCCAAATCCGATAATTAATTTCATGGCAGTTGCCAATAGAAAAAGAGTTTTTTCCTTTTCGGAGAGATCGTGTATGTGTGTATTGCCCGCTCCTGCTGTACCATTGAAACCACTATCATCACAGGTAGGGGGAATGGGAAAAGAAAATAACTTCATCTCCGTACCGGTCCCGAGGAGACAGCCAGGTTTAGAATTCCACGCAATAATTGTTTCCGTTAATTTCATATTTATATCTTCCTTCAATTTTGTTCTTTATGATTTTTTACCGAATTCGGGATATCCTTGTCCGGTTCCTGCAGATTCTTTTCTTTCAAAAACACCTCCTTTAATATTTTCCTGATTTTAATTCCCCGGAAAAGGGTTTTAGCTCTGCGGGTTTGCTCGGGTTTTTCTTTCTACCTCTATCATGTCCGGTTCAAAATAATCCCATAGAACAGAATAGCTTTTGGTCCCCTGGTTATTTGTCCAGTGATAAAGCCGCTGCTTAAAATAAAATGGCTCATAGACCTCAACCGAACCATTGGCTTTTGGGATGGTGCAGGCAATCAGCCGATCATCTTCGCCAGCCCCTAATGAATGATTGAACCGGGTAGGCACTTTGGTTGTCATCTTTAAATACCGGCTATTGAAAATTAAATCGCGGCCCCCTCGCATGGCTTCCACTGATAAAGCATTGGGCCAAGCCTGTTTCCATTCCTTCGCTGTGATCTTGGCCTGGGGAGAACTATTGTTTATACGTGCAATGATAATGACGGCTTTGCAGTATTTCAAAAGAGCTTTCAATTTTCCGGATACAAACACAGCATCTTCGTTGGATTCTTCTCCCATGACCACAATGGTGAATTCAGAATCCAACACAAGCAAGACTGGCCGGACCTGTTTGCAATCCTTGAGCAATCCGGCAAAAGCCGCTGTCTCCAAAATATTCCCGGCCCTATCCCGGGTAAAGAGACACGGGGATCCCGTTCCACCATCTGCACACCGATACTCAAAATTACCTTGCCGGTCCTTTGGAATCGTGAACCCGTTTTCCTTGGCTCTTATCTTGAGCATCATGGATATTTCCGCCATAATGTCCGGACCATCCTCCCCGGCCACCATCAGACAGGGGCCCACTTCATGGAAGTCAAAAGCCCCGTTCGTAAAATCATGGCCATAAGATATGGATGCCAAAATTTGGAACCATATACGGGTCTTCCCGCTGCCCCCCTCCCCGCCTTCATATCCGATAACCCCATGCCGTAGGCCCCCGGGTTTCTTGTCCCCAGGCCGTGAAAATATGAACCTTTGTTCGTCGGTCCCATGCTCTGACTGTTCCATAAAGGAGCGGTTTTCCGGGGCAAACCTCCAGCCCTGCTGCTGATTTTCTGTTTTTATATTCAAAATTATCTCCCATTTATTGCCGGGTACCCGGCCTGGATATTTGTTGTTTTAGTTCGTCGAGTATCATGGACATTTTTTGAAGCTCTGGCACCCTTGCGGCACGTTCCTGGAATGGTACAGTTGAACTTGAATCGTCTATCCAATCAGCAAGGTTTGTTGCTTTTTCCCATAAAGAATCAAATTGATTTCGGTAGGGATTTTTGTTTTGATACCTATATGCAATAGGTACAGAAGGTGCAAAAGTCGTATGCTCTCCCACCTTTTGTATGTTTTGCACCTTCTGCATATAGGGTTTGGAATTAAACGTTCCTTTCTCCGCCCCCATTTTTTTACGCCATCCCATCATGCCCATCCCTCTAAAAATTCAGGATTTACACGGTATCCAAGGGAAGGTCTCCCCCCGGTTTTTTTTGTCGATGCCTGGACGTAATGATGCTCGACCAAAACATTTAATGGTTCTTCGAGCTTTGCGACTTTTTGGAATGTTCCTTGGAGGGCATTGAAACAATCACGCCTTGTAAACGACTCGAATCTATTACGCTCGACCCACCGCCATACTTTGCGGGCACCTTCAAAGGACGCATCAGCGCCCATCAAGTCAAAGGCTATGAATGCATTGTCTGAAAACGTTGCAGCAAGATCAAGGGCACTCCCCATCGTTTCATCGTCAACTTTTAGCACCCATGGCTGGTGTGGATTCTTTGCACAATGCAGCAGCCCTGCAATTCTTACCGCTGCCCCTGGAAGCTTCCCAGCCCAGTCTTTAATGTGTTCAAATCGCCCACCTTCTCGAAGGTCTTTTTCAACTGCCATATAGAAATCTGCCCACGCCTGGTATGCCTGTGAAGACAACTTCAAAACATAGGGCTGGATTTCTCCATGTTCATTTTCATCGGGTTCGATATCCAGGAGCTGAAAGATTAAATTTTGATAGTTGCCTGCAATATTCTCCGGGACCGGATCGGAATTCAGACCCCTGTATCCGAGTTTTGATTGGGGTAGAAGATATATGAATCTTGCAAGGAGCCCCTTGCCCCTGAATCCTGGTTTATCAGCCAAACCCCTCAAAACTTCTGGTTGTGGTGACAAGCCAAGGGTCAGGGCTGGACTATTAAGAGAAACCGGCTCACGGCTCCCTCTGTCGACCCGTACATAATCTCCGGCGTGCCCCTGTAGGAAAACATCAAGATTCGCAACTCCACCTGAATATCGCCCTCCGATAATATCAAAGATGCCGCCCTCCGCTGATATGAGTGACATCTTTTCATCATTTGTATGCAAAAGGGTCCCCAGATGTTCTGGGGTTACGTCTTGTGCCCATAGCTTTGGGGGTATTGGTACTTGAACGAGATTGTTTTCGATATCCAGTATTTCCGCTTCTATCTCTTCCAACGCATCTTTTCCGGCGCTTCCATATTTTCCTCGTAAAAATTTTAGTCTTGCCTCCTGGTTTTTCAATTTAATGGAAGCGTTTTTAATGTCTGGTTCAAGCTCTGAGAGTTTCCGGCTTTCCCATAGATTCAACGGTTTTGTTATTTTGCTTAAAACAGAAGACTTTCTATTCGCAGGCCCCAAAACTGTAACCGTCCATATATTAAGGGGCTCTCGATAGCCTTGTTTGATCTGAATACTAATCTTACGCTGGCAAGCCGTTGCAAGGACCGACAATATTAAACCAACCGAAAGTTCCAACGGTGTCTCTGTTTCGACAGAAACAGCCTTTGCCATATCTCCGATAACCCCGGGGAGAATGTTCGGATCAATATCTGGAACACGATCACTTTTTAAAGGAACGGGCTTTTCCCATTTATCTTCTATATTGTCCTGTACGCCCCCCTCCTTCGTGGGGTTATAATTTGTAGGTCTATAATAGGTGATTGTCCCGGCTATAGCCTCTTCAATGGTCCCCTGGCCATATGTCCTGCCGTCCCCATGGTGTTTTTCATCCCATTTGGTCCTCATCAATCTGGATTGCCGGAACATGGTATCCATCCGGCCCGAATCCCCCTGAAAAAGGAAAGCAAGGTGATTGCAAAGGGCCTGGTCTGCTCCTGAATGGTCCCCGTCGTGTGAACCGCTGAATAGGGCCTCGACTTTTCCCCCTTTTGGCCATTTGAAGGAAGTCAGAAGCAATTCCATGTCATCCCCACCAGAACCCGGGGGACATAACTGACTGAATTCCACAGGGCGGTATGTGGGAACCGGTTGGGATACCGGAACCGGGGGGATCAGAGTAAATAGATCCGCGACTCGATAACGGGTATCGGAAAAAGAAATCAGCCGGGAAGCCTGTGGATCTATTGAGCGACCATCTCTTACTTTCTTTGCATTAGGCCAGTTCAAAGTCCCGGATATTCTCCAGACATGAGCAATATCAGCCGTGCCATGATCACATCGGCAATGAGCTTTTAACCGGGCTGCAATCTCCCGGGCTTGTTCCAAGTTCTCCAGAGGGATACCTAAAAGAAATCCTACCTGGAACCGGCCCTTTGAAGTCTCTATCACATAAGACGGCGCCATCCCCTGTGGAATTCTATTCTTATAGTCACAGGCTTTGTCATCGTCAAAATCAGCCACAAACCCGAGAACAGAAACAATGTCTTTAATGCCTCCCCGGCTTTTAAGGGAAAGGTCCGGGGGCATGACTTGCAAACCCATGTAAAAATTCCGGTGCGGATCCCGATTCATTTCAATCGTCTCAACTACCTTTTCAGGTATATCCTTTCCAGCCAAAGAAAAATGCCAAACCAGGGGCTTGAGTTGCCCCCCGGTTTCCGGGTTCTCACCATATGAGCATAGAACCAGGCTCCCAGTCAGGAAAGATTGCCGGGCGGTTTCTTGCACACTGGTAATGTGTTTCAAAATGCTTGCCGGATCAAACGCAACCATGTGTTCCCGAGATTTCTCCACGGGATCTTGAAAGAATTGGGGAAGGGGTTGGTGATCACCGGGTTCATAGTCTGCTTCACCACTAAAATTAATCATGTTGTTTTCCTTAAACTATCGGGAATATCAAAAGGAGGGAAGGGTTGACAGCTGTCGTTTTGGGTGTCATCATCCCTTGTGTATGGACAAGTATACTCGGGGGCTTTCCCTCAGAATTTTCAATAAACAACCCGCTCGTTTGGTGCCAGCCAATAGGCGGGTTGTTTGTTTTGCGGTGGATCTGTTTTCGGTCTGGTCCATCTCTGCAAGAAAGCATATAGTATCTTTTCCTTTTGGGTTTACATTTTGGGAATTCGTGGGCAAAAAAAATATGGAGCTATGCCTGGCTTGTTGATACTCGACAATTTTCAAAAGCATGCTCCAGAAGGTGGGGTTTGTAGTACCGGACAGAACGTCCGAATTTGCAGAATTTAGGGCCTCTGCCCTGATGACGCCAAACCGCCATGGTGCCAGGGGTGCTACCTATTATCCCGGCTGCCTCTTCTGTGGTTACAAAGTCACCAGATTTTATTTCATTTTCATTTTGGGGCATTCTATCCTCCGTATCTTTGTTGTTTCTTAACCCTGGTTGAGGGCGATGTATGGAGGAGGTTGTATCTGAACTGAATCTTACTTGCACCCGAATTGTGACAGGTAGGAAAGGTAGGGTGAGATTAGGCGAACCTAACTATGAGATACAAAAAAGCCTGGGCTGATACCAGGCTTTGGATAATGAATTTTAATAAAAAAGGGGGTGTTTTTTGTAATCGGGGTTATCTTTTCGCCACCTGGTTAAAATTTTTTCCCAAGCTTTCAAGCTTTTATTTGTAGGGGTGCCGTTTATATCGGTTGCTATTGCATTACATCTTTCTTCACGGTCACGGATATTTAAATGAGCCGGTTTAATGTCCCACTGTTCCCACCCATAATAACGTTGAGCAAAACCAATCCTAAAACTTCGTTTTGCAGCTTCGACATCACCGCTCATGTCTGAGATTTTGACAGGTGGACCACCTATTTTTTGAGCAGGCATCCCCCCCGTTATTCTGGCCATTATCTCCCAGGGGATTTCAACATCTGGGAGATAATGTGCATTATCAATGGCATCTGCCAAATCCTTTCTATCCGTCGGTACCCTGTCTCTTATTAATCGGACGGCCTCATCTATTGTCCGTCGTAGTTTTTCTTTATACAGTTCTATCTCCTCTTCCTGGATCTCTTCGGCCGTTCTTGTCTCTTTATATTCCCACCATTTAGGATCACCCATCACCCACCGCCCGTTTCATAGGTATAACATTATCAGTTTTTGCGATCCTGGCCTGTTCGACAACCCAATCGGCAATGATATCAATTTCTGCCCGAAGATATAAAAGGTCGGATGTTTCCAGGTAATGTTTGCCGGACACGTCCACCAACTGGTGGTTTGTCAGAAGGTCAAATTTCCATTTTTCAATCCCGTTTTCAATTGCCATGGCCTTAAATGTCCGGCGAAGGTCATGAGCAGAAACTTTTAGACCGATGGCTTCCGAGATTTTTTTCATTGGGGTCCGGATCTCTGTAGTGTGCCCGTATTTCCCCCCGGATACGAAAACATATTCATTGATCTTGGGGCGGTTTGAAATAATTTCGCAGGCCAATTTTGAAAGGGGAAAGGTCACGGCCCGGTGGTTTTTGGGATCATCCAGGTGCCACCATCCCTCATCCGTGTTAACCCGGTCCCAGGTCAAAGCCGTAGCTTCATCCAGACGACCACCGGTCAGGAGGATAAAGGCCGTGGCATCCACTATGGTCTGGCTGGCCTGAGACTGCACAGGGGAACGGTTCAAATCTTGAAGGATATTCCAGGCAATGCCCACTTTATTTACAGGGATCTTTGAATTCCGTGGTCTTACCATATTCCAGATCTTCTGCTCTGACAGAATATTAACCGGATTCTCACCAAATACTGGAGAATCGTCCGGGTAACGGTATTCAGCAATGCCATAATTCCACAAGGCCCGGAATACCCTGAAAGCTTGGTTTGCCTGGGCCGGGGATCTCTTACTCACAGCCATGAATTTTTTCTTTACTGCGGCACGGGTTACCCGGCTAAGAGGAAAGTTCTTCCATTCGACAAAATTCAAATTCAAATGTGTGTTGATATCCTTGACTGAAAGCGGTTTTAATTTTTTCGCATGAAGATAAGATATTACCACCTGTTCCAGGGTCACATTCTCGGCCTTCTGCTTTCTTCTTACAGCAGATGGGTCAACACCCTGTGCCATCTTTCCAAGTTCGTCTTTTGCCATGTCCCGGGCCTGGAACAAAGTCAAATGTCCGTACAAGCCAAGTGTGACTTTCCTTGTTCTTCCGTCCACTCTTGCCTGGGCAATAAAAACCTTTTTGGTTTTGGTGAATCTCAACCCAAGCCCCTGAGTTTCCGTGTCCCACCAGACAGTGTCGTTGCAAAGTGGTTCTTTATCAATCCATTTTTTGGTCAGTTTTCTTTTAGGCATAAAACCTCAATTTATTCAGAATAGGAAGCAGGCAGGACAAAACGAAACCCTTAAACCCTTTATTGTCAATGTTTTTGCAATTTGAGCCAGGAAGCAAATAGGAAGCAATCGGCATTAAATTTTGTATATTTTCATTAAACTCCATAAAGGCATGGATACTATTGAAAGCCTTTACTGTCAAGGTTTATTAAGGTTAATTAATGAACACTAAAGAAAGTTAAAAGGGGTGTTTGAGGACTCAAAATCCTCCGGGCGCAAGCCCTTGCGAGTTCAAGTCTCGCCTCCGGTACCAGCTTCTAAGAAGGGTTTAGCCGTTTACGGTTAAACCCTTCTTTCGTTTCACCCCATCTTTTAGTTTAAGAGGACAAGAAAAAATCCATCCATTTACTTAAATATTTCCCACAGATACCGATTTCTCGTATCCAAATTGATGGAACTCCATTTGGAAAATCTGACCCATGCCTCTCGGTGCTCCCCGGATATTCGCCGTTTTACCCCTCTTCGTTCCAAAGAGATTGACAACCTCATCTGCCTTCGATCGATAGTACTTCTTCTATCAATGCCGGACCTGATAACTCTCATAGTTTTATAGCC
>Ga0180007_10004245_pt1 | contig 15277 bp, 30 predicted proteins | sample MM_PC_MetaG_FD_121122 | JGI IMG/M metagenome (GOLD analysis project Ga0180007, IMG submission 121122) | Groundwater microbial communities from the Aspo Hard Rock Laboratory (HRL) deep subsurface site, Sweden - MM_PC_MetaG | ecosystem: Environmental > Aquatic > Deep subsurface > Groundwater... | reverse complement strand
TGCTTATCTAAACTCTCAAAAGGACATCTCTCCTTACCTTTGCTCTCCTGCTTCTTACGCTCCTTGCGAAAATCCTGCGGCTTCCTTGCCCTGCCTGTCGCAATAACCACCCAGTCCTTGCTGACGAGATCGAACCTAAGCTCGGAAGGCGCTTTCTCTTCCTTATATTTAGGCCTTCCCATACTTGCCCCGTATACTGTTAAAGCGAACCTGGAGTACCTCAAAAAACATGCGCACCATACCCGTCAATTTCACCTTGCTGTGCGGGTCATTGACCCAGGTAAGAGGCACCTCTTTTATGCGGTATCCCAGTTTCTTTGCAATAACCAGGGCCTCAACATCAAAGGCCCATCTGTTTACCACTGCCCGTGAAAACACGTCTTCCGCCGCCTTGGCGCTAAAACCCTTGAATCCCGCCTGCGTATCCCATATGCCCCAGAGTCCGGAAAACACCTGCACGATGAGATTAAACATGTCCCCCAGGCGCCTCCGCAGACAGGATTGGGACACGGGAATAATGGAGTCGGGCAGGTCGCGCGAGCCGATTACCAAGTCGTACCCCCCTTCAAAGAAATGAGGCCACATCTTTTCCACGTGGTCTACCGTGGTAGAGTTGTCCGCGTCCATGAACAGGCGAAAGTCCCCTTTCGCTTTTCTCATGCCCTGCCTCACTACGTACCCTTTCCCATGGTTTTCCTTGTTGTCTATAATCTCCAGGTATTCAATTCTCTTTTGTAAACTTGCCGCGAGGTCAGCGGTCCTATCGGTAGAGCCGTCGTTCACCACGAGAATCTCGTAGTCGTAGTCCTGCTTCTTCAAATATGCATCCACCGCCTCCAGGGTTCCCGGAAGGCGGCTCTCCTCATTATACGCTGGGATGATAACGGATAATCTCATTGGCACAGTATACCATAACAGAAAGGACCCAAAAAGGGTCCTTATTCATCTTTCGTCAACACCTCCGGCCCATCTTCCAAGATTGCCACCATGTCTTCAAAATGAGCAGAGAGCGTCCCAGGGGGGCTAACAAACGTCTGGCTGCCTTCCTGGAGAAAGGCCGCCACGCTCTTCTCTCCCGAGCCCATGACCACCATGGGCTCAATACACAGCACCATGCCCACTCGAAGCCGCTCCCCCGTATGACGCTTTCCGTAGTTCAACACCTGGGGCTCCTCATGAAGCTCTCTGCCAATACCGTGCCCGCACAAATTCTGCACCACCGCGTACCCCTGCTGTTCTACGAACCGCTGAATCGTGTTCCCTATGTCCCCCACCGTGTTCCCTACCCTCGCCTTCTTAATACCTAACTTCAGGGCCTTCTTGGTGATACGCGACAGACGTACGGCCTCGGGACTCGCTCCCGGCATCGAGAAGGTGCGGGCCATGTCCGCATACAATCCATCCCACATGAGCCCGATATCCAGAGTCACAAGGTCTCCCTCCTTAAGAAAACGGTCGTCTGCGGGAACACCGTGCACCACCTCCTCATTGAGCGAAATACAAATATTCCGGGGAAACCCTTGGTACCCCCGGAATGCAATCTCCGCCCCCTCCCGCTTAATGAATTCTCCTGCCTTTTTGTCCAACTCTCCCGTGGAGATACCAAGACGAATCTCTTCTTGGAGGGAACGCATGACGCGGGCGAGCTTCTGCCCACCGTTGCGCATACGGGCAATCTCCTGGAGGGTTTTTATCGAACTCATTCTAGGAAGTCCCTAAATCCCCGCATTATCTCCTCGTGCACTTCTTCCACGGACTGCTCTCCATTGACCTCCACCAGAACTCCGCTCTTCTTGTAGTACTCGAGCATGGGAACAACTTCGGTGCGGAAATACCCCAGCCGTTCCATGATGTCCCCCGGATTGTCGTCGTGACGCCCTCTCGCAAGCAGCCGCCTTTCCGCCTCCTCATCTGAAATGCGAAGGTGGCACGCTCGGAACCTTTCCTTCCAGTCAAACATCTCAAACACCTCGTCTAACATCTGCGCCTCGTAGAGCTTGCGCGGATTACCGTCAAAGATAACGCCTTTTACCAATCCCTCATTTTTCATTCGCATAAGAATAGGCATCCACAGTGAAAACACAATGGGAGTAGGCACCAACAATCCCCGTTTAAGCGTTTCTTTTAAAGTATGCCCGACCGCATCGGTTTCTTGGGCACGCTTACGCAAAAGGTCACCCGTACGAATGACCTCGAATCCTGTCTTCTCCTGCAAAATCTGCGCCTGTGTCCCCTTCCCAGATCCCGACCTCCCAATAATTGAAATAACGCAAAACGCTCCTGCGCTCATGTCTGCATGGCCTGCGTTATTGCTTCTGTAATACTTTCAAACACATCGGCAACAGACCCTTCCCCGCCAATGGTATATACGGCAATGCCCTGGTCTTTGAAATAATCCAATAGCGGAAGTGTCTCCTCGTGAAATACACGGAGACGTTTTTTTATCACCTCCGGCTCGTCCAGCTCCCGGGTCGCAAGCTTGGATCCATCAAATGGACACAGAGAAAGCCCTTTTGTCTCAGGGAGATAAAGAATGGGGTGACGCATCAACTCGCAAATACGCCTATGGGAATTCCGAAATACGGCCGTTTCCTCTTCAATATCTATATAAAGTACGAGAATCCGTTTCTTCCCAAACGCTTCGAGTACCGTGGGAAGAAGACGCTTCATCTGCTCATTTGTACGAGGGAAACCATCAAGTACCACGCTCTCTCCTTCTCTATACAATTTCTGAAGGTGTTCTCCCACCACTCGAACAACAACGGGCACCTCCACAAGCAGTCCCGTACGCCATCTCTCTTTTTGTTCTTCTAGCAAGTACTTCGTTCCATCAATTTCGATTTGTTCACCGGGCTGCGCCTTCTTGAAACGTTCCTCCAGAAGCTTACTCGTTTCAATACGAGGAAACTGTAATTTTTCCGCGAGAAGTGAAGATTGCGTCCCCTTTCCAGCCCCCGGAGCCCCCAAGAATAAAATAAGGTATGGTTGCATTATACGATGCCTCTAAAATGTATCGTATTCTCTCATCTGAAGCTGGGCCCGGAGCTGGCGAAGGGTCTCGAGCACCACGCTCACGATAATAAGAACGGCGGTACCTCCAATAAGAAACTGGAACGCCTGCACGCCCGTAATCCCCTGCACCACGGAAGGAAGGACCGCCACCGTTCCCAGGAACGTGGCTCCTATAAGCAAGATACGGTTCAAGATGTGGGAAATGAATGTCGCGGTGGAAGCTCCCGGCCTCACCCCAGGCACGAATCCACCCATTTTCTGGAGATTGGAGGCGATGGCCTTGGGGTCAAAAGTGACGGCGGTATAGAAAAAGGTAAAGAGGGCTACAAGTACAAAATAGAGAATACCCATAACCCAGGGATTCATGAGAAAGTTCTGTACGGTAAGAGCAATACTCCCGAGCGCCCCTCCCGCGCCCGCAAAGAAGGAGGCAATCATGCCGGGAAATGTGAGAAGAGCCAAGGCAAAGATGATGGGAATGACGCCTGCGGGATTCACACTCAAGGGGATGTAGGTGGAGGCGCCGCCAAACATCTTGTTGCCCCGCACGCGTTTGGCGTAGGAAACCGGAATATTTCTCCTCGCCTGCGTAATAAACACGACTCCCGCAATAATGGTAAGGGCCAAGAGGAAAAAGGCGAGGTACGAGAACAGCTGGGCCACGTCAAACCCAAACGCAATCTGCCGCACGTTCTGGGGAAATCCCGCCACGATACCCGCGAATATAAGAAGGGACACTCCGTTGCCGATTCCCTTCTCGGAAATGAGCTCGCCTAACCACATGAGAAAGACGGTGCCTGCCGCCACTACGGAAAGCGCAAGGAAAGTATCTACAAAGGTGAAGGCAGGGAGCACGCCCTGCCTGCCAAGAAGCATGAGGAATGTGTACCCCTGCACGATAGCGAATGGTATAGTGAGGAGCCGGCCATACTGCTGAAACCTCTGTTTCCCCTGATCACCCTCCTCCTTGTACATGCGCTCCAGGGCCGGAAAGATCATGGTGAGAAGCTGCATGACGATCACGGCGGTAATGTAGGGACCTAGGCCGAGCATTACGATGGAGAGATTGTCCATCGCACCCCCCGTAAACAGGTTAAGGAGTCCGAAGAGTTGGTTGTTTGCAAAAAATTCACGCAGGCGTTCCGCGTCAATCCCGGGGATGGGAATATTCGCCATCATGCGAAAGAGAAGGAACACCCCCAGCACGAACAGCACCCGACTCCGAAGGTCGGGAATGCGCAGTATGCGAAAAAGTGCGGAAAACCAATTCATATTACCTTGCCTCCTGCCTTCTCAATGGCGGCCTTTGCTGCTTCAGAGACCGCGCACTTCTCCACGGTAAGGGCCTTCGTGAGCTTTCCTTTGCCGAGAATCTTCACCAGAGGCAACTTCCCTTTCATTGTACTGAAAGCCCCTTTCGCGCGCAAGGAAGCGGGACCCACAGTATCATTCGCCTGGAATATCTGTTCCAAATCCCGAAGGTTGAAGAGCGCGCATACCTTCTTGTTTGCGTGAACACGGTATCCACGGAGCTTCGGATACCTCTTAATAACCTGCCGCACGATGGGCTGGAATCGAGCGCCGGAGCGCGACTTCTGGCCTTTTATCCCCCGGCCGGAATACGTGCCCTTCTTGCCGCCCCTGCCTACGCGCTTTCCCTTCTTATGAGTGGTTGCTCTAATCTGATGCATCAACATGCGCCGAAGATTCCGTTACCGTTTCTTTGAGCTTCGCGAACGCTTTCATCACCGCCATGGCATTGTTCAGCTTGCTGTGGCTTCGAGAGAGAAACTTCGCGGAGATGTCCTTAATGCCTGCTTTTTCGCAGAGAACGCGCACCGGCCCCCCTGCCACCATTCCCCTTCCTTCTCGCTGGGGACGCAGGAGCACCCGGGATGACGCAAACTTCGCCTCTACGGGATGAGGTATCGTGTGGCCTGCTACGGGAACCGTCACGAGATTCTTCTTTGCCTGCTGCGAGGCCTTGCCTACCGCCTGCGCAACGTCCTTACCCTTTGCAACCCCTATGCCCACACGACCCTTCCCGTCTCCCGCCACCACAACGGCACGAAAGCGAAAACGCCTTCCTCCCGATGCCACACGGGCCACCCGTGCGAGGTCCAGCACCTGGGGATCAAACTCTTCTTTCTTTCTTTGAGATATTCTTGGTTCCATCATAGATATTCTAAAATTGAAGACCTCCCTCCCGCGCTCCCTGGGCCAGTTCCTTCACTCTCCCATGATACGCGTACCCTGCACGGTCAAACACGACCCGCTCGACCTTCTGCTCTTTTGCTTTCTTGGCAAGAAGCAATCCTATTTCCTTTGATACATTCTCCTTTTTCCCCTTCACCTCCACGTCGGAGGCGGAAGCAATAGTCGCTCCTTTCCCGTCGTCAACGAGCTGAGCGTACAAATGCTGATTGGAACGGAACACCACAAGACGGGGACGCATAGCCGTACCCTGTACCTTTGCCCGCACCCTCCGGTGCCTCCTTTTTCGTTGTTCTCGCGTTGTTCCTTCTTTCATATTAGGTTGCGGCTTTCTTTCCTTCCTTTCTCCGAACAATCTCGCCTTCGTAGCGCACGCCCTTTCCCTTGTAGGGTTCCGGGGGTCGGGAAGCCCGAATGCGCGCGGCCCACTCCCCTACCTCCTGCTTGTCTGCTCCCGACACGGTAATGACGTTGCGCTCCACAGCAAACTGCACGGAGGGAGGCGGGGTAAAGATTACCGGGTGCGTGTACCCCAAGTTCAGCACGAGCGTGTTATTATCAAGGGCTGCCCGGTATCCCACCCCTTCAATCTGGAGGCGTTTCACAAACCCCTCCGTAACACCTTGCACCATGTTCGCGGCAAGAGTTCTCCAAAGTCCCCAGAGCTCCCTCGCCTTCTGGCTCTCGTCTTGAGGCCGCAGAACCACCTCCGCTCCCTGAATCTCTACGTGAAGTTCCGGGGGAATGATTCCCGAGAGCTCCCCCCTAGGACCCTTCACGGTGAGCAGTTCTCCTTTCATGCCTACCTCCACCGCTTCCGGTATGGGAATTGGTTTTTTTCCGATACGACTCATATCTACCAGATTTCACATATTATTTCTCCTCCCACATTCTTCTTGCGGGCTTCCTGCTCCATCATAAGACCCTGGGAGGTGGAAAGGATAAGCCGCCCCCCGGCCCGCTTCATATGTGAAAACTCCTGATGGGATGCGTACACCCGTTGTCCGGGCTTCGAAATCCGCTTAAGCCCTGAAATAATGGGCTCTCCATTCCTATATTTAAGCCGAAGCACCACGCTCTTCTTCTGGCGCCTTCCCTTGGATTCGGCTGTCTGAATGATTCCCGCCTGCTCAAAAATCTTCGCAAGCGCGTACTTGAGTCGGGAAAAGGGAACCTCGACGGTCTCCTTGCCTACCGCCTGGGCATTCCGAATTCTTGTAAGCATGTCTGCAATGGGATCTGTCATAAAAATGTTACCATGACGATTTCCGTACTCCGGGAAGCATTCCCTCATTCGCGAGCTCCCGGAAGCAAATCCTGCACAACTCAAAATCCCTCATATATCCGCGCCTCCTTCCGCATCGAAAGCACCTCCTCACCACGCGGGACTTGAATTTCGGCTTCTTTAACGCTCTTGCAATTTGGGATTTCTTTGCCATACATTATTTCGCAAACGGGAACCCGAGAAGCCCGAACATCTCCTGGGCTTCCTCCGCATTCTGTGCCCTTGTGGTAACGGTCACCTCAAGACCGAAAGGATACTTTACGTGTTCTGGAGAAATCTCAGGAAACACCAGATGCTCTGGTATTCCTATTGTTAGGTTGCCTTTTTTGTCAATCGCGAGGGGAGAGATTCCCCGGAAGTCCCGGGAACGGGGAAGGGTGATGCGCACGAAACGTTCCAGGAAATCATACATGCGCTTGCCCCTCAAGGTAACCTTACAGCCCACCGATGCCCCCTTGCGCAGACCGAATCCAGCCACGGACTTGCGGGCCTGCGTGAGGGAAGGTTTCTGCCCGGTAATTTGGGTAAGGTCGGAAAGCACGGCATCAAGAATCTTCTTTAGCTCCTCGCCCGTTCTCTGTCCCACGAGCTTGCCCAGTCCCGTGTTCACCGTAACTTTCTTGATCCTGGGAACCTCCATGGGATTCCCGTACTCCTTCTTCTTTAGAAAGAAAGGGAGCACGCTCTTCGTATATGCTTCTTGAAATGTTGGTACTGCCATAGTTAGATAATAACGCCGCACTTTTTACACATCCTCTGTTTCTCTTTTCCCTCTATGTGATACCCCACCCGCGTTGCCTTTCCGCATTTGGGGCACACAATCTTAACATTGGAAATAGAGAATGGGCGGGGAATCTCCACAATCTGCCCCTTCTCACCCGACTTCTTGGGCTTGACGTGCTTTTTCCGGAGATTGATTCCCTCCACAATAAGCCGGCCCTCCTTGGGGCGTACCTCGAGCACGGTTCCCTTCCTGCCTCGGTCCTTCCCCGCTCCCACAAATACATTGTCGCCTTTTTTTACCTTCATACTATAATACTTCAGGAGCTAATGCCGCAATACGGGCATATCCCTTCTCCCGGATTTCCCGAGGAATAGGACCGAATACCCTGTTTCCTTTGGGCTCCTTCTCCTTCTCTAAGATGACCGCCGCGTTCTCGTCAAAGGAAATAACAGACCCATCCTTTCTCCTGTAGGGATGGCGCTGGCGCACGACCACCGCACGAACCACCTCGTGCTTCTTCACGGGCTTCCGAGGTTCCGCTTCCTTAACCGCGGCCACGATGATATCCCCGAGGCGCGCGTACCTCCGCCTCGTGCCTCCGAGCACGCGGAAGCACATAATCACCTTGGCTCCCGTATTATCCGCTACCTTCAATTTGGTTTGTGGCTGAATCATATACTATTACGAATATACGAAATGCCCAAGAAAGACAACGAGGATATACTGACTTCCAAGAAGCTCTCGGACCCAGCCGGAGCATGGTCTCCGCACGGCGGAGTCCGGCTGGGGAGAGCGCAGACCCCAAAATCTCGCTGGGATTTTGAGGGTCGGTTCTTGGAAGGCAGTATTCCGAGTACTGTCTGGCGACGCTGAATCATAATTTCTTGAGCACCCTCCAATGTTTATCCTTGGAAAGCGGGCGCGTCTCCTCCAAGAGCACTTTGTCTCCCGTGTGGTACTCTCCTTTCGGGTCATGGGCCTTGTAGTTCTTGCGGCTCCGGAATCTCCTCTTATAACGGGGATGCTCCTTAAGGCGCTCCACCTGGACCACGACGGTCTTTTCCATTTTGTCGGAAGTAATGATTCCTTGAAGTTGTCTTCTTGCCATAGGCCTAGTTCTTCTCTCCGAGAATAGTGGCTATCTGCGCTATACGCTTTCTCGTCTGGCGAAGCGCCCTCACATTCTTCACCTTTCCCGCCGCTAAGTCAAATCGGAGCTGACGGAGCTCTTCTGCCTTCTCAACTTTCTCCTTCTCTAATTCCACCCTGGTTTTCTTGCGCAGATCGTGTGCTTTCATACTCTCTGAATAACCTTTGTCTTCACGCTAAGCTTCGCTGCCGCCTGCCTAAACGCCTCCTTGGCGGTCTTCTCTGCCACGCCGTCTATCTCAAAGAGAATGCGTCCGGGGCGCACGGGAAACACATAGTGGTCCACGCCTCCCTTCCCTCCTCCCATAGGGGTCTCCGCTCCCTTCTGGGTAATGGGCTTATCCGGGAACACCCGAATCCAGAGTTTGCCTCCCTTCCTAAGATGACGGATAATCGTGCGGCGGGCTGCCTCCAGCTCTCGGGCGGATACCCATTTAGTGCTGTACGCTTTCAGGCCGTAGCTTCCATAGTGAAGCTCGGTCGCCCTGTTCTCCGTTCCCTTGGACCTTCCCTTATGCCACTTTCTGTGTTTTACCTTTTTTGGTGCCAACATAATACTATAATTCTAATCTACGAACGGTCTCCGAATGCTCCAAATGACGAGGCGTGGCGTTGCGCTTCCAAACAAATTATGGATGCCTGGTCTACTCAAATTTCTCTCCCTTATACATCCATACCTTCACACCTATGGTCCCATACGTGGTCTTCGCAACATGCAGGGAATAGTCAATCTGGGCCCGGATGGTCTGACGGGGAAGCCGTCCCTCCTGCACCCATTCTCTTCTCGACATGTCGGCGCCTCCAAGACGGCCCGCAACCTCCACGCGCGCCCCTAGGATTTCCTTATTCGCCCGAATCTTACCCAGGGCCTGGCGAAGCACCCTCCTGTGAGGCATACGCTTCACGAGCTGTTGACCAATGTACTGGGCAGTAAGGGCGGCGGACGTCCAGGGGTTCTTTATCTCCCGAATCTCCAAACGGAGCTCCTGTTTCCCTTTCTTTCCCGTGCCCCGGGCTACGATAAGAGCAAGTTCCCGCTTGAGCTGTTCAATGCCCGTTCCCCCTCTTCCAATGATAAGTCCCGGCCTTCCCGTGGAGATAATCACGAGAATCTTGCCGGGGAATCTTTCAATCTCAATCTCCTCCATTCCCGCATCCTTGAGACGGGTCTTGAGGAACTCCCGAATTGTCATGTCTTCCTTGAGGAATTCCGCGTAGGTCTTACGGGCCGCCCATCTCGAGAGCCAGGAGTCGGCGCGCGCCAGGCGAAATCCTTTGGGATGTACCTTATGTGTCATAAATTAACTGGTAGCTTGTAGTTTATAGTTTGTAGAATGCGAGGCGTTGCGCTTCCAAACAAACTCTCGGACTCAGCCGGAGCATGGTCTCCGACGAACGTCGGAGTCCGGCTGGGGAGAGTGTAGCCCCCGAGCGGCGGCTGGGCCGCGAGAGGGGTGGTTGTTTGATGCGCAATGCCGAGCATCATATTCTACTGTGTTACCTTATCATCTCGAGATTCCGTATCCAATTCCAGGTGCACATGGGAGGTTCTTTTTAGCATGGGAGTTGCCCTACCCCGAGCCCGGGGCAAGAAACGTTTAAGCTTCGGACCCTCATCCACGGTCATGTGGGAAATGCGCCAGGAAGCGTCCGTTCCCTGTTCTCCCCTGTTCTTGGCGTTCGCAACAGCCGAGTTCAAAAGCTTAAGTATGGAATCTGCCGCCCGCTTTCGGGTAAAACGAAGAATCGCCTGGGCTTCCCCAACCTTCTTGCCCCGCACGAGGTCCGCCACGAGACGGACTTTCCGGGGAGCGATACGAAGATGTCTAAGATGGGCCGCTGTCTTCATATATTATTTCTTCTTTCGTGCCGCTTCCTTCGTTCCCTTTCCTCCATGACGCACAAACTTCTTGGAAGGAGAAAACTCTCCCAGCTTGTGGCCAACCATCTCTTCTCGCACAGAAACAGGGAGAAACTCCTTTCCATTGTGCACTGCAAAGGTGAAACCCACCATCTCGGGCGTAATGGTAGCCCTCCTGGCCCACGTCTTGATCGCGGTTTTATCTCCGCGCTTTACTCCCTGAAGCTTACCCATCAAGCGCTCATCGATATACGGACCTTTTTTCAAACTCCTTGACATAATATTATTTCTTCCTCCTTTGTAGGATAAGTTTATCTGACCACTTTTTCTTCCTGGTCCTCACGCCCCTCGCGGGTTTACCCCATGGGGTCTTAGGATACTTCATACCTATGGGCGCCTTGCCCTCTCCGCCTCCATGAGGATGGTCCACGGGATTCATTGCGGAACCCCGCACATGAGGCCTTCTTCCCTTCCACCGTGTGTTGCCCGCCTTCTTTGCCTTCTGGAACCTATGCTCGGGATTGGAAACCTCTCCCACGGAAACGAACACGGCGCTCGGAACTCTGCGTATTTCCTTGGAAGGAAGCTGAAGGAGCGTGGTATTCTCCTCTTGAGCCGTGATACGCGCTGCCGTTCCCGCTCCCCTCACCAACTTTCCTCCTTTCCCCGGTTCCAATTCAATGTTGTGCACGGGGATTCCCACTGGAACAAAAGCAAGCTTCATGCGATTGCCTGGTTTGGGCTCTGCGCGCTCTGCGCACTGAACTTCATCTCCCACCGAGAGCCCCTGGGAAGCTAGAATGTATCCCTTGTTTCCGTCCTCGTATCCCACAAGGGCAATGAAGGCGTTACGATTGGGGTCATACTCGATTGCCCGAACCCTGCCCTTCACGTCCAGATGTTCCTCGCCGAAATCCACGAGGCGGTAAAGCTTTCTCGCTCCTCCTCCCCGGTGTCTCACGGTAATGACTCCTCTCTTATTCCTTCCCCCGCTCTTGTGAAGGGATTTAAGAAGGGACTTCTCCGGTTTCTTTTTTGATAATACTTTCTTCATCGGTATATATTTACACAGGAAGGATATCAATCTTCTGACCTTCCTTCACGCGCACGATGGCTTTCCGGTATCCCGGCTTCTTGCCCTGAATGCGTCCTCTTCTCATGCGCTTGGAGGGCACGGATATCACATGGACTCCCCGCACCTCCACTCCGTACACCTCTTCCACCGCCTGCTTCACAGCGTGCTTGGTTGAGTGAGGAGCCACTCGGAATACGTACTGGTTCTTGCCTGCAAGCGCCACCGCTTTTTCGGTCACGTGGGGCATCCGGAGCACCACGGCTCCCAAAGCAGATACCTTTGCTGCTGCCTTCTTTGTTGGAGCCGTTGCCGGAACCGGCTCCCTGCTGGGCGCCGCCTTCACTTTTTTCTTTTCCTTCTTCTCTTTTTGGAAAGGATTACGTATCATACTATTTCACAAATGTCTTCTCTAATACCGTGATAGAATCCCTGGGCAACACAAGGTACTTTCTCTGAAGCACATCAAGCGCGTTCAGGTCTTTTGCCTGCATGGTAGTCGCATACGGAAGATTCCGCACCGCTCCTATCATCCTCGTGTTCATCTCGGGAAGCACGACAAGGGTACTCTGCTTATTGGAAGGAAGCTTGCCGAGAAACAGCCCCATTGCCTTGGTCTTGAGATGCTCCGCCCCCAGGGCCTCCACCACGATAATCTGCTTATCTCGAGCTCTCGCGGAAAGCAGACAGAAAAGCGCCTTTCTCCGCATCTTCTTATTAATACTCTTTGTGAACACGCGCTCTGCCCTAGGTCCAAAGGTCACGCCCCCTCCCTTCCAAATGGGAGAGCGGATAGAGCCATGCCTCGCCCTTCCCGTACCCTTCTGCGACCATGGCTTCTTTCCTCCTCCCGACACCTCTCCCTTGGTCTTCGTATGAGCAGACCCCTGGCGCCTGTTCGCTGCCTGGGAAACCGCCACCTGGTGCACAAGATTTCCCGACCACTCCACATCGAACAAAGCAGGGGGCAAGTCGGTCTTTCCCGCTTCTTCACCTTTGGCGTTGTATACGGGCACTGTCATATTCCTCGTATTTCTACTAAAGTTCCCCTACTGCCAGGCACCGCTCCCCGGAGCGCTATACTCTGGCTCTCGGAATCTATCTTCACCACCTTGAGATTCCGCACCGTGACGCGCGCGGCTCCCATGTGCCCCGGCATCTTCCTCCCCTTGATAACCCTCTGGGGAAACTGACTTCCCACGGAACCCAGGGTCCTGTGCTCATGTTTCACGCCGTGGGACGCGTTTCTTCCCGAAAACCCCCAACGCTTCACAGCTCCCTGGAATCCCTTTCCTTTGGAGATTCCCGCAACCTCCACCTCGTCTCCTTCCTCGAACAAGGAGACGTCCAGAGCGTCTCCTTTGTGGGGAAGCTCCTCTTCGGCTTTTCCCCGTACCTCCCGCAGGAGGCGGAAGGGCTTTCCTTTCTGGGACTTCTTTTCCTTCTTTAAGGTCTCCATTCCCACTTGCACCGCCTCATACCCGTCCTTCTCTTTGTGCTTCTCTTGAACTACGGTCGCGGGCAGAACCTCAAGAATGGTGATGGGAATCACCTTTCCTTCTTCGTCAAACATCTGAGTCATGCCGAGTTTTCTCCCAAATATTGCTTTCATGCAAATCATCACTTTTTTCAACAAAACACCAGGCGTAACCCTGGTATCCCTGGTTACCTCCACGCATCCTCTACTCTCTGTATAGTTCAATGCGCATACATACTACTCTAGGGGATTTTGGCCTCCTCGTCAATAGTTCAGCAGCTACTCCCCTGCCAGGCGAAGAACAGCTTCAAGGGCGCTTGGGAGCTCACTCACCCCCTCTCCCTCGCAAAAGTGCAGCTTCTCATGCTCTATGACAACTTCTGCCCCCAGCTTCTCCCGAAAAATGTCTGCGTATCTTAGCGCTACAAATGGATCGTTATCAGAATGAATTGCGATAAAGTTAGGACAGCGTTTCCGGAGAGCTGCAAAATCCAGCTCGGTCTCAAAGAAACTCTGAACCTCCTGAATGTCTTCGTCTTCCTCTACGGTTATATTCATATCAGTAAAACCCGCAACAAGAACTGCGCCCCCAACCCCCTGGCCCTCTGGCAAGGACTCCAAGTACCGGAGGATAGCAATGCAACCCAAACTATGGCCAACAAAGTAGCAATTCTCGTCTGGGGTCCCCACGGTCTCGCTCAACGTTCCCAACCATGCATGCATCTTGGGATATTCAGAATCTGGCATGGCAGGCATCTGCACCTCAAATCCATGCTCTTCCAGTTTGGGCTTTAACCAGTTCAACCAACCCTCTTTTGGGTATCCTCCCCATCCGTGTACGATATATACTCTCTTCATACTTTTTTACTCTATCTGGGAATTCGTTCGCTTGCAACGAATAAACGAAAAGTCCGGTGGAAAACTAAGCTCAACTTAGGGAGGACTTATTCGTATGCTGCAAATTCAAGTCCGGGGATGTCCTGAAAATCCTTTATGTTTAAGGTCGCGAGCTGTGCGCCGTAAGAAATGGCGGTAGCCGCAATCAAGGCATCGGCAAGCTCCAGAACTCTCTTTGAATCGCGGGCGATCTTTCCTGCCTGCTGGGCAATTTCAAAAGTATACGGGAGTATGCGCAAGGGAGAAATGGTAGCAAGCAGCGCCCTCTCGGTCTCTGCTTCTCTTGTACTTTGGCCTTCGTAGAGCTCCTGTACTGTTACCACAGAAAGAGCAAGCTCGTTTTTGGACCTGCTCCGCGCGAGTTTCTTCAGCTTGGTTTCCTTCCCTGGCTCCTGGCGCAGGTGGTCAATAATAATGTTGGTATCAAGCACTACCATGTCTTTCTTTTCTTGGAAGCCGCCAGCTCTATACTCCTTCTCCTTTTGGCGAGCTTATCCCAATCCTCATTCCATGTTCCCTGTGTCTTTTCAAGCAATTGCACGTACGCGTTGTCCTTCTCGTTTGCGGTGAGAACCTCTTTCACAGGATACAGATATACCCCCATATCCCTCAAGACCATATTCAAAGAGCTCTCTCCTGTAATGCCGAGAGCTTTTCTTACTTCTTTGGGTATAACAATCTGGCCCTTCTTATTGGACTTCGCAATATATCCTATTTTCATACTGGTAGTATTTTACTACTAATTATTCTCCCCTGTCAAGGCCCGTGGATAACTTGGCTAAACCAAGGCGGGGTTAGAAATGATCTGCATTAAACCAACGTCTGGGGAAAGAATTGCTCTATATCGTCTAGGCGCAGCAAACGAACATCGTCTGCCACTTTTGTCAGTCCAAAAGATTGACCCTTCGCAATACCAACGTACTGCACTGATTTACTAAACGATTGTACTTCCTCTAGTGCCGCCACAAGGTCTGTATCAGAACTCAAAAGATATGCTATATCGTATACATCTTGGCGAGCGAGTCGTATCATCTCCACCGCCAATCGCACATCTACACCCTTTTCATGAAACGATTTGTCCGGATGCTTAATTAGCGTGCCCAGAACAACAGGTATACCTTACTGGGAAAGCCGGGCAACGAGTTTCTGCTGATTTGCGTACATTTTCTCCGACTTTTCATCGTGGTTCTCTCTACTTACCGCCCCTACATAATATTTCACGCCAACAAGTTCACTCCCTCCTGTGAGCCAGTCCGCAAATCCCTTATAGTTAAAATCCAAAAGCCGGTATTTTCTATCAAGTTTCTTGCTTAAATCTTTAAGTTTATGGTAAAAATTACTGCCGTCTATGAACACAAAAGCCCGTTTCATAGGCACGAAAAACTGCCGTCCCGGCGAACCGAGAAGGCAGTGGTGTTAGTAATTTTATGATATGCCAAACCTACCACCCTGTCAAGTAATCCTAAAACAGCCCTGATTTCTCGCTTCGCCATATACCCCACCATGCCTCTTTAGCAGAATCAAAACAATCCCTCCCACACCAAAAACCGCCTTGCGGCGGTTGTTGGTTCCTTAGCCTGGCTAAG
>Ga0180007_10004244_pt1 | contig 15282 bp, 13 predicted proteins | sample MM_PC_MetaG_FD_121122 | JGI IMG/M metagenome (GOLD analysis project Ga0180007, IMG submission 121122) | Groundwater microbial communities from the Aspo Hard Rock Laboratory (HRL) deep subsurface site, Sweden - MM_PC_MetaG | ecosystem: Environmental > Aquatic > Deep subsurface > Groundwater... | reverse complement strand
TCTGAATGACAACCATGTGATGGATTGGGATTATGAATATGCCGACGACGGGGGCGGCAACGTGGCCATGATGGCCAAGCTGGAACCCCTCAATGCCGGTCAGACCGCCGTCTTTGATATGGCCGTGGGTTTTGGCGCCAGTCACAGGGAGGCCATGGCCGCGGCTGATGCCTCGCTTGCGGAAGGCTATGAGTCATTGCTTGCCAAGTATAACGGCGCCGGGTCGGCAGTGGGCTGGGAGGATTATCTGGCCGGTCTCTACCGCCTGCAGGAGATGATCAACTCCACCGCGGACAACGGCAGACTGCTCTATGCCAGCGCCATGGTGCTGAAAGCCCTGGAGGACAAGCAGAACCCGGGCGCCCTGATCGCCTCGCTTTCCATCCCCTGGGGTGATACCACCCCGGCAAACGATTACGCCACCGGCTACCGGGCCGTCTGGCCGCGGGATTTCTACCAGTGCGCCATGGCCTTGCTGGCCCTGGGGGACAGGGAGACGCCCCGGGTCGCCTTTGACTACCTGCCCAGGGTGCAGGTGCAATCCACCCATGTGGAGCGGGACGGCATCACCATTGACAGCAGTCGGCCGGGCTGGTTCCTGCAGAAAACCCAGGTAGACGGCCACCTGGAGTGGCTGCAGATCCAGATGGATCAGACCGCCATGCCCATCATGCTCGGCTGGAAGCTGTGGAAAAATGGGCTGCTGTCCGTTGATGAGCTGGTGGAGCGTTACTGGCAGATGCTGAAACCGGCGGCCGAGTTTCTGGCCAACGGCGGTGATATCAAGGTGACTTCTGCCGGCGGCGTCGAGGAGTATACGGTAGAGCCTCCCTGGACCAAAATGGAACGCTGGGAGGAACAATCCGGCTATTCGCCCTCCACCGAGGCGGCCATCATCACCGGCCTGATCGTGGCCGCGGACATCGCCCGCCAGGTCCATGATCCGGGCGCCGCCGCCTGGTATGAGGCCAAGGCCGATGAGTTTACCGGCCGGCTGGCCGCCACCATGTTCACCACCAACGGTGCCTTTACCGGCGGAGAGAAAAACGGCAGATATTATCTGCGCATCACCAAAAATGACAACCCCAATGACGGGGAGAAGATCGAGGGCAGCAACGGCAGACCCGCCATCAATGAAAAGGAGGTGCTGGATGCCGGTTTCCTTGAGCTGGTCCGTTACGGGGTGCTGCCGGCCAATGACCCTGATATGCTCGATTCACTGCCCGAACTGGATGCCATGGATCTGGAAGAGAATCTCCGGGTAAAATACGACTTCAGCTTTGACGGGCAGGCAGGATTTCCGGGCTGGCGGCGGTACGGCAATGACGGCTACGGCGAAAGAACGGACAATGGCGGTAATTACAGCGGCAGCAACTCCCTGCAGCGGGGGCGGGTCTGGCCGATCTTTACCGGTGAGCGCGGTCATTTTGAACTGGAACGGCTTAAAGCCGCAAACAACGGCCAGATCAGCCAGCAGCAGCTGGAGGGACTCAAGCAGGCCTATGTGCGGGCCATGGAGTATTTTGCCAATGAGGGGCTGATGCTGCCGGAACAGGTATTCGACGGGGTGGGCGACAACTCGACCCACCATTATACGGTGGGTGAAGGCACGGACAGCGCCACCCCCCTTGCCTGGTCCCACGCCGAGTACATCAAGCTGGTGCGGTCCCTGGCTGATCGCAATATCTGGGACTCCTACCCGGTGGTCCGTGACCGCTATACACCCCGTTTCAAACACAATTTCCCCACCCTGTTCCTGCGGGGCACTTTTAACAACTGGCAGGTCACACCCATGACCCTGAAGGGTGATTATACCTGGCAGGGCGACCATGTGCTGTTCGGCGACGATCCGGAGGAGCGGTTCAAGTTTGACGTGCGGGGCGACTGGACGGACAACTATGGCGACAACCCCATGCGGGACGGGCAGGCAGACCCTTTTGGCGCTGATATTCCCATTAGCCAGGGGGCAGGGACCTATACCATCACCTTTGACGATCAGACCTTGGGCTACCAGGTGATCAAGGAGTGAGATTGCGCAGCGTCCGGGTGGCAGGGGGATTTCTTCCATCATCCGGACGCCGGGCGGTCATCGGCCACCCCATGCGGCTGGCGTCCTTTTCTCCCCGTGGCGCGGCAAACCCTGTTATCGCCTTATAGCGAGTACCTCCCAAAAAATCCACAATCCTGTCGGCCATCCACAATGCCAATTTTTTCAATATGATGTGGACGCTCACCAGTCTCCGGGTTATAGTAACAGGGCCAGAAGTGCCCATTGCTGTCCTGCCAAACGTTTAAGGTGATGTAAGGATGCTTTTCCGTAATTACAAAATTGCCGAAAGAATCGGGATCATCATAATTATCTTCTCCCTGATCATTGTCGCCCTCGGTATCATTGAATTTGTCAGCATGGGAAAGATCAAGAAAGGGCTGGAGGAGATCATCAATGAAACCAATGTGGAAGTCGAACTGGCCCAGGAGATGCGGTTTCTTGCCCGGCATAAGGCTGTTATCATCAGAAATATTCTGCTTCTGCAGGAACAGGCTGATAAACAATATGAGTTAACCCGCATTGAAAAAGAGGAGAGCGACTATGCCCGGGCCCACGCCAAACTTGTCGAAATAGTCAAGGATGAGCAGGGCAGGGCAATTCTGGCCCGGATCATCAAAGGCCATGAAGAGACCAAACCCCTATGGGACAAGGTCATTGAGCTCGGTATGGCCAACCGGCGGGATGAAGGGATCAAGCTGCTGGTGCAGGAGGTGAGAAGCCGCCAGTGGGGATGGCTGGACAGCTTAAACGACATGGTCGCCCTGCAGCAAAAATATGCCGCCAGCAATTATGAAAAGGCGCTGCATACCTATACAACAACGCGTAATACCTTCATTATTATCGATATATTGGCAATTATTATCGGCCTGTTCACCGCGGTGTCCATCAGTAGAAGCATTACCAGACCCCTGGGCGATATCACCGATGAGGTGGACCAGATCGCCCACGGTGATCTGGCGGTCTATGTGGATTATGACGAAAACGATGAGATCGGACTCCTCGGCAAGAACATCAATCACATGGTTGCCTTGCGTAAACAGAGTGAAAAGGAATTGGAAGAGTATCGCCTGCATCTTGAAGACCTTGTGGAAGAACGAACCGAGGCCTTGAACCGGCAGAGGGAAAAATTTATCTCGGTCCTCATCCATGACCTGAAAGGGCCGGTGACCCCCATCCAGGGCTTCACCCGGAGACTGCTGGCCGGCAAGGCGAAATCCCGGGAGGATGTTGAAAAGTATCTGCAGACCATTGAGAAATCTTCCCAGCAGTTGCTGGACACCATTGAAACGACCTCTAAGGATCTGCGGGATAAATTATCCCTGGGCGTGTTCAAACCGGAAGAGGTGGACCTGGCCGAGCTGCTTGTCGTCGTTGCCAACAGCTTCATTGCCGACTTGGAAGACCGCAAAATTGCCATGACTATCAACAGTAATTCCAGAAGCTCCTGGGATAAACTGGCAGAGATCACCATCACCGGCGACCGTTCCCAGCTGAAAACCCTGCTGGAAAATCTGATCGGCAATGCCGGCAAATACGCTAAGCAAGCCATTGATATGGAATTGCGGAAAGAAAACGATGCAATCGTTTTTGCCGTGGTTGATGATGGCCCCGGTATTGCCGAGGAATATCATGATAAAATCTTTGAACAGTATTTTCAGGTGCCCGGCAGCCGGAAAGGAACGGGTATCGGTCTTTACAGCGTCAAGAAGGTAGTGGAAAATCACCACGGCACAATTGCCGTGTCCTCAGTCCCGGGCAAAGGGGCGCGCTTTCAGGTGAAGCTTCCTTTCCCGGCCCAGAGCTGCGCCTGAGCACTGTTTTTGCTGTCAACATTCCCTTGCTGATTACCATTTCTGCCTTGCACTCAAAAAAAATAAAAAAATGTATTTTCCCGTTTGAAATATATCGGTAGTTCTGCCTATATTGTTCAAGGAGGGAAGGGGATCGCCGGGCATATCTTTATGGCAGCTATGTAAGGTTATGGCCGGCATCCTCTACCAAAATTCTTCGTAATATGCTGTTGTAATTGTAAAAATTAATATCATGCCCACCCGTAAAAATTGCAGACAATCGGCACACTACGTTTTTCGCCGTGGAAAGCGCGGAAAGAGAGGACTCTGTTTCCTCCTGTTTGCTCTGGTGTCCCTGCTCTGCTGCACCGCAAGTTTTGCCGGGACCAGAACCGCAGCCTGGGTCATCCGTTTTGATGTGGATTCGGAGAAGAAGATTGACGCTATCTGCACCGCGGCCAGGAAGGGCGGTTTTGACGAACTGCTGGTCCAGGTTCGGGGCCGGGCTGATGCCTTTTATCGCAGCGATAGAGCGCCACGGCCGGAAAGCCTGGCCGATGCCCCGCCGGATTTTGATCCCCTGGCACGGACCCTGGCCCAATGTGCCCCCCTGTCGGTGCAAGCCTGGCTCAATGTCTATTACCTGTGGGGTGATACAACCCCTCCCAAAAATCCAGCCCACCCCGGCTCTCCTGGCCAGCCCTGGATTTTAAGCGATGATGAGGGCAGGCCGCTCACCGCCTACAGCGAATTTGACCTGAAACGCAACTGGCTGGAAGGGGTGTTTGCCGACCCGGCTTCTCCTGAATACAGAAAGCTTTTTGTTGAGGTGGTGCGGGAGCTGATAACCCGGTACCCGGTCAGCGGCATTCATCTTGACTTTATCCGCTATCCCGGGCCATCCTTTGGCCGCAGCGGCGCCCTTGGCCGGGAGTTCACTCAAAAAATGGGTATCGACCCCCGCCTGCTGCCCGAGCATCTGAGCCGGGATATGATTTTCGACTGGCTGTATGGACGGCAGGCAGCCGCGGATCGGGTTCTCACCACCGGGGCGCTGTACTGGAAGGAGATGCGGGCCGCCCAGGTGTCGGTACTCCTCCATGACGTGCGCCGGACCATAAAAGAATATGGCGGCGGTGCTGTCACACTCTCGACAGCCGTTTTCCCGGACCCTGGCCAGGCCTACCTGGAAAACGGGCAGGATTGGTTGAGCTGGTCGGCTGATGAGCAGATTGACGCCCTGTATCCCATGGCCTATTTCGGCAGCAGCCAACGGGTAGGAGCCCAGTTGCAGGAGGTTGCCGCAGGTCGCAAGAAGGGTTCACGGGTAAAGATGTGGGCTGGACTCGGTGCCTATATCAAGGATTCCCGTCAGATTGCCGAGGAGGCGCAGCTCGCCGGAAATAACGGTTACGACGGCATCGCGCTGTTCAGCCTCGGGCATCTTCTGCACGGCTCTGAGCCGGTATCGGCCTACACCGATGCAGCAAAGAGTTTTACACGTTACGCCAGCTACAAGTCCGTCCCCCTTTGAAAAAACTGCTCCCCGGGCGTGTCCTGGGCAGAAATCGGCAAGGATGACAACACCTTGCTGGTAATTCTGGCCAAGGCCTTGGGCGGCAAGCTGCCCCCCCTGCCTGCGGCTGAACTTGATAAGGCCTTAAAGGAGCGGCGGCAGGAATTTGACGATGCCGTCAGGCAGACCATTCCCCAGGCCCTGGCGCGGCTGCAGAACGAACAGGCCATGCTGCCCAAAAGTGTTGAGCTGCGCGGCATCTTTCGCTTTGCCCATCGGCTGGACAGCCCGGAGCGTTGGCAGGAACAGGAAAACCATTGTGCCGAGGCCAGAAATCGACTGCTGGCTGGGGAGGATTTTGCCAAGGTTGCCGCCCGGGAGTCCCAGGACGCAACCAAAGAGCTGGAAGGCCGGCTTGGTTCCCGTTTTCTTGACTCGCTTAAGCCAATCGATCAACAGCTGGCCCGTCTGATGCCCCATGAGATCAGTCCGGTTTTCGAGGTTGACAACGGCTTCTGGTGTTACCGGCTCGAAAAAAAGAGTGCCGGAAAACCCACGACTTTCAGCGACATGCCCTGGGAGGCAAAGCGTATCCTTCTGCGGCAGACCCTGCGCCAGCTCATGGAGATTGATGCCGACGGGCATCCCCTGGTGATGATGTCTCCACTTTCCACTGACAGATGAGCGGAGGACGCGGATGCTTAACATCTATTTTGCCGGGGCCATAAGGGGAGGGCGCGATGACGCCGAACTTTATGCCCGACTGATCACCTATCTGAAAACCTTCGGCACGGTGCTCACCGAGCATGTGGGCGATGACGGGTTGCTGCAGGAGGAGAAATTCCTGGCCGAGGAGGAGATCTTCCAGCGGGATATGCAGTGGCTCAAGGCCGCTGATCTGGTTATCGCCGAGGTTTCAACCCCCTCACTGGGGGTGGGCTATGAAATCGGCCTGGCCCAGGCTTTGGGCAAGGAGATCTTCTGCCTGTACCGGCCCGGGGAAAACAGACGCCTCTCCGCCATGATCGCCGGCAATCCGGCCCTGCGGGTGGCGAGTTACACCGGGCGCGCTGAAGCGGAAAAGCTGCTGGCCGGGTGGATCGAGCAATTTCACGGTAAGACCTGAGCAGGATCTGTTTGCCGTTACATAGAGGGATGTGTTAGTTTTCTCAGTAAATCTTGCAGGTGAAGCAGGCCTTGTGAGCGGTTTGCTGCCAGGCGCCTGCTGAAATTATTACGGGGTATGTCGAGTGAGTAAGGAAAAAATCATCCTGTCCATACTGGGAGGGGTATTTTTGCTGGGGGTTCTGTTCAGAATCCTTTTTGCCGCTCTTTTCCCCAGGAAGTTCGCGGATGGCGCCAAGGATGTTTTATTCCTTGATGAGAGGGAGAAGGCTCTCTTTCGCCCCGGCACAAAAAAATAATGGCCAAGGTGGTAGTAGCGACCCTGGTGACCCGATGCTGCCTGATTTCAGGTAATCTCCATAAAATTTACCCTTCCCAGCCCTTCTCCCGGATCTGCGTTTTTATTTCGCCTCTTCCACCATTTTGGTGATTTTTTCTTCTACTGCGGCGGCAACCTCTACAAGCTCTGCATTCTGCGACAGGGCGGCAAGCATGGGCTTTGGCCGGATAAAACCGATCTTCGTCCGGCCCTGCTCGGTAAAGACCGAGATCCGGCAGGGCAGGGCCATGTTGAGCCGCATGTCGGTTGACAGCACTTTTGCCGCCTGGCCCGGATTGCAGACCTCAAAAACCCTGCACTGCTCGTCAAAGACCATGCCTCTGCTGCGTAAAGTGTTTCCCAGGTCGTGGATATGCAGGATGCCGAAGCCGTTACGTTTAACCGCTGCCTCAAGGTCAGCGGACGCCTGGTCAAATGGTTTGTCGGTTTCAACGATGTAATACATGGATCACCTCGGGTTTGATAGTTGACGAGTTTGCGCAAAATGAAATAATTCCCCCCCTCCATGGCCATAGCGGTGTGATGCAAGGGAATGAGGTTAAGGAAATTCATAGAGCTTAGCTTATTTACGGATAAGCCCTCAATGTATAGACGAACAATTTGCAAAAAAAGCTGCACAAAATAAAACCGTGGGCAGGTACGATGAACTCGACAAAAGTCTTTTTTTTCACCACAGAGCACACAGAGATCACAGAGAAATATTTGTTATTACAGTTAGCTAGCTCTGTTGGTTTTGTGCTCTATGTGGTAAATTTTAAGTAGTTGCGAAGCCATCATGTTTGAAAAAGATTAAAAATTCTTTTCTTGCTCCGCCTGCATAGCCCAGGTGGATTTGGCAGAATCTGTCGATGCCGCTCGGGCTGTCTGGTAAGGCCAGCCCGTAGTTGTAATAATCTTTCCAGGTCGCCGTAAATTGTCGCATCTTGGTGCGCTGGGCGGTGGTGGGCAAGAAAATTTATTGACCATCGGTATATTTTGCGATACATACCGACTCGGTAAAAATACGTGCCCTCCCCCAAAAAGAAAATGCCGCCATAATTCGTCACCCCTGCCGGGGAAGGATCGGATTGCGGGCAACATCAGAATTATTTCGGCCAGAGGCTCAATAGAAAATGATAAGGACAAAAAAACTCTTTCCGGCTCTTGCAGGATTTCTCATCTTTTCATCTCCAAACATCGCACAGGCCGCGGCGGATGACACGCTTGTTTTCGGCATGTCCATGCGGTTTCGCTATGAATTTCAGGATAATTTCAACCAGAAGTACTATGGGGAATATCCCAAACTGGGATCATCCGACGACGGTTTTCTGCTGGGAAGGCTCAGGGCCGGCTTTGACTATAAACCCTCTGAGAAGATTCATCTGGCTCTCTGGCTGCAGGATTCCGAATGCTGGGACATGGCCCTGCCTGACAGCGCTTTTTATGACGGGAAACTGGGGATGGAGAACAATCCCAACAAGGATCAATGGGAGTTGTGGGATACCTATCTGGAGATCAGGGAGCCCGCTGATATCCCCCTGACCGTAAAAGTGGGAAGACAGAGGATCTTTTATGGAGACAAAAGGATCTTCGGGCCTGGTGAGTGGGGGAATACGGGGAGATGGATCTGGGATGCGGCAAAGCTCTCCCATACCTTTCAGGAGGGATTTGTCGATGCCTATTACGGCCGGACCATGGTGCACGAGCCCATAGAGTTCAGCCTCAACCATCGCCATTATTTTGAATCCTTTGGATTTTACGGTCAGTATGTCGCGTCCGGGTTGTATTCCATCGGTTTTGAGCCCTTTTTCATGGGCAAACGGGATGACCATGAAGCCTACACCGGCGAGGATGGCCGGACCGGAAATCTTGATGCCTATTATGGTGGTCTCAGGATTTTCAAAAATGATCTGCAGGGTTTTGACGGGTCCCTCACCTATGTGCGGCAGTTTGGCGATTATGCCGGCGACGATATCCGGGCCTACGGCTATCACGCTCTGCTGGCTTATAACCTGAAACATGTTGGCATGAAGCCCAGGGTGAGTGTCGAATACAGCTTTGCCTCAGGGGATTCCGACCCGGGTGATGGCAGGCATGAGTCCTTTGACGGGGCATTCGGTGCCCGTGATACCATGTATGGCCGGATGAATCTCTTCCACTGGATGAATCTCAAGGATGCCCAGATTAATCTGGAGATCAGGCCGCGGGACTGGTTTTACCTGAAGGCGGAGTTTCATAAATTCCGTCTGGCCGAAGAAAAGGATGCCTGGTACCTCAACGCTTCCACATACCGGGATAAGTCGGGCATATCCGGCGATGAGGTGGGTAGAGAATTTGACCTGGTGGGTAAATTTGATCTGCCCAAAGGCAACACAATTCAGGTGGGCTTCGGCCATTTCTGGCCTGATGAGTTTGCCGAAAAGCTGGCCTCGAGCAAAGAGGCGAACTGGGTTTTCGTGGAGTGGATGTACAAATTCTCCACCGGGATTTTTTAAAACAGCTTGGTAACAACTGAAAATTTACCACAGAGAGCACAGAGCGCACAGAGCCAGCAGAACTGACTGGCTGTAATAAAAAATATATCTCCGTGATCTCTGCGCTCTCTGTGGTGGGAAGACTTTTTACCCTTGTATGGTCAAGAGCGGTCAATCCCCCTGTAAATGCGGCATGTTATGCGTAATTATGGGTGCCGAGCACAACCTTGATGCCGGTTTTGCCTTCTATCATCTGCGCCTTTTCTTCCGCGGTGGAATAGGGGCAGTCCGGTTTGGCGTTTGCCATGCAGCTGCTCAGATAGATGGTATCCGGTTTGATTTCCGCAAGCTTGATCGCCATGCCGATATTGGCCACTGTGGCTCTGCCGGGGCACTGGCATTTCACCATGGAAACGACCTGGGACTCTTCTTCAAACTTACCATCGCCCAAAGCCGCCGCCTTCAGACAACGCCATTCCCCCGGGCAGCCATATCCGCTGTCCATGTAGGACCCGCACGCTACAACCATTACCTTTTTCATTTCGTCTCCTTTGTCAATGATGTGGTGATAATGAAAAAAAATGTCACTTGCTCTTAACTTAAACCCCTCAACCAGGGGAGTGTCAATTTTTTTGTAGGGGGAGTACCACATTTTTTTTAGTAATATCATATAGTACCACGATGTTGCAGTGGGGCTAGCGTGCCGGGAATCGTTGTATTTCTTTTGAGAGGGGGAAGCCTGCCGGATGGGTGGTGGAGAAAGAATTGTCTTCCTGACGTACACCTGGTATTTTCAGAAGACCACCCATAAATAACCATGACCGCTGCTGCCGGCCGCCAATTTCTGCGGGATAAGGCTGGCAATCGATTGCAGGCAGGCGCGGCGGGGAGAAAAAGGAGGATGCTATGATCGGGTTCCGTGTTGATGAAGAACGCTGCATCCAGTGCGGCGAATGCGAGATTGAATGTCCGGCAGGGATCATCACCCTGGAAGGGTTCCCCAAGATCACCGATGAGGAGAGCTGCATCAGGTGTCAGCACTGTCTGGCCGTCTGCCCCACTGCGGCCATATCGATTCTCGGCAAGAATCCTGATGAGAGTGTAGCGCTTGACGGCAATATGCCGGATCCTGCCAGGCTGGTGACCCTGATCAAAGGGCGCCGGACCATCCGCCGGTATACGCCGGACGAGTTGCCCTCCGAGTTGATTGACGAGCTGCTGGACATTGCCTGTCACGCCCCCACCGGGGTCAACGACCGCGGCGTGCTGTTCACCGTGGTCAAGGATCTGGCGGTGATGAATTCCCTCAAGCAGGAGGTGATGGCGTGTCTGACGCAACTGAAGGACCAGGGGCAATTGCCGGAAGGGTTCATCGGTCAATATCTCGGCCGGGCAGTGAAGGCCTGGCAGGAGGAGGGCAAGGATATCATTTTCCGGGGAGCGCCGCATCTGCTGGTGACCAGCGCTCCCAAGGACGCTCCCTGTCCGGTGCAGGACACCCATATCGCCCTGACCACCTTCCAGCTGATGGCCCATGCCCGGGGAGTGGGCACGGTGTGGGACGGGCTGTTCATGATGGTGATTTCCCTCTGCCCGCACCTGGTTTCGCGGCTCGGCATCCCGGCAAATCACACCCTGGGCTATGCCATGGCCTTTGGCACGCCGGCGGTTGTGTTCCACCGCACGGTACAGCACGGACCCGCCCAGGTGAATGTCGTCAAGTAGGCTGGAGTTCGGTCGGGAGTTGCTGCTGCTGTGAGTCGCGGCACGAAAGGGAATCTGCCCGCTTACTGAGCATCACGAGGTGGTATTGATCATAATGCCGGTTTCGTGCAGCAGGTTGGTGATGGTCGCGTCCTCGAACTTGAGGGGGACATCACGGGTCAGCCGGCACAACTCATTATCGGAGCAGTCATAGACATTCAGGGCGTACCCCGCCTCATTCCTGGCAAAAACCAGATGAAGGGGAAGACCGTTGGCCGCCATATCGGCATTGACCTGGGTCAGCACATGGCGAAGGTTTCTTTCCCTCACCGGGGCGGCGGGAGGGATATTTTCCTCATATGCCCGGGCCTGGTAGTTTGACCAAGCCTGTCTGAGAGCTGCCCTGCCGACTTGCCGCGCCCTGTCGGCGGGCAGAGGCGGGCGGACTTCATTGGGGATCGGCGCTGGTTCCGCAGGAGTCGGGTTGGGGTTGCCGACCTCATAAACAGCGACCACGTAGGGCGTTCTGTCCGGGTTCTGCAGAAAGAACGGCACCGGAAAGGAAGTAGATTGCTGGGTCACAAAGGTAGCTGCAACAGGAGTTGAGGTGAGAACGGTGGTGACTGCCCCCGGGGCAAGGGGTACAACCGGCGACGCCGTTGCCGCAGTGGCAGCTGCAACTGTTGCCGCCTGCGCGGCCATCTGGGGTGCGGCAACAACGGCTTGCTGCGGTGCGGCAGTCGCCACCGTTGTTGCGGCGGGGGTGGTTGTCCGGGCAGTGGCGTTCAGGTTGAGCAGGGCCTGGTTGGTCTGCAGTACGTTTTGCTGAATGGTGGTAAGGTTTTGTAGTGTATCACTGGCTGCCAGCTGCGCAGGAGTCTCATTGATCAGCAGGCTATTTGTCTGCGGCTGGGACACATAACTTAAATTCTGCAGGGCCTGGTTGATCAGCAGCTCATTCTGCAGAATGACGTTCCCCTGGGTCGCATCAGTGGTAGCCAGAGGCGGCGGCGTGATATTGATCAGGGGGTTATTCGCCGTACCTGTCGACACAAAATTCAAATTTTGCAGGGCCTGATTAATCAGCAGCGCATTCTGCAGGATGGGATCCGCTTGCCGGGGTACGGCAGTCGTGGGCTGGGTCTGATTGGCACTACTTTGCCCGGCAGAGGCTGTGGCCCTTGCATAGCTGCTTGCAATTTGTTGCGCCGATGTCGGTATCGGATTGGTCGCGGTAATCTCATTGACGGCCATATCGTTGCTCCATTGAAATGCTGATCGCTTATTATTAAAACATAGGTGCCAAGAGTGATAATGTCAAGCAAAGGCAGGGAACGTGCGCCATTTCCTTATGGTGCGCATGGGGCATGGCAAATTGACGCCATCCGAAAATCACTATAAAAACTTGAAAGAGGCAACGGTCAATTCGCTGGCCATGAAGATGTCCTCGGAACTCTGTCCCCGAAACTCCCATTTTTTCACCACAGAGCACACTGAGATCGCAGAGAAATATTTTTCATTCCAGTCAGTTAGCTCTGTGCTTTTTGTGGTGGTTATTAGTTGTTACGAGACCATAAAAATTGGCTTGGCAAGAAAAAAATATTGGAGTATTGCAGGAATATAATTCATGCTCTATCAAAGTGTCAATATTTTCGGCCATGGGAGAATATGCGGAGCACCCCTCAATTTGGGGTGATATACAGATCTGTAGAATTACTTGTTGGCCATAAAAATTATGATCAAGCCAAAACGAAATGTTCAGCAATTACGAGGGAATATTGGTTCATCCTCTTTTGAGCTTTTTGTCAATAGAGACCTACAGTGGATATTTCGTCCTGTTCACCAAGAGCACGATTTTGGAGTTGACGGCTACATTGATATCGTTAAAGACAATGAAGTTACAGGTTCGTCTATAGCAGTTCAAATAAAATGCGGAGAATCATATATAACAAAAAAGACAATAGGTGGTTTTCGTTATGACGGAAGTATTAAACACTTAAATTACTATTCGAACATTCCAGAACCGGTGCTATTAATTATTTTCGACTCACGTGGCGAGAATGGATGGTGGGTTGAATTTAGTTTATCCAAAACTAATCCAGGGCTTACAGAAAATAAATGGTGGATCGAGATCCCAGAAACAAACAACTTATCCCCTGCCGTTCGTGATGAATGGGAAAAGATAGCTGGACCAGTACTCGATTTTTCAGAAACCATCCAGCATCAATGGATTAAAGATCATTTGACTTCAATAGCCACTAACTTGGTGGTTGGTATAGAAAAAATACATGTGGTTCAAAAAGACCCTAATTCACTCTTTCTCTGGCAAGAAGAAATAACGAAAACTAGGCAAATGATGTTAGAAAAGAGGGCTAAGGTTGATTTTTGGTTTCCAGGATGGGATGAAGATAGTCGAGAACTTTATCAAATTCCAGAAATAAGAGAATATTTTAAATCTACACTAGAATTAGGGTTCCCCTGGGTATACTGGTTGCAGCCTGACTTTGGGTGGCAAGGGTATGGGTTGCTATTTACTTGTATCTGCCCATTAGACATATGCAAGAAAGTTGGCAATCAAATGTGTGTTGAAACATCAGGACCAGAAATAGCCAAATGGCTCGAATTTAACTTTCACAATTTGAATATTTTTACAGAAAAAAATAATATTCCAGAGGAAATAAACAAAGAGCTGTCTGGAAATATTAGTCGATTTATTCGGGCTAAACTAATCAATTCAACAAAATAGGTATGGCCAACAAGTCATTGCACGCTGCCCCCAAGGGCACTTACAAATTTGGTGTTTACCTTAATCAGCCTATTTTGAGTTACCCTTGGGGCAGGTGAACTCGGCGTTATGCTAGGAAGGGAAAAACGATGATTCAGTTTCAGCAAATAATTGCGGCAATTCAACCAATTGATTTAAGTGCAGGTATAACGGCAATCGCAACCCTCGTGCTTGCAATTTTAACATTTGTATATGTCAGGCTAACTGGAAAAATTTTGACCTCCCAATCTGACCCCTGTGTAATTCTTACAGTGGTGCATGACGAAAACAGGCCAACAATACTTCAGCTTGTTGCCCGCAATGTTGGTTCGGGAGTTGCGCATGACATTAAATTCGAATTTTCTCGTTCTCTTCCAAAAAGAGCATTTGGCCTAACCATAGAAAATGCAAAGGAAGTCCAAAAAATGGTTGATGGTCCATTAATTAATGGGATACCTGCACTAGGTCCTGGAGAGTGTCGAAAACTTGATTGGGGACAATATGGGGGGTTGATGGGGGCAATAGGTAAAGAGCCTATCGTCGCGACATGCAAATTTAAAAAAAATGGAAAATACATGCAACCCATGCAGTGTCCTTTGGAGGTTGCTTCATTCATCGGTACCGTGGCCAACGAAAGTCCGTCAGCAAAAGTCGCTTCTGAGCTTGAAAAAATCGCAAAGAGTATTCAGAACTGCGCTTCTGGATTTCATAAATTGAAAGTTGAGGTGGTTTCGCTCCCAGAGGATGAAACCAAAAAAGAAGACGCATAACCAGCGCTTTAAAGACCGGCAGGTCAGGTCTTGCAATATGAGTTTTATCAACCCTGAGCCCCCGAATTCACAAGTCAAGATTTGTCCTTATCCTTCTCATTTTGTTGTTTGATATCTTGTTGTTTCAGTATGTTAGGCTAAATGAGCATTTCAATATCGATTGCCAGTTCCTTGGCAATGGATTTTAATGTATCGATGGTCGGATTCCTTTTTCCGTTCTCGATTTGAGAAAGATAAGCGGAGCTGATGCCGACTTTGCCGGCCAACTCATTCATTTTTATCTGCTTATGTTCTCGCCAGGCACGGATGGGATTCGTGCCGTCAAGAATGGCAAAAGTCACTTCGCCGGGAACCGTTATTTCTTTCCCTTCCTGAATTGCCTGCAAGTTTGTTTCGATATCTTTTACATCCTCAGCGTCTTCCAGGGCCTTACAGAGTTTCTGGTATTCGCTGAAAGGGATAACTGCCCATTCAGGTTTCCCATTTTTTTCAATGAATTGCACATTCATTTGTATACCTCCCCTCGAGTTTTTACGTTGATGACATGAATGAGGCGTTCATTGTCATGCACAGTTCCGCAGCGTAATGCATCCTGCAGGAGCGGGCCTAGCCGCGATAACGGAGTTTTGGCAATGCCAAAGGTCGCGGGCAAGGCCCGCTCCCCGCGAATTTTCATACATTGTTGTTCCCGCTTGCGGAGATGGCGGTTAGCTGAAAGTTATTATGTCAGCAAGCATAGAGAGCATAAAGCCACAGAACTAACTGAATGT